>ERZ650305.816-NODE-816-length-12474-cov-3.967952_pt1 | contig 12474 bp, 10 predicted proteins | sample MGYA00376241_ERZ650305 | MGnify/ENA primary metagenome ERZ650305 (study PRJEB26733, sample SAMN07839276) | wastewater metagenome | biome: urban; feature: artificial channel; material: waste water | place: USA: North Carolina | collected 2016-02-25 ... | reverse complement strand
TTTGGCACTTAATTTCACTTTAATTATAAATTTAAGTTTTAACTGAGTTAAAAATCTGAACTTTGTATATTGATAAATTTCAATTTAAAGAGTATACTCAAGGCAGATGATATGAATGATCATCAGACAAGCAAACAAGCAAAACAGTTAAGTTACGAAGAAATGTTTAATAGTTTAAGATTCCAATTGAGGAGGCACTATTATGGCAGTACAATTGAGAGAAACTTACGGTTTGTTGATTAATAATGAATGGGTTCCGGCTTCTGACGGCGCAACCTATGATGCGTATAACCCGGCAGACGGTTCCTTGCTCGCTAAATGTGCGGAAGCAACCAAAGAAGACGTTGATGCAGCTGTGGCAGCGGCTACGAAAGCGTTCGAAACTTGGAAAAAGACGACTCCGCAGGAACGTTCCGAATACTTACTTAAAATCGCTGATGCCTTGGAAGGCCATGCAGAACATTTTGCTATGGTTGAAACCTATGATAATGGTAAACCGATTCGCGAAACCCGTGCTGTTGACGTAGCCTTTGCTATTGACCACTTCCGTTACTTCGCCGGTGTTATCCGCGCTGAAGAAGGTTCCGCTACTATGTTGGACAACAACACCTTGTCCTTGATCTTAAACGAACCAATCGGTGTTGTTGGTCAGGTTATTCCTTGGAATTTCCCGTTCCTTATGGCTGCTTGGAAATTGGCTCCGGCTTTGGCCGCTGGTTGTACGATTGTTATCAAACCGTCTAGCCATACATCCCTTAGCCTTTTGGAATTCGGCGATATCTTGAAGAGCATCTTGCCGGCCGGCGTTGTTAATATCATCACCGGTAAAGGTTCCAAATCCGGTCAGTACATCTTGGATCATCCGGGCTTTGCTAAATTGGCCTTCACCGGCTCCACCGAAGTTGGCCTCGACGTATACAAGGCTGCATCGCAGCGCTTGATCCCGGCTACGTTGGAATTGGGCGGTAAATCCGCTAACATCTTCTTCGAAGATGCTAAATGGGACATGGCCATGGATGGCGCTATGCTCGGTATCTTGTTCAACCAAGGTCAGGTATGCTGCGCCGGTTCCCGTATCTTCGTACAGGATACCATTTACGATAAATTCGTAACGTCCTTGGCTAAACACTTCGAAAAAGTAAAAGTTGGCTTGCCGTGGAAAGATGACACCCAGATGGGTTCTCAGATTTACGCTGGCCAGGTTAAGAAGATTCTTGAATACGTTGACATCGCTAAGAAGGAAGGCGCTCGCGTCTTGACTGGCGGCGTTCAGGCAACGGACGGCGAATTGGCTAAAGGCAACTTCGTAAAACCGACCTTGATCGTAGACGTAACCAACGACATGCGCGTAGCTCAGGAAGAAATCTTCGGACCTGTTGCCGTTGTTATTAAATTCCATGACGAAGCTGACGTTATCAAGATGGCTAACGACAGCGTATACGGCTTGGGCGGCGGCGTTTGGACTCGCGATATCAACCGCGCTGTTCGCGTAGCGGAAGCTATTGAAACCGGTCGTATGTGGGTTAACTGCTACAACTCCATTCCGGCAGGCGCACCGTTCGGTGGCTACAAACAGTCCGGTATTGGTCGTGAAACCCATAAGATCATGTTGGAACACTACAGCCAGAAGAAGAACATCATCATTAACCTCTCCGAAAAACCGAGCGGTTTCTATGATGTAACCGAATAATTGTTACGTTACACTACTAGATGTTACACCGGCTATTGTGCAAGTTCCCCCTTGCACAGTAGCCTAACTCCTACAATCACCTACTCCTACAAAACAAAAAGGCCTCCATAACGGTAACTGTCCGTGGCAGCGGAAGTACCGATTATGGGGGCTTTTTGCATGTCTGTTGTCTCTGAAATAAACAGCCTCAACCAGCGTTAGCGTATTACACGCCTTTTTGGTTGGGATCCCAGATGAATTTATGAATTTGTAGCTGTAAGCGAATGTTCTGCAGGTTGTAGCGCTGCATGTACGCCACGATGTCCTTCGGTTCAATGCGTCCGAAAACGGGGGACACAAAGAGGTGACACTGTGGTTTGTTTGTCGTTACAAGCTGACGCATGCGGTCTAAATCCTTGGTAGAGCTTACTACAAATTTGAGGACGTCCTTCGGGCGAAGAACCTTGAAGAGGTCCGGATGCATAGCTTGTTCGAAGCCGGAGTCCGGGCATTTGTAGTCGTATGTGTAGAACACGCGGTCGTCGCCTTCGTGCAAGGTGCCGATGCGAGAGCCGTTCGTTTCAATGTTGATGTCGTAATCGGCCGGCAATAGCTGGAACAACTGACGAAGATCTTCTTCCTGTAACAGCGGTTCGCCGCCGGTGACGGTTAAGCGCGTGTTGCCTTTGGCGATAATATCCGTCGCCACCTGAGCAACGTGACAGATGTCGTAGGGCACATGGCCGTAGCTATACGTGGTGTCGCAATAGGTGCAGCGCAGGTTACAATCGTAAAGACGCAGGAAGGTGGCTAAGTAGCCTTGGCGCGTGCCTTCACCGTCGATGGAGGCGAATAACTCAATTACGTTCATAGATGGCCACATTCCCTTCCGATTCTTGGACGACAACCTTAACGCATTTGGGGCCTAATTCGTCAGCAATCCATTTGGCCATGTTTTCGGCGGTAGGATTGATGTGCGGCAATACTTCGTTAAGATTCTGGTGATCTAAGCGGCCGTGGATTTTTTCCTTAATGTGGCCGAAGTCGATAACCATGCCGTTTTCGTCCAGCTCTTCTGCTTGGCAATGCACGTGGATAATCCAGTTGTGACCGTGCAAACGCTGACATTTGCTGGGATAGGTTAATTCCAAATGATGGGACGCGCTTACTTCGAGGCGCTTAATGACTGTAAACATGGGGGAACTCCTTTGCTAACTAAAAGCGGCGCCGTTGATGGCGCCGCGAGTATTGCTATTTAACACCGTAGGCGTTCGGGAAGGCTGGTAATTTCACCATAGCTCTTACCAAGATAACGCCAACAATGGCCGGCGGCAATTGACCTACGGCAAGGCTCGACACGAGCATGGTGTACGGCAGGTGCAATAGGTAGGACAGCCAGAGGCTGACGAGGATGGCCGGTACGAGCCAAATGGGCAGTGCCAATAAAGGCAACGGCCACTGGCGCAGGCGAATTTGCACGATGAGATAGGTGGTGATGATGCCCACCAGGCAGCCGCCAATCATGTCGATGGGGCCTAGGCCGCCGAAGAAGAAGTTAGCCAGTAAATTGGCAATCCCCATGGGAATCACTAGGAAGGGGTAGACAAAAGCTAATGCGTACATGGCCGTAGCGATGCGGATTTGGTACGCGCCGAAGGAAATGCCTTGCGTCACGTACAGGATGATGATGTACAGCGCCATAACGATGGCGGACACGGTAAGTCGCTTGGTAGTGGCTGTGAAATTAAACATTAGCGTCACCTCCTTTAGTGAAAAGCGTTCAAAATGCAATAAAAAAACGGGCTTGCAAAAGCGCAAACCCGTTTAACGTTAAAACCGCTTCCTAGTTTTGTTTAATGACAGGATGGATTGCGAACTGTCGACTTCGTCTTGTGAAATTACCTTACGAGTATATCACAGTGACGGATTATTTAAAAGATAAAGTTTTGATGCGTTCAATAGCGCGCAAGGTGTTTTCGCGGCTACCGAAGGAGGTAAGGCGTAAGTAGCCTTCACCGGACGGACCGAAGCCAGAGCCCGGCGTACTTACGATGTTAACTTTTTCGAGCAATAAGTCGAAGAGTTCCCAGCTGGTCATGCCTTCCGGCGCTTTGAGCCAGATGTACGGAGCATCTACGCCGCCGAATACGGTAAGACCGATGGATTCGAGGCCTTCACGAATGATACGTGCGTTTTCTTTGTAGTAAGCGATGTCTTCGCGAGTCTGTTTGAAGCCTTCCGGGCTGTAAACAGCTTCGGCAGCGCGCTGGATGATGTACGGTACGCCGTTGAATTTGGTGCACTGACGGCGGTTCCACATCGGGTTAAGCGGCTGTTTTTCGCCGGATTTCGTGAAAGCGTGAACTTCCTTCGGTACAACGGTGTACGCGCAACGAGTACCGGTGAAACCAGCGGTTTTGGAGAAGGAACGGAATTCGATAGCCACTTCGCGAGCGCCTTCGATTTCGTAAATGCTGTGAACGGTATCCTTGCTGGAGATGAATGCTTCATAGGCGGAGTCAAACATGAGGATAGCGTCGTTAGCTTTACACCAGTCAATCCATTCTTTTAAGCGAGCGCGGCTCAATACAGTACCGGTCGGGTTGTTCGGGCAGCAAAGGTATACGATGTCTACGCGGGATTTCGGGAATTCCGGGGAGAAGTTGTTTTCAGCAGTGGTGGGCAAGTATACGATTTTTTCGAAGATGCCGTTAACAGCTTTGCCGGAACGACCGCCCATAACGTTGCTATCGAGGTAAACCGGGTATACCGGGTCGGTAATAGCTACGATGTTGTCAGGGCTGAACAGTTCCTGGATGTTACCAACGTCGGATTTAGCGCCGTCGGAAATGAATACTTCGTCCAAAGCGATGTCGATGCCGAGCGGTTTGTAGTCGTGTTCTACAACAGCCTGGCGAAGGAAGTCATAGCCCTGTTCCGGACCGTAGCCGCGGAAGGTTTCGGCTTTACCCATTTCGTCAACTGCTTTGTGCAATGCTTCGATTACAGCCGGTACGAGGGGACGGGTAACGTCGCCGATACCGAGACGGATAATGTCAGCGTCCGGATGTGCAGCCTGGAATTCAGCTACTTTGCGGTTAATGTTCGCAAAAAGGAAAGAGCCTTGTAAGTTAGAATAATTTTCATTTACTTGTGCCATAGGTGATGGCCTCCTTTACATTTTTTTGCTTGTATCTTATTCGTTGTTACTTGAATTAGCTATATAGTGGGCTCGGCACCATTGATTGTACCGGCCATTTGCTATATAGAAGATTTTAGTGTTCGTTATTATTTTACTATACAAATAAACAGGAATGCAACCGAAACAGACATTTGCCATAAATGCATAATAGTAAATGTGCTATGTTTAAATTGAAATAAAAGGCGTTTTAGCCAGTGCTTTTTGCTAAATGCGTATACATTAGTTAAAAAATTACTGACTAATAGGTAGGAAAAGTGGATTTAGGTAGCGTATAATATAGGAGATGGTTTGTCAGGGTGACATGAAAGCAGTGTGTGGCATCATCGTGACAGATTATGGTGTTGTTTTTTGTGACAAATCATTATTACTAGGCTGGAGTAGGCCCGAGGATGTGAAAATTATGTTAATTGAAGAACGGCACAATCTAATAGTAGAGCTTGCGACCCGAAAGGGGACGGTTAGTAAGAAGGAATTGGCGGATACGCTCGGTGTATCCCTAGAAACCGTGCGCCGTGATATTGAAGTTTTATCCCATCGTAAGCTAGTCCGTAAGGTTCACGGTGGCGTGGCGATGCCTAAATTTACTACCGGCAAATATCCGGAGCTCAACTACATGGAACGACAACAAACGGATTTGACGGAAAAGGAAGACGTAGCAGCCGTAGCGGTGAAACGCATTACGGACGGCATGAGTATTGCTATGAATTCCGGCACCACCAACGAAGTGTTGGCACGGGCGTTGTTGCATAAGTTCCATCGGTTAACGGTGTTAACCAATTCGTTAAGTATATTATCGATTTTGCGAGAAGATAGTAATATTCGCGTTATTCTTTGCGGCGGTACGTATAATCGCACCGAGAATGCGTTCTTTGGCGTTATGACCGAAGAGTTCATGCGTCAGTTTTCAGTGGATATCTTTTTCTTGGCTGTGTCCGGTGTTGATCTGGAACGAGGCTGTACTAATTACAGCGAAGACGAAGCAGGCTTACAGCGCATTATGCTTATGGGCGCTGCGGAAGTGGTCGCCCTTGCTACGGCGAAGAAGTTAAATACAGTATCCCTCATCGTAGTGTGCCACCTAGATGATGTGGACTGCATCATTACGGATTCGACGGTAGCTCCGGACGTTGTGTCCAAGTACCGCGAAGCTGGATTCCAGTTGGTAGCCGGTACAACGGGCGACATGGTATAGTTTGGCGTTTACGGCTGGTGCCGTTTTACCTTGGGTAAAGCGGCGCCGGCCGTTTTTGTGTTTAATGCATAAAGCCCCTGGCTAAAGGGAGTCTAATCGAGATTCCTTTTAGCCAGGGGCTTTATGTGTGTGAAGGTAAAGTTGTGTTAGTGTGTGTACCCCCTTGATTTCGTTCGTACGAGGTTATGGTACAAACGGAAAAACAGGAACCCGGGGAGGGATTCCTGCTTTCCATGTAAGGGGAGTGTTAGTGTTAATCAAATGAACGCCCACGATCACCCGCATCGCCTGAACAGGGAGGATTCAGATTCGATGTGGTTCCCTGTAATCACGAGAACGTAAATCCGAATGGGGTAACGGATTTACCAATTCATCTGACACTGACAGTATAAGAGAGAAAGATGAACATAAAATGAAATTTAGAAACTTAGCTAAAATTTTTAGCGCACAGTCGAACGAAGTATATGACCGTTTACAGCATCGATGAGTAAGTCATAGGTAATGCCGTTAGAGTTAGCAACGATGCGGTATAACGGGTGTTTCCTAAGCTCATTCGGATGGGTCCGACTGTAGTTCGGAATCTGTGGTTTACCTTCGTTATCAGTGGCGTTTTGCATTTCATTATTTGGGGGGCCATCGCGATGAGGGCCTTTGTCGCCATCGTAGTCGCCTTGCCCCTTATGCTGATTAACCGCTTCTTTGGCATCCGGCGGTAAGTCGGCCGGTTTCGTGCCTGCAGTAGCCTTTTCGGTAGCCGACGAAGCTACACTGTTATTGGCTACGTCCTCACGCAAATTTTTCGGCAACGTATCGTTGTGCGGTGTGTCGCCATAGCGATCATTCGGTGGCGGCTCATGAGGCAAGTCGTCAAAGGTGATTAAAGACACTTCCTTAAAGGTCAGTTGATCTAACGGAACGCCGGTGTTAACAGCGGTAATATCTTTAATCTCTTTGTCCGATAGTAGTTTTATATTATTGGCTGCAGCCTGCGCCTTAATCATATCGGTTCGTGCTTTATTCAGAGTAGCTTGTTCTTTTTCTTGGTAATAGCCCCTTATGTAGTAAGCACTTACAGTGCCAGCCAGTAATAAAAAGATTACTAGTATGGTCAGTTTTTTCTTACGATTTAAAGTTAGCACGCTACCTCCTTTCTCGCTACGGCCTATGCAGACGGTAAAATAAGGGTGAATACGGTGTTACCTTCTTCACTGGTTACCGATGCGGTGCCGTTGTGTAATTTTACAACACTATTTACAAAATACAGGCCTAAGCCTAAACCGACGGAGTAGGACTTAGAACGCGATGTATCCGATTGGTATAAGCGATCCCAAATCTTTGTAATTTCTTCTGGTGCAATGCCATCACCGTTATCACTAACGATAACGTGAATCCCGTCTGCTTTCTTAAAAGCTTTCAAGGAGATGGCATTGTTTGTGAATTTTAATGCATTATCCAGCAAGTTGCCTACGGCGCGTTTGATGAGCGTCATGTTGCCAAGACTGACTAAATCCGGTGCGATGTCGTAGGATAAGGTAATGTTCTTATCGTGACTGATACGACTGTAGCTTTCGCCGGTTTCTTCTAAGAGCTTCGTCAAATCATAAGGCAAAAACTCGATGGTCGTCGTCGCTAAACGAGCCGTTTCCAGCATTTGCGTTACCAAGGAGGTCATGAAACGACTTTGCTTGAAAATGTGTTCAAAGCTTTCCTTGGCTTCGTCAATGGAGGAAATATAGGAACGACCGTAGTCGCTTTCTGCTTGAATAATGGCGATTGGCGTACGCAGCTCGTGAGACACGTCAGAGCTGAATTGCCGTTCGCGCTGCGATGAATGCTCTAGGCTGTCCAACATGGTGTTGAACGTTTGCGACAACGCATAGATTTCATCATTCGTAGACGGTGTCCCTTCAATACGACGGGACAAGTCGCGGTTGCGACCGATTTCGGCGGCCGTTTCCGTAATGTTGCGTATGGGCTTTAAGCCTCGTTTCACCAGCCAATATCCACCGAGAGTACCGATTACTAAGAAGATTAAACCACCAAAGAGCCAAGCTAAAATCATAACGTTGGTTTTACGGCTAATGGCAGTTACCGGTAAAATCCCGCGAACCCAGCCATGGAAGGCCTGGTCTGCAATGGGCGCATCATAGTAATAGTACGTGGCGTTTTTGACTGTTATTTCAGTAATCCGATGGGGCGACAGCATACTTTCCGGCGGGAAGCCGTCCGGCACAGCGCCTTTTACCGCCACACCGTCCTCTGTATATATAACAGTAAAGACACCGTCAGCGTAGGGGCGATAGCGATTCAAATTATCGGCCGTACTAATAACGCTGGATTGCAGTTCGCTGCGTAATTCCGAGTCTTCCCATAGGCGGGTGAACTGCATGATGAACACTGACAAGAGTATGAGCATTAGCACCAAGAAGATGGTGTACCACCCGGTGAGCTTATACGCCAAGGGGATACGCTTTAAAAAGCCCTTACTTTTTGGATTGTCAGGATCTTCGTAGAATAGTTCGGATAAAAATTTTCGAAAGCTAAATCCTTCGTCGGCAGAGTCCTTATTCGTCCACTTTGAAAACATAGCCCACACCTCTCACGGTATGAATCAACTTAGGACCATCACCGGAGTCGATTTTCTTGCGCAAATCTTTAATATATACATCTATGAGGTTTGAATAGCTTTCATAGTCGTATTCCCAAACATGGTCAAGGATTTGCTGACGCGACAACACGATGTTGGCATTGCTCATCAGATAATAGAGTAAGTCAAATTCCTTGGCAGTAAGTACTAAGGAATTACCATTTAAGGTAACGGTACGGCTTTGACTGTTAATCGTCACAGGGCCAATGCAAAGGTCGTTCTGCGCTTGGTTGTTGCTGCGGCGAGTCAAAGCGTAAATACGAGCTAACAATTCTTCAAATTCGAAAGGCTTAACCAAATAGTCATCGCCACCGGCGTTCAAACCGGCAACTTTATCCTGTAGGCTGTCCTTCGCAGTTAAAAACAGAACCGGCGTCTTATTGCCGTCCTTGCGCATTTGCGCCAACACAGACAAACCGTCCAGCTTCGGCATCATAATATCCATGATAACCATGTCGTAACCGGAGGTGTTCAAATAATCGAGGGCTGCTTCACCGTCAAAGCAGCTGTCAACAACCATATTTTCCACGCGGAGGCGCTTCGCAATAATGCTATTGAGCATTTCCTCATCTTCAACAAGCAAAATTTTCATAGTACATCGGAACTCCTCTCCCTTATTATTGAGCGTTCTCTATCCTCTGAAATGAAAGGCCTTCGAAGTACATTAAAAGTAATATATGTATCGTTGGCGTTATGCGCCGGATAGAGGTAGCTCGGCTATATTAATTATTATTATAATAGTGAATTACTTAACTATGCAATAAGTATAGCGGATGGGTATGAACTGTCTATGAAGAAATAGACAGGCGGTATAAAATTTCTATTAACTAAATTGTGTAATTGTGTTTTTTTTGCATAGATTGGACGAAAATTTGACGAAACGTCAAAATTGATAAAAATGTTATGAGAATTAATTTCAAAATGAAACACGCTATTAACGTATATACCGAATATTTACACTGCATAATTACATAATAATACATCGAAGTTTATAAAACAAGGGATAGAATCAAGTTTTGCGAAAATTTTAAAGCTTAATTACCTAGTAATAACAAGGGAAAATGGCGTGTGATAATAATTATCAACAAAAACGTCTAATTTTAATTATGCATAATTGATTTTGGACATTAGGAAGATGAAAGTCTATAATAAAGAAACAAGCTATGGGATATGATGGATACGGTAAACGGATCCGTTGTAACGAACTCTGTAGGTAGTAGGTACAAGTTTAGGAGGTTAATTATGGAACAGTTTGATGTTCTGGTAGTAGGCAGCGGCGGCGCAGGTCAGCGTGCAGCTTTGGAAGCAGCCCATCAAGAAGGTTTGCGTGTTGCTCTTATTACGAAGATTTTCCCGAGTCGTTCGGCTACGGCTATGGCTCAGGGCGGTATTAACGGTGTACTTAACAATGTGGCAAAAGAAGATACTATCGAAGATCACATTTTCGATACTGTAAAAGGTAGTGACTACTTGGGTGACCAGGACGCTATTGAATTCTTCATCAACCGTTGCCCTGAATGTATTAAAGAATTGGATTACTTCGGTGTTCCGTTCTCTCGTACTAACGAAAACAAAATCGCTCAGCGTAACTTCGGTGGTCAGGCTTACCCGCGTACTTGCTACAGTGCGGATAAAACCGGTCATGTAATTATGCATACCTTATATGAACAGTGCTTGAAACAGAACGTTCATTTCTTGCAGGACTGGTACTTGCTCGACATCGTTAAAGCTGACGACGGCTCTGTAGGCGGTGTTGTTGCTTGGAACATGAAGGAAGGTAAAGTAGAACAGATCGCTGCAACTGCAGTTGTAATTGCAACTGGTGGTGCTGGTCGTATGTTCTGGACTCGTACTTCCAACCCGTACCTTTCCACTGGTGACGGCATGGCTGCTTGCTTCCGTGCAGGTTGCGCATTGAAAGACCCGGAAATGGTTCAGTTCCATCCGACTGGCCTTGGTAAAACCGGTATCTTGATGTCTGAAGCCGTACGTGGTGAAGGCGGTTACTTGCTTAACAATAAAGGCGAACGTTTCATGGCTAACTACGCACCGAGCAAAATGGAATTAGCTCCGCGTGACGTTGTTGCTAAAGCTATCGAAACTGAAATCGCTGAAGGTCGTGGCTTCGGTAAAGGCCTTGACGCTTACGTTGTAGCTGACGTACGTCACTTGCCGAAAGAAGTTATCCTTGAAAAATTACACGGTATCCGTGAATTGGCTATTACGTTCGAACACGCTGATCCGTTGACTCAGCCGATTCCGATTCGTCCGACTTGCCATTACTCCATGGGCGGTATCGACGTAGTAGATTATAAATCTTGCGGTACGGTTGTACCGGGCTTGTTCGCTGCTGGCGAAGCTGCTTGCGTATCCGTACACGGTGCTAACCGCTTAGGTGGTAACTCCTTGGCAGACGCTGTTGTATTCGGTAAAGTTGCCGGCGAAGGCGCTATCGACTACGTTAAAAATAACAGCGCTAAAGACGCTAAGAAAGCATTAAGCGAAGCTGCAACTGCATGGGAAACTCGTTTCCGTGAAGTTACTGGTCGTAAAGATGGCCGTCCAATCGCTGAAATCCGCGACGAAATGGCTAATGCAATGTGGAACAAGGTTGGTATTTTCCGCGAAGAAAGCAAAATGCAGGAAGCCTTGGCTACAATTAACAAACTCATCGAAGAATACAAGACTTGCTATGTAGGCGACACCAACCGTACTTTCAACATGGCTTTCGTAAACTATGTTGAAGTTGGTAGCTTGTTGACGGTAGCTAAAGCCGTAGTAATGGGCGCTCTCCGTCGTCAGGAAAGCCGCGGCAGTCATTTGCGTGAAGATTACACGAAACGTGACGACGCTAAGTTCTTGAACCATACTTTGATCACTCTTAAAGAAGATGGTGAATACGAAGTAGGTCAGCGCGACGTTGTCGTAACTCGCTTCGAACCGAAAGAAAGGACGTACTAAGATGAGACAGATTACGTATCATATCCACCGCTACAACGAAGGTCGCTCCTATGTACAGACCTATTCCTTCGATTATGAACCGGACCGTACGATTCTCTGGGGCCTTCAGAAAATTAAAGATACTATTGACCCGACTTTGACTTTCATCGCTGCTTGCCGTAGTGCAGTTTGCGGTGCTTGCTCCATCAAAGTAAACGGTCAGGCTATGCTCGGTTGCGAAAGCAAAATCGATACTTTGTCTGAACGTTTTGGTAGCGATGAATTCGATATCGCTCCGTTGGGCAATTTCGATGTTATCCGTGACTTGGCTGTTGACTGGGAAGCTAAGGTTAACCGTTTGAAGACTGTTGCTCCGTGGATTTTCATGAAGCCTGAATTCAACCGCGAAATCGGTGCTCGTCAGACTCCGGCTGATTTCAAAAAGTTCGTTATGAATACGGAATGTATCCTCTGCGGTTGCTGTGCATCTGAATGTAACAAATTGTCCGCAGGTCGTGAAGACTTCTTGGATCCGTATGTATACACGAAAGCTAACAAGTTCGTACAGGATTCCCGTGATGACGCTCCGATGGCTCACGTTATCCCTGCTTTCGAACATGGTCTCTGGAAATGCGTTCATTGCATGAACTGTATTTCTCGTTGCCCGAAACACTTAAAACCGGCTAAGGATATTTCCGAACTCCGTGCAGTAGCTACGAAGGCTGGTTTGGTAAATAAAGGTACTCGCCATGCATTGGCATTCAAGGAAGACCTCATGAAGACTGGTCGCTTGAACGAAGTTACGATGTCCTTGAAGACGGACG
>ERZ650305.810-NODE-810-length-12501-cov-3.665756_pt1 | contig 12501 bp, 9 predicted proteins | sample MGYA00376241_ERZ650305 | MGnify/ENA primary metagenome ERZ650305 (study PRJEB26733, sample SAMN07839276) | wastewater metagenome | biome: urban; feature: artificial channel; material: waste water | place: USA: North Carolina | collected 2016-02-25 ... | reverse complement strand
GTTCCGCTCTCGCCGCGCAAGGATTCACGGAATCGAACCGTCCCAAGACTTCCGCCAATTTCCTTCCGGCCAACTTGACGGATGAGGAATGTAAGACATTCTGGATGGCTCGCACGAATGGAGATACCGAATGGGTAGAGATCGATCTGGAGGCTCCCGCTACGGTGTATGCCGTGCAAGTGAATTATCACGATCATCAATCGAATATGTATGGACGTATTCCCGGTTTACGCCACCGTTATGCGGTGGAAGGCTCTTTGGACGGGCAGGATTGGGTAACGTTGGTGGATCGCCGGAATAATTATAAGGATGTCCCGAACGATTACGTACAAGTGGATAATCCGGCTCGTGTCCGTTATGTCCGTTATAAGAATATAGAGGTCCCGACGCCTCATCTGGCGATCTCGGACTTGCGTGTGTTCGGTATCGGTGAGGGCAAGAAACCTGCGACGGTGAAGAACTTCAAGGTCGTTCGCCAAGCGGATCGCCGTGACGCTATGATCACTTGGGACGCTGTCAAAAACAGCCAAGGCTACAACATCCGTTGGGGTATCGCTCCCGATAAACTATACAACTCATGGCTCCTATACGGAAAGAATGAATTACTATTAAAGAGTCTGTCCACCGACCAGCCTTATTATTTCACCATCGAGGCATTCAACGAGAACGGTGTATCAGAAGCGACAAAAATACAGGAAGCCCAATAATCTTCCGGTATCATTTTCAAATGTATTTTGTAGAGATAGGACAATCTGTCTCTACAAAATACATACAATATTCGATTATTTACTTACTAACGGGTATTTATCTGGATTTGCTATGATAGACAAGCTCAAATCTACATCTAAAGCATCCCAACGAATCCGCTCACGTCCTAATAGTTGGACATTAAACACGTCATCTACGGCAGCACGTTTGAACCATGGGAATTTGTCGTAAGGTAAATAATATTCCCGATCCTTTACCCACAATATTAAGCCATTGCGGGAAATATGTGTTACCTCAGCTCTATTATTTGCCGAAGTGGTTGTTCCATTTGTCTTTGATAACTCGCTCATGTTCAATTATTGTTTGAATTAATCAAATCCATTTATTAGTATAGCCTTTGGACTCATATCCTATATCCTTATTATTGCAAAAGTAATTTTAATCTTGATATTATACAACGCCTTAACAGACTATTTAATTATATTTGCGGAAGTTATCGATCTAAGTAGATAGTATTTACATTTGAATATATGATTATGAAAACACTTAGAAGTATTTTTTTTCTGTCTCTTTGCCTTCTTCTCTCCGTTGCTGGATATGCTGGTGATAAGGCTAGTTTTTTGAAAAAGCAGTTTACGGCTCGTGATGGTTATCAATTGAATTATCGGGTTCTGTATCCCCGAGATTATAATCCGGCGCAGAAATACCCGGTAATCCTGTTCCTGCACGGAGCGGGCGAACGAGGGTCGGATAATGAGGCCCAATTAGTACATGGTGGCGATATGTTCGCTTCTTTCGAGAATCAAACCAAATATCCGGCTATCATTATAGCGCCTCAATGCCCGGCCGAGAAGACTTGGTCTGAATATAAGGGATTGAACGCCGGAAAAGAAGGGAAGCGTTTCTATCCGTTGAATGCCCCGGCCACGCAATCAATGGCCGCCGTCAAGGAATTATTGGATAGTTATATAGCGGAAGGTAAGGCCGATACGAAACGCATTTACGTAACCGGCCTATCGATGGGAGGTATGGGCACGTTCGATATCGTGATGCGTTACCCGAACCTGTTTGCCGCTGCCACCCCGATCTGTGGTGGAGCAAATTTGCAACGTTTGGCAAACTTTAAGGGCAAGACGGCTTTCAGTATTTATCATGGCGGCTCCGATAGCGTAGTCGATGTACAATTCTCCCGTGACGCTAATGAAGCATTGAAGAAAGCAGGAGCTGATGTCCGTTATAAGGAATTTCCCGGTGTAGACCATAACAGTTGGGATAACGCTTTCGCCGAACCGGATTATCTGGCTTGGATGTTCCAGCATAGCTTGTAAAAACAGAGGTATCATCTCCAGATTTTTTACTTACTAGACATTATTTATCCTTTATAGGTTGGATATCCGGAAAAAGAAGTATATTTGCAATGCTAAACATTTTAAAACCAGAAAGCAGAGTAGAATACCTGCTTCTATTCGGTTGCAGGCATTTTTTTGCCTGTAACCGATCCGATATGACGGTTCCGTACCCCCGTGGAGTGCATTAATGTGCCTCCAGCTTTCTGGTAAAGTGTTTAGCAACGGGTCAGGCGGGACCGTTCTTTTTTCCGCCTGCTTAATGCTAATATATTATGGAAGTGGAAAACATTTATCCCGTAACTGAACCTGTCGGTTCAGAGCAAGACGCTCCGGTTTCGAACATGGAAATGTTGAGTGATGTATTTTTTAAGGAAGAGGCACGACGCTTGAAAGAAGCTTTCTGTTTTGAGAGAGATGCGGATGATTTCGATTATCTGAACCATCAGTTGCAAAGCGTGAAAAATCTATTGGTAGGTCTAAAACTGCCGTGGATACAAATAGCACCAATTTTGTACAGATGTATGGCCGTTTATCTGCAGCGTCCCGATCAACATGTAAGTAATATGAAAGTTCGCTACCTGTCAACGCAATTGATGGATGGGGTTTTGCTTTTATCCCAGAACGGACGGCTCATCAATGACTTGCTCATGTTTTTCGACCGCCAGCTTAAGGATATTCAACGCTTGCGGGAAGAGAAGTGTGAGGAAATGGAGAATGTGAGATTGTAAGTCTATATTTGCAGCTCATACATACTTGGTTGTAGAGACGGGGCACGCCCCGTCTCTACAATTGGATGAAAGGGCTTATGCGTGTTCCGGTTAGAATATCAATGTGACAATTTGTAAACTGAAGTCCTTGAGAATCGATTATTTCGGGCCAAAGTACGTCTCGTCTCCTAAAAACGAAAGAAAAAAACAGCAATCGTCTATCCGCTAGTGACTTGTTGAAAAACGGCCTTTTATTCTAGCGAAATTAATTCATCCTATCTCATATCTTATGCCTTATGGCCCAGTCGTTAGGGGGCAACAATGCCCATTATAAGGTAGTCATATCGCCCATTATGACCATATGTGTAGCCTATCGTGACTATATGTGTGGGTTTACGCCTGTACAGGCGTGGGTGAACGGGACTATATGTGTAATCTAACGAGGGTATTCTTATCGAAAAACGGGTCTTTTTGTGTGGAAAAGGCGTATAAATGCCTGCTTTCTCCTTCATGTTCTCGTTTATAGAGCTTTTCTAAATAAAGGTGATGTTATATAAAAGGGGTTATTACTAATAAATAGTTAACATTCCTTGGCTTTTGCTTACGTCTCTGTAAATAGGGGAAAGTGAACCATTATATTTCCGGCTAAATATAAGGTGAAGCATTTCCTATCAATAACTTTCATTACCTTTGCGCCCGCTAAAAATAAACAAATGAGATGAAATCTACTTTATCAATTTCTTCCTTATCCAGACAAGTCCTGCTTCGGGAGACACGGGACTATTTAATGATCGCTCTTGGGATGATCCTTTACGGTATCGGATGGACCGTTTTCCTTTTGCCGAATGACATTACGACAGGTGGAGTGCCGGGTATCGCTTCCATTGTTTTCTGGGCTACGGGATTTCCCGTTCAGTACACTTACTTCCTCATTAATGCCGTCTTGCTGATGCTTGCCTTGAAAATATTAGGTTTTAAGTTCAGTATCAAGACGATCTTCGCCGTGTTTACGCTTACTTTTTTCTTGTCCCTTATCCAGGAGCTGACAGCCGGGATGCATTTATTACAAGATCAACCGTTTATGGCATGTGTGCTGGGAGCCTCCTTCTGCGGAAGTGGTATCGGTATCGCTTTCTCCTCGAACGGTAGTACGGGTGGAACGGATATTATTGCCGCTATCATCAATAAATACCGGGATATAACGCTGGGACGGGTCATGATGATCTGCGATATGATTATTATCACCTCCAGTTATTTCGTGCTAAAGGATTGGGAGAAAGTGGTATATGGTTTCGTAACGTTATATGTTTGTAGTTTCGTGCTGGATCAGATCGTGAACAGTGCCCGCCAGTCCGTGCAATTCTTTATCATCTCGAAGAAGTATCAAGAGATTGGTAAGGAGATTAATGCGTTGCACCGAGGGGTTACGGTGATCGATGCTACCGGGTTATATACGGGGCAAGAACAGAAGATGATGTTCGTGCTCGCTAAAAAACGGCAATCCACTACGATTTTCCGTATCATTAATGATATTGATCCGACCGCCTTTGTATCCCAAAGCGCCGTAATCGGGGTTTATGGGGAAGGATTCGATCATTTTAAACTAAAGAAATCAAAGTAGAGACGGGGCACGCCCCGTCTCATCCTCTCAAAATAGTAACTAGGGTTGCATGATAACTTCTACCCGGTTACCCTGTCCCAAAAGCTTTTGGGCGAATGCCTTTATCTTCTCGGGAGTCAGCGCCTTAACAATCGACTCATAATCCGTATCGGTATCAAATCCTTTATAATAATAATCATCCAATACGTTCAACCAATAGCTGTTCTCCTGCAAGACTTCCGCATGACGTTTCAGCAGGTTATCCTGTGTTTTCTTGAAATCTTCTTGACGAGGGCCTACCTCGGAAAGCCGTTTCAACTCATTGCGGACAATTGTGTTCATCTGCTCCCACTTAGCCGGGTCCGTATCGAAGAATATCTGTAATGTCGTTCTTCCTTCCGGGAAAGGTGAGATTCTAGCGGATACACCGACGCCATACGTTCCTCCTTCTTTCTCGCGTACCTTCTCGTAATATACCAAGTCCATAACTTGTTTCAATGCGGTAGCGGTGATGATATTCTCCAGATTGTACTCCATCTGTCCGGTATAGAGGTTGGCTACCGTTACTTTCGGGATTTCCATGGAGCGGTTGAATCGATTCATATAGTCTCCCTTACGCATCGATGGAACCTCCGCCGGATTTCCCTTCTCAATTTTTCCTTGAGATGGCAATGTCGCTAAATACTGCTCTATATACGGACGGATACTATCAATCTGGATATTACCTACAAACGTGAATACGAAACCGGAAGCATCCGAGAAGCGTTCCTTGCGCATCTCCATGATACGAGGATAACTGATATGTTCGAAATCTTGTGGACGAAGACGTGACGCACGAGGATTATCTCCGTAAACCGCTTTAGACAAAGAGTCGCTGAAAGCGACCATCGGATTTAACTCCATATTCTGCAATTGCGCTTTTGTCCGTGTCTCGAAAGATGCGTAGGCCTCCTCGTCCATGCGGGGAGCCGTGAAGCTAAGGTAAATTAACTCGAATAAGGTTCGCAAATCGGAAGGAGCGGCCATTCCGTTCACGTTCTCACTATCTTGACTGAGCGATAGGGCGCAAGATACCTTCTTTCCGGCCAGACGCTTACTTAGATCCGTGGCGGAGAAATTACCCAATCCACCGATCTCGATCACGTCATTGAAAACTTTTAAGTTATCAATATCCTTCGTGCCGAATAAAGTGCTTCCTCCCGGGCTGGTAGCGGTCATGATGATCTCGTCCTTCTTGAATTCGGTAGGCTTCAATACCACCTTGATACCATTGCTTAAGGTAAATACTGTCGCTCCGAAGTGCTGGCCGGTCTTTGTCTCCGTGATCTGGCCCGGGGTCGGCAAGGTCGGGACTAAAGGCTCGTTGGAGACAGTTTCCTTATAAGGCTCTACCGGCATCTGTCGTGCTTTGAGGAATGTACGGAGCAGGTTCTCCTCGGTCGGATATTTTATACCTTCTTTATCCGGTCCGGTTAACCCGATCACGATATTATCCTCTCCGATCATATCTTGGATATATTGGTTGACTTGCTCTACCGGGATATTCTGGGCGATCTGGTTCAATAGCGTGTATTCCATCTCAATGCCCGGGATATAACCGCCGTTGGTGAAATGGTTCACGTATTCACGGACATAAGCGTCGTTCTTTTGGTTATTCCGCTCGTTGTAAGCGGACTCGTATTGTTTCAACACGTTGATGCGTGCCCGTTCATACTCGGATGGCGTAAAGCCATATTGTTTTACCCGTTGGGTCTCTTTGACAAGCGTGGTCAGTGTGGAATCGATCTCGCCTTCCTTGGCAAGAGCGGCTACGGTCCATGCTCCCTTGCTCTTCGCGATCATGAAATTATCATCGTCGTAGGCTTGGGCATAGATAAACGGAGGATTCGCTTGATGTAAGATATCATCGAAACGCTCGTCCATGATCGACGCGCATATTTGCTGGATATAGTCCTTTACCAATCCGGCAATCGTACGATTCAAGTCGTTGGGCAATTTATCGTGTTTATAGAAGATATAAAGGATCGTATTGGATGCCTCCTTGTCTTTGGCGATCGAGATCAGAGGTAGATCATTGTCGGGAACCGATACTTGTTCCCGTTTTGCCGGGTTGACCGGGGCAGGGACATCGGCGAACATCTTTTTGATCGTTGCCTCCACTTGATCTACATTTACGTCTCCCACGATGATAATCGCTTGCAAGTCCGGACGATACCATTTTTTGTAGTAAGCCCGCAACTCGTCCGGCTTGAAGTTCTCGATCACGTCGATCGAACCGATCGGCATCCGGTTCGCGTAACGGCTTCCCGGGTACATCTTGGGTAGTTGCTGCTCCCATAGACGAGTCTGGGCATCCTGTCGGGTACGCCATTCTTCACGGATGACCCCACGTTCTTTCTGGATAGCCGAGTCGGTCAAGGCTAGGAACCCGGACCAATCGTGAAGGATCAATAAGCAAGAATCAACCACGCCGCTTTTGTTGACAGGGGCGTTGGTAATCATGTAGACGGTCTCATCAAAGGAGGTATAGGCGTTGAAGTTTTCCCCGCTGCGCATACCTACACTCTCGATATATTCGTCCATCCCGTTATTCGGGAAGTTCCTACTGCCGTCGAATGCCATATGTTCCAAGAAGTGAGCCAAACCTCGTTGATTGTCTTCCTCTAAGATGGAGCCTACGTTTTGGGCGATGTAAAAGTCTGCCCGGTCTTTGGGCTGATCGTTGTGACGGATGTAGTAGGTCAATCCGTTACTCAATTTCCCGTATCGAACCTTTGGGTCGATCGGAAGCGGTTCGGGTTCCTGCATCTCTTGTGCCATCACTTGTGTGAAAGCGACGAAACAAAGCAGGATTGCCGTTAAGATAGAATGTCTTTTTATCATATTTGTTTCATTGATAGTGAATCTAGATCACAAAACTAGCAAAAAATCATAGAAAGAGCCCCTTATGGTGAAAAAAGGAGTATCCGATACGGAATACTCCTTTCTATCAAGATGAAACAGACGGGGGGGGCCTCATTTCACCTCTTTATTCATTCGGTATGTCAATGCGCCAGACGGACATTGATTGATTTGGGCAATTAATTCCGCGGTTGTCGCGTTCTCTATCTGTATCCAGGGTCTCTCCTTCGGCTTATAGACACCGGGAAGAGTCTTTACACAGATACCGGCATGTTGACATAACTCCGGTTGCCAGATAATGGTGAGTTCACCATTCGTATATTCGATCTTCTTGCCCATATAATTTTGTTATAAATATTAAACATGTATACCACTCATTACGATGCGTTTCCAATCCGGATGCTTCTGGATATATCCAGCTACGAACGGACATAACGGAACGAGACGTAAGTCTTTCTTTTCGATATCCAAGAGCACTTTCTCCACCAATTGGCTACCAATTCCTTTACCTCCAAGCTCCATGGGAACCTCAGTGTGGGTGAGATAAATTACCCCATCCTTATTTTTTATATACTCTATTCTGGGAACGTATCGCTCTATATGAAATTCATATTGGTGGCGTTCTTCATTATCAATTAGTTCATAATTTTCTTTCATCTCCCTATAATTTTAATACTCAACTATTCTATTAACACTTGAGTGATAAGGTTTGTTTAATATAATTCTAATCTATTCTATATAATTTATAGGGGAATGGAACGTTAGGTATTAAACGTAAATGATTACCTTTGCGGCCGACTGCCCGTGTGGGTATGCAAGTAGAAACAATTAATTATCACACTTATACAAAGTATGGGAAAGTACAAACTAATCAACAACGTGTTGGGGTGGGTCGTTTTTTTGATCGCTTCTACCGTTTATCTGATGACAATGGAACCCACCGCCAGTTTCTGGGATTGTGGTGAGTTTATCTCTTCGGCATACAAATTGGAAGTAGGGCATCCGCCCGGAGCTCCTTTCTTCATGTTAACAGCCAATTTATTTACGCAGTTCGCCTCGGACCCTTCCAAGGTGGCGGTAATGGTCAATACGATGTCCGCCCTCTTTAGCGGCCTGACGATCTTATTCCTTTTCTGGAGTATTACTCATTTGGCTCGTAAGATTATCGTGGAAGACGATAAGACGATGTCTCTGGGACAGATGATTACGATCATGGGTTGCGGTTTGGTAGGTTCTTTGGCTTATACGTTTAGCGATACATTCTGGTTTAGCGCCGTGGAGGGCGAGGTATATGCTTATTCTTCCTTGTTTACCGCCTTGGTATTCTGGTTGATCCTGAAATGGGAAGAAGCCGCCGATCGTCCGCATGCCGATCGTTGGATCGTGCTGATCGCTTATTTGATGGGTCTGAGTATCGGTGTCCATTTGCTGAATTTATTGTGTATCCCGGCTATCGTGCTGGTATATTATTATAAGAAATTCCCGAATCCTACGATGAAGGGTACGCTGATCGCTTTATTGGTGTCGTTCGCTATCGTGGGCTTGATGATGTATGGTGTCGTACAAGGCTTGGTTGAGGTTTGCGGTTATTTCGAGCTGTTGTTTGTCAATACGTTCGGTATGCCGTATAACTCGGGTGTATATGCGTTCGTGATTATCTTGGCGGCTTCCTTGATCTGGGCGATCTGGGAGACGATGCAAGACGAGATCCATCCGGTGCGGATGAAGATATCCTTTATCCTCTCGATCGTATTGTTGGGTATTCCGTTTATCGGTAGCGGTTACGTGATCGCCGTGATCCTCACGGCGGCCTTGACGGCTTATTTGTTCATGAGCAAGAAGGTAAATATCAAGATGCTGAATACGATCTTGGTCTGCTTGATGGTAATCGTAGTGGGTTATTCATCCTATGCCTTGACATTGATCCGTGCGACAGCCGATACGCCTATGAACCAAAACGCTCCGCAAGATATCTTTACCTTGCGTACTTATTTGGCTCGCGAGCAATACGGTAAGACTCCGTTGATCTACGGTCAGACCTATGTCTCTGAGGTGAAGCGTGAGAACCAAGGCGGCACTTGCGTACCTGTATCGAAAGAGGGTGAGCCGACTTGGAGCCGTGTCATTAAGAAAGATAAAAACGAGAAGGATCATTATTATATCTCTCGTTACGATACGGAATACGAATACGTGGATGAGTTGAGTATGCTTTTCCCCCGTATGTATAGTAGCGACGGACGTCATGTGGCTGCTTATAAGGAGTGGGCACAAGTGAAAGGTACACCGGTGAAGTTCAACCGTTGCGGTGAGATGGTGACTGTGATGAAACCTACGTTTGCCGAGAATTTACGTTATTTCTTCGCTTATCAGCTGAATTTCATGTATTGGCGTTATTTCATGTGGAACTTCTCCGGACGGCAGAACGATATACAAGGTAACGGTGAGGTCTCGAATGGTAACTGGATAACCGGTATTCCGTTTATTGATGAGGCTTTAGTGGGCCCGCAAGAGGATATGCCGTTCGATATTATCAACAATAAGGGGCATAACGTATATTATATGTTACCGCTTCTGTTGGGTATCTTGGGGCTTCTATTCCAAGCTTATGCCGGAAAGAAGGGCATTCAGGGATTCTGGATCACGTTCTTCTTGTTCTTTATGACGGGTATCGCGATCGTGCTTTACTTGAACCAGACGCCGTATCAACCTCGTGAGCGAGACTATGCGTATGCCGGATCATTCTATGCGTTCTGTATATGGATCGGTTTCGGTGTGGCGGCCTTGGCGAAAGGATTGCAGAAGTATGGCAAGTTATCTCCGGTGATAGCGGGTTCTGTCGCTACGGTACTCTGCTTGTTGGTTCCTATCCAGATGGGTGCGCAGAACTGGGACGACCATGATCGCTCGAACCGTTATGTTTGCCGTGATTTCGGTGCGAACTATTTGGAATCTTGCGAGCCGAACGCTGTCATATTTACGAATGGTGATAATGACACGTTCCCGTTGTGGTACGCACAGGAGGTGGAAGGTATCCGTACGGATGTACGTGTATGTAATACGAGCTATTTGCAAACCGACTGGTATATCAACCAAATGAAGAAGCAAGCATACGAATCCGATCCGCTTCCAATCTCTTGGCAACCGGAGGATTATGTGCAAGGTACTCGTGATGCCGCTTATGTATTCCCGATGACGGATAAATCGATTGATCTGAAGACCGCTCTTGATTTCGTTCGTAGTAACGATCCGAAGTTTAAGAAGATCCCGGGTATCAATCAAGAATTAGATTATATTCCTGCGCAGACATTGACGATGGGGGTAGATTCCGCCGCGGTTATGGCTGCCGGCGTGATCGATACCGCTAACTTGCCGTATTTGCAGAAAGAGATGAAGATTGACTTGAAAGGCAAGGATGTCTTGGGTAAGCAAGAGTTGATTATCTTGGATATGTTGCAGACGAATGACTGGAACCGTCCGATCTATTACGCGATTACCGTAAGCCCGGATCAGTTCGTGAAATTGGATCCGTACTTCCAGCAGACCGGTATGGCTTATCAGATCGTTCCGATGGAGACACAGGGAACTGTTCGTTCGATCAATACGGAGAAGATGTATGACAACGTGATGAATAAGTTCAAATGGGGTGGTGTCAATACGCCGGGTGTGTACTTGGATGAGAATGTAATGCGGATGTGCAAGAGCTATCGTATCGCGTTGTTCAGTAAGTTGGCTGCCGCTTTGGTTGCGGAAGGTAAGAATGAGAAGGCACTGAACGTATTGGATAAGGCGATGGAAGTATTGCCTCCCGAGAATGTTCCGTTGGATTATAGCGCTCTTTCTTTAGGTGAGCTGTATTACGAGTTGGGCCAGAAGGAGAAGGCGGAGATGGTTTATAAAGGTATAGCGGACAATGCGTTGCGCAGTATAAACTGGTATTTCCGTTTGCGTCCGGGGCAATTATCATCTGTCGAGAGTGATTTAGGTCATAACTTGGCGGTTCTCCAAGAGGTATTGCGTGTGAGCAAACAATACAATCCGGAGTTCGCTAAGCCTTATCAAGAGGAATTTGATAATTACCGTATGGCGTACGGATCAGTGGCAAAAGACTAACAAAGTATGTTTATAGAACAACCGCCTTGGTTTTACAGGGCACTGTTCCCGGGGGTAACTTGGCGAATACCGGCAGAGAAGAAGTGTGTGTATCTCACCTTCGACGACGGCCCGATTCCCGAGGTTACCCCTTGGGTTTTAGATATATTGGATACGTATGGGATCAAGGCTACCTTTTTTATGGTAGGGGATAATGTACGTAAGCATCCCGAGGTCTTCCAGATGGTGATAGATCGTGGGCACCGTGTCGGTAACCATACGTTCAACCATATCCAAGGTATCAAGTTCTGGACGAAGAATTATTTGGCGAATGTGGAGAAGGCAGCCGAATATATTCCCAGCAATTTATTTCGGCCTCCTCATGGGCATATGCGTTTTCCGCAGGTAGTATGGCTTCGCCGTCATTATCATATCGTGATGTGGGACGTGGTCACCCGTGACTATAGCCCTCATATGACTCCGAACGGTGTCTTCAACGTGGTAAAGAACTATACCCGTAATGGTTCCGTTATCGTCTTCCACGATTCCTTGAAAGCCGAGCGCAATATGCGTGAGGCAATGCCCCGGGCTGTCGAATGGCTCTTAAAGGAAGGCTACGAGTTTAAAGTTTTTGAATAATGGGTATCTCCCAGTTTATAAAAGATAAAGCTATGGAATTAGGCTTCTCCGCTTGCGGTATCGCTGAAGTAGCGAAGGCCGGGAGCGAGGAGGCTTATTTTGACCAATGGATCGCGGAAGGCTACCATGCTGGAATGAAATACATGGAGAATCATCGGGAAATCCGTCTCAATCCGGATGGCTTGGTGGAAGGTGCCAAATCAGTTATCTCAGTAGCCTTGAATTATTATCCGAAAGTTCTCCGGAATCCGGCGGAACCTTATATCTCGTATTATGCGTACGGAGAAGATTATCATGAAGTAATCAAAGGTAAAGCTCCTAAAAATGCACCTACTTATCAGGCTCCAGAAAAAATAACAGATAAAGAAACATGGGCTTGCCAAATTTGTGGATATATTTATGAAGGTGATTTAACTAAAGAACCAGAAGATTTTGTTTGCCCAATTTGTAAACAACCAAAATCTATGTTTAAAAAACAATAAGATAAATTGGTAAAATAAAAAGCTGA
>ERZ650305.808-NODE-808-length-12504-cov-5.332958_pt1 | contig 12504 bp, 10 predicted proteins | sample MGYA00376241_ERZ650305 | MGnify/ENA primary metagenome ERZ650305 (study PRJEB26733, sample SAMN07839276) | wastewater metagenome | biome: urban; feature: artificial channel; material: waste water | place: USA: North Carolina | collected 2016-02-25 ... | reverse complement strand
TTGTGTTTTATTCAGGGCGAGTGATTACACTGGTTGTTGAGGAAGCTATATTGCTTGTGTTTATCACATGGCTTGGGTTTAATAGTATGCTGATTAAGGTGATTGCGCAGGTTATTGTTATTGTGCTGAATTATGTGATTAGTAAGCTGGTTGTGTTTAAGGAAAGGTCATAACATGCAAACCAACACCACACGAGATAAAACAATTGATTTCATAAAGGGCATCCTTATTTTATTTGTGATTTTAGGTCACACTACATTGGGCCTGACAGACATGTATTCATTTGATGATACAATGAATGGTATTGCAAATGTAATATACAGCTTTCACATGCCTTGCTTTATCGCAGTTTCAGGCTTCTTATACAGTGAATATGTAGGGAATGCTTCACAAGGCATTTTTAGCCGGATAGGTCATAAAGCATTTAATATCCTGCTGCCGTACGTGATGATTTCAGTTATTTACTGGATTATTAAATTTGCCCTTTCAAATTTGATAAGGGAGCCGGTTGCCGTTAGCAGCCTGATAAGCATACCGTGGAAGCCGATAGAGTTTTTATGGTATTTATACGCACTATTTCTCATATATTGTGTGGCGTATATGGCTGATTATGTGTTTGCGAGGCTTCTGCCACATTTTAATTATAAAATGGAGCTTTTATTTGTGCTGTTTTTAATAATTGCTTTGACATGCTATGGCAGCTTTCACTATGAGGGCTTTAACTACATAGCCGGCTTTCAGATGTACTTTTATCTGGGATGCCTGATTAAGAAGTGGCTTGATAAACTGGATAATAGATATGCTGTGCTGAGCCTTGCCGTTATGAGTGTGCTTGTAGAGGCGTCCGGCATAGTATTACAGGATGACATGAGCAGCAATCCCCTTTTCAGCAGTCTGTTTGAGCGGTTTACCGCCTGTATAGTGACAGTATTTATATTTGCAGTAAGCTATTTTTTATCAGGGTATTGTGATTTCCCTAAATGGTTACAGACTATCGGCCGTGACAGCATGCCGTTTTATGCGATGAATGTGATATTTGTAGGTGGAATCAGGATTATATTGAACAGGGCTGGTATAACCAATATGGCGCTGCAGTGTATATGCGGATTTGCAGGAAGCACTGCTATATGCTGGATATTGTATGAGTGTATCATAAAGAAAATCAGGCTTATCGATTTTATATTCTACCCGGGTAAACAGCTCGATGTCAGAAAATGACAAATAGAAATCAGGGTGTTGTTTTTTAATACTAATCCGATATACTATATAGTGTTTACTGAAAAAATATCAAAATAAAGCGTTTCAATAGAAAAGGAAACACCATGAAATTTATTAAAATTCCTGCATTTGCAATAGTCCTCCTTTTGCTCATGCAAATAGTATCAAAGGCATTTATTGCCATTGACAGCAGCGATATTGAAAATATATATGGCTTTTACGCAGAGCCAGAGAACAGCCTTGATATGGTCATGATTGGACCAAGTGAGGTATACACGGGCTATGCGCCGGCTCTGGCGTGGGAGGAGTATGGCCTTAAGTCGTGCAATCTTTCAATAGGAGCTGTGCCATGCAATATGTACAAGTCCATCGTCACGGAGATTGTGAAGAGACAGAAGCCGAAGCTTCTTTTAATCAATGCTTCTGCATTTAGTTATTGCAATAGTAATCTGACTGATGAGGTTTATCTGAGAAAGTGGATTGATAATATGCCTATGTCACAGAACAAGCTTGACACGGTAAAGACTATTCCCAAAAATATCAATAATGATGATGAAAAGGTGAAGGATAATATATCGGATACCCTTTATTTTCCATTGGAGAAGTATCATGGCAACTGGAAGGCCCCTGAGGCAGTGTATACCTCATTTGTCACTCGTGCCTATATGAGGCTCAGTGGTGGAGGCTATCTGAAGGGCTTTTATTCAAAAACAGGCATCACCGGAGGCCGTGACAATCTGGCAAATATCGGACAGCCTACTAAAGAAGCCTATGTGCTGACTGATGAATGCAGAGCATATCTTAAGGAGCTGCTTTCGTACTGCAATAAGCTTGGCATAGAGCATGTGCTGTTGCTGCAGCCACCTCATGAGACACAGGCAGCTGACAAGTCGGGTCTTGAGCAGATTGAAAGTATAACGAAGGAGTATGGATACGATTTTCTTGATCTGAGTACTGATTATGAGAGCTCTGTAGGGATAGATGATTCCCATGATTTCGCAGATTTTGAACACCTGAATGCCTATGGTGCCAAAAAGCTTACGGCATATATTGGCGATATGGCTGTGAATCAATATGGTATAAAGTCTGATACGGCAAAATCAGAGCTTTCAAGATGGAAAAAGTCTGTGAAGAGGACTAAAAAAACTCTGAAAATGGCAAGAGAATATACTGACAGAGGAGAGGCACAGGTGGTTGGAGAGTATGAGGCAGCCAAATAAGTGAAGCTGCCGGGGAATTAAGCGTTGCAGAATGGTATTATTTAGTGGTATTTGATTCTGGCTTTGATGAGCCTTATGCCTTCACATACCATCTCGTCACGCATCAGTAAAAGCAGCACCATATAGATTATAAATCCGGTCACAATCATAATCATTGTGTGCATGAAGCTGACTGACAGCTTTGCATCCATGAGCAGCAGTACGATAAGCATACAGACTGCTGATACAAGATATTTCCACGATAAAGAAAATATTTTTGGTATACTTAGCTCATTTCGTATGAAGTAAAGCTGTACGGCAGTTATTATTACCTCCGAGATGACAGAGGCTATGGCTGCACCGTATGAATAGAGCTGATGTATGAGAATCATATTCATGACAAAATTGGCTGCGGCTCCGATACATACTGAGCGTGTCAGCAGGCTTTCACGCTTGGTTGTTACCAGATACTGTATACCGATTACATTGCTTAAGCCTATAATCGGCAACAGTGTAGCCATTATCATGATGAGGTATGGCACCTTTTCATATCCAGGCCCGAAAAACCATGGCGAGAAATTGCGCGCGATGCCTATCAGGCCAAAGCACAGGGCAAGACCTATAAACCAGACGAATTGAAAGCTCTTATAAAGGAGGGCTTTTACTTCGTCTTTTTTATTTTCACTGAAGGCTCTTCCTATTCTTGGAAGCATCACAGTACCGAGTGAGGTTACGAGCATGAGAACCATTTTGGATATCTTGTTGGCCTGCTCATAGTAGCCGTTTTCTGTCATGCTGCCGGTTATGTTGTTGAGCATGGTTTTGTCAAGCGCTGTGTATATGGTTGTCGCTATAGTTGGTACAAATAGTGTGAGAGTAGCCCTTAGATGAGAGAATGGCTTAAGCTCCTTAAGCTTTGGTCTGTCAACATATTGAGGCAGGTAAAACCAGATGGATATATTGGCAAAAAGCTCTAATAGACATATTCCTGCCACATATATGAGCAAATCACTCTCTGAGCGTACGGCGATGAAGATAAAAGCAATGTTTATGATTTTAAAAATCACGTTTCGACCGACTATTTTGCCAAATTCCTCAAGTCCCTGAAACAGCCAGGAGATATCAGAAGCAACTGATATCAGGTACACGGCTTCAATCAATAGCAGGTGCTTTTTGAGCGGTGAGTGCCCAAATGCAAGTGTGAATACCATATATGCACACAGACACACAATCACGCTGATGACGGATAGAAGCTCTATCTCCCAGAAGGTTTTGGTGCGTTTTGCTCTGTCCTCCTGCAGGTATGATATTTCCCTGTTTCCGTAGTTTACAGTGCCCAGTGCGGCAAACATGATAAAGTATGATACCAGTGAGTAGGTATAGCTGTATGCACCTATTCCGTCTGCCTTAAGCACCCTCGAGAGGTACGGCGCTGTGATAAGCGGTGTAATCAGTGTGAGTATCTGGTAGCTCACATTATATATGTAGTTTAGTTTTATACTCTTGTTTTTTTGTGTTTTCTTTTTCATGCAGATATCATATCACATATTGACTTATTTTGGCTATGCAGTTATTATATAAAAATCGCAAATTAACATTACTATCAACTTACACGTATAAATTACGACAGGGGCTAAAGCCTGTCACATAGGTGGAGAAATGGATAATATTATAATACGAAACAGGAAAGAGGAGTTTAAGGAGCTTGTTTTATACACGTTTTTTGGCAATATGACCTTTGTGATCAGCATAGGATCATATGCCATTTTTAATGTATTCTTTGGTATCAATGAGCTGATTGCGAACGCACTGGCATGGGTGTTTGCTGTTCTTTTTTCATATGTTACCAACAAGAAGTGGGTGTTTAAGGTTGCTACGCCGACAAAGACGGCGTTTTTAGTACAGATGTTTGCTTTTTTCAGTGGCAGATTCATCACGCTGGTTATTGAAGAGGCTATTATCTTTATTTTTATCACGCTTCTGGACTATCCAAGCATGTGGGTGAAGCTGGCAGCACAGGTGGTTGTGGTTGTGCTCAACTATGTCATAAGCAAGCTGTTTGTTTTCAAAAATCGCTAAATGTGGTATATTTAATAAAATAATAAGAACTATAATAGTGTGTATATGGTATAATAAAGCGTAAATTTAAACGCAGTTTATGAGAAGTTGATTTACATAGGGATATAGAAGCTGCTTTTTGCAGTGTAGGACAAAAGGAGAAAATTCTATATGAGTAATAGACTTGACATGAAAAAAGATACAAATAATCTAAAAGACAAAACAAAATGCGATGGTCCGGAGAAGCCGGATTCATACATGGGCAATGACAAGCAATGGGTTTTCAGGGCATTGGTTCTTGCATTTGTTGATATGTGTATTATTGCAATCTCATTCTTTTTCGCTTTGATGATCAGGTTTGAGTTTTCATATTCACATATTCCGCTCTCATTTTTGGAGGGTTATCTGCACATTGTGCCATTGTTTATGGTGATTTCACTTGTGGTGTTTTATATTTTCAGGCTGTATCACAGTATATGGCGCTTTGCGAGCATCAATGAGTTTATGCATATTATTGGTGCCTTTCTGGTGCTTACGGTTCTGTGCGTTATCATTCATGAGGTGTATGAGATTAAGATGCCGTATGCCTTCTGGATTATCGGACTGATGCTCAGCTTTGCACTGTGCACAGCGTGTCGTTTTGCGTACAGATTTTTCAGGACAGGTCAGAAGATGCTTGAGCAGAGAGGCTCTGCAAACGGTGATGAGAAGGTCATGATTATAGGAGCCGGAAATGCGGGCAGGATGCTTATCAGGGAGCTTATCATGAGCTCACATCTGCACACAAAGGCCTGCTGCATCATAGATGACAATCCGGCGAAGCTGGGGCGCTTTATAGACGGCGTGCCTATTGTCGGCAACCGAAATGACATTCCGGAGATGGTTGAGAAGTATGATATCACGAAAATTGTGTATGCTGTACCTTCTACATCCGGTAAGGACAGGAAGGATATACTCAATATTTGTAAGGACACAGGCTGTGATGTGTCTGTGGTTCCGGGAATCTATCAGATGGTGGACGGAAGAGTGTCGGTTTCCAATCTGCGTCCGGTAAGCATTGAGGATTTGCTTGGAAGAGATCCGGTTGTTGTGGATAATGACGGTATTCATTCATTTTTACAGGGCAAGGTGGTCATGGTTACAGGTGGCGGTGGCTCAATCGGTAGTGAGCTTTGCCGTCAGATAGCCAGGGAGGATCCGAAGCTTCTTATCATTTTTGATATTTACGAGAATAATGCATACGATATACAGCAGGAGCTGAAGCGCAAATATCCTTATGTAAGGGTGGAGACGCTGATTGGCTCGGTGCGCAATACTAACAGGCTGCACTATGTATTCCAGACATATCATCCGGAGATTATTTATCATGCGGCAGCACATAAGCATGTACCGCTGATGGAGGAAAGCCCGAATGAGGCAATAAAAAACAATGTGCTTGGCACATTAAAGCTCTCAAGGATTGCAGCAGAGTACCATGTGAAGAAGTTCGTGCTTATCTCTACGGATAAGGCGGTTAATCCAACCAATATCATGGGTGCATCAAAGCGTCTGTGTGAGATGGTTATACAGATGATGAACAGGCAGACGGAGACTGATTTTGTCGCTGTGCGTTTTGGAAACGTGCTTGGCAGCAATGGTAGTGTTATCCCGCTGTTTAAGAAGCAGATAGAGGATGGCGGTCCTGTTACTGTGACGGACAAGCGTATTATCAGGTATTTTATGACAATTCCGGAGGCTGTGGCGCTTGTGCTGCAGGCAGGGCTCTATGCTCACGGAGGCGAGATTTTCGTGCTCGACATGGGCGAGCCGGTCAAGATTGATGATATGGCAAGAAACCTTATCAGGCTTTCAGGACTGGAGCCGGATGTGGATATTCAGATTGTATACACAGGCCTGCGTCCGGGCGAGAAGCTATACGAGGAGATGCTGATGAGCGAGGAAGGCCTCAAGGAGACTCCGAACAAGCTGATTCATGTGGGTGAGCCTATTGAGATGGATGATGAGCTCTTTGAGAAGCAGCTTGAGATGCTCGAGAAGGCATGCACCTCAGAAGCAAAGGATATCAAGCAGATAGTGGCCTCTGTGGTAAAGACATATCATCCTGACCTGGAGAACTAAATATCTTTTGAAGCTCATAATATAGACTGTAAAAGCCGGATGTTTGGCATATTTTATGCCGGAAGCGAGGAACATAACTATGGAAAAGAGACAGATTTCATTTTCACCACCTGATATAACAGAGGCAGAGGTGTCAGCTGTTGCTGATGCACTGCGAAGCGGTTGGATTACAACAGGTCCAAGAACCAAGGAGTTTGAGAAGAGGATTGCTAAGCTATGCGGCACGGATAAGGCTGTAGCTCTTGGCTCTGCTACTGCGTGTCTTGAGTCGATACTCAGATTCTTAGGAATAGGTGCAGGTGATGAGGTCATCACAAGTGCATACACATATACTGCATCTGCAAGCCCTGCTGTGCATGTAGGTGCAACGCTTAAGTTTATAGACGTAGCACCTGATTCATTTGAGATGGATTACGATGCCCTGGAAGCTGCTATTACAGAAAAGACAAAGGTTATCGTGCCGGTTGATATTGCAGGTGTGCCTTGCGACTATGACAGGATTTTTGATATTGTGGAGAGAAAGAAGGCTCTTTTTCATCCGTCAAATGATGTGCAGAGGGCAATCGGACGTGTGATTGTGGCGGCTGACTCAGCTCATGCTTTTGGCGCCTCATACATGAGAGACGGTGAGCGGATTATGTGTGGCAATGTAGCTGATTTTACAAGCTTTTCATTCCATGCGGTCAAGAATCTGACCACAGCAGAGGGAGGAGCACTCACCTGGAGACCTATAGAGGGCTTTGATGACGAGTATATCTACAAGCAGTTTATGCTGCTTTCACTCCACGGACAGACAAAGGATGCTTTGCACAAGAATGGTCTGGGCAACTGGGAGTATGATATTGTGGCTCCTTCGTATAAGTGCAATATGACTGATATCCAGGCTGCTATTGGTCTGGTACAGCTTGACAGATATGAGGGGCTTCTCAAGAGGCGCCGTGATATTATAGAGCGCTATGACGAGGCATTTAAGCCGCTTGGTCTCTTGACTGTGCCTCATTTTACAGACAGGCATACATCGAGCGGACATCTGTATCTGCTTCGCATACCGGGCATCGGCGTGGACAGGCGCAATGCGCTTATAGTGCAGATGGCGGAGCGAGGTATCGCCACAAATGTGCATTTCAAGCCGCTTCCGATGATGACAGCATATAAGAATATGGGCTTTGATATAGCCGATTTTCCAAACGCTTATCATCAGTATGAGAATGAGATTACACTTCCTCTCAACACAAAGCTTAGCGATGAGGATGTGGAGTATATAATTAATAATTTATTGGAGATTTTACATGAGTAGATGGAGAACATGGGGAGAGATTCCTACATTCATGAAAAATGATTTTACACTTAAATATTACAGGCATCTGAGCAGAAAGAGGACAAGCATGGTATTCAAACGCATTTTTGATGTGATTATGTCCGCTGTTCTTCTTGTGCTGCTTTCGCCTGTTATACTGGTCCTTGCTGTCTGGATAAAGGTGGATAGCAGAGGACCTGTTTTTTTCAGACAGGAGCGTATCACGCAGTATGGCAGGAAGTTTCGCATATTCAAGTTCAGAACTATGGTGAATGATGCTGACAAAAAGGGCTCACTCGTGACTGTCGGTGGGGATTCAAGAATCACAAGAGTCGGCGCTGTCATCAGAAAGTACAGGCTTGATGAGATTCCGCAGCTCATAAATGTGCTATGTGGTGATATGAGCTTTGTTGGCACAAGACCTGAGGTGGAGAAGTATGTCATGGCATATACACCTGCGATGAGGGCGACACTTCTGATGCCTGCCGGAATCACAAGTGAGGCAAGCATCAGGTATAAGGATGAGGACAGGCTTCTGGAGGCTGCAGATGATGTGGATTACACATATATCCACAAGGTGCTGCCGGGCAAGATGAGGTACAATCTTAAGTATCTTAAGAGATTTTCACTGATAAATGATATCAGACTGTGCATAGAGACTGTGCTTGCGGTAATACATTAGTCTGCTTGTCGGGGAGGATGATACTTATGAATAAAGTCAAATTTTCAGTATTACTGTCAATTTATTACAAGGAAAAGCCTGAGTATTTCAGGGAGTGTATGGAAAGCATATATTCACAGACTGTTTTACCGGATGAGATAGTGCTGGTGGAGGATGGCCGGCTGACAGATGAGCTTTATGAGGCAATCAGAGATTATGAATGCAGGCCTTCGGAAATAAATTTTGTTACGGTAAAGCTTGAAAAAAACAGCGGGCTCGGTCTTGCACTTGCTGAAGGCATAAAGCATTGCTCTAATGAGCTTGTGGCCAGAATGGATACGGATGATATATGTGTGCCTGACCGGTTTGAGAGACAGCTGGATGCTTTTTCGGAAAATCCGGGGCTTGATATCATAGGCGGCTACATCAGCGAGTTTTCCGATGATATGCATAATATTATATCAGAGAGGACAGTGCCTCTCGGAAATTATGTGATAAAGCAGTATCAGAGAAAGCGCGATGCGTTCAATCACATGACTGTGATGTACAAAAGGTCTGCGGTGCTTGCTGCGGGCAATTATCAGGACTGTCTGCTTATGGAGGATTCTCTTCTTTGGGCGAATATGATCAGAAATCACTGTCGTATGGCAAATATAGGTGAGACTCTTGTGTATGCCAGAACCGGTGATGATATGCTGAAGAGGCGTGGCGGCTTTGATTATTTCCTTAAATACAAGGCAGGAAGAAAGCGTATTTTAAAGACAGGAACCATAAGTGCGGCCGATTATTTTGTTACGGTTGCGGCACAGCTTGTTGTCTGTATGATGCCACTTTGGATGAGGAGCCTGGTGTTTAAAAAAATATTAAGGAACTAAAACTTTTCAAATGCACGTTAATGTGGTAAAATCGGTATAGTTAACATTAATAGGCTTATTACTAGCTGACATAGGAGGTTAATATAAATGGATTTTAGAGCGGAGTACGAGAAATGGTGTACAGACCCATATTTTGATGAGGCTACAAAGGCAGAGCTTAAGGCTATCGCAGGTGATGATAAGGAGATAGAGGACAGATTCTATCGCACACTTGAGTTTGGTACAGCAGGTCTTCGTGGTGTAATAGGAGCCGGCACCAACAGGATGAATATATACACAGTCCGTCAGGCTACACAGGGACTGGCGAATTACATACTTTCACAGGGAGAGGACGCAGTAAAGAGAGGTGTTGCAATCGCACATGACTCACGTAATATGCATGATGAGTTCACAGATGCCACAGCACTCTGTCTTGCAGCTAACGGAATCAAGACATATGTATTCCCACAGCTCGCACCTGTTCCGGAGCTGTCATACGCAGTAAGGACACTCGGTACAATAGCCGGTGTTGTTATCACAGCAAGCCACAATCCTCGTGAGTACAATGGATACAAGGTATACTGGGAGGATGGTGCACAGGTTACTCCACCTCATGATACAAGCATCATGGCTGAGGTGGCAAAGGTTACATCATTTGATCAGGTAAAGACTATGGACAAAGCTGCTGCTATTGAGGCAGGCCTTTACAATGTCATCTCTGATGAGGTTGAGGAGGGATATTTCGGAGAGCTTCGTAAGCTTTCTATTCATCCTGAGATCATCAAGGCTATGGCAAAGGATATCAAGATTGTTTACACACCACTCCACGGCACAGGTCTTCGCCCTGTACAGAGAGTGCTTAAGGATATGGGCTTTGAGAATGTATACATTGAGCCAAGCCAGGCAGTACCTGACGGCAATTTCCCTACATGTCCTTATCCAAATCCTGAGAATCCTGATGCATGGAAGCTTGCACTTGAGCTGGCAAAGGAAAAGGATGCTGATATCGTTTTAGCAACTGACCCTGATGCCGACAGACTCGGTGTATACTGCAAGGATACAAAGACAGGTGAGTATGTGACATTTACAGGAAATATGTCAGCTATGCTTATCGGTGAGTATATTTTAAGCCAGAAGAGTGCCAATGGTACTCTGCCTGAGAATCCTGCATTTGTTGAGTCAATTGTTTCTACAGATATGGGTAAGGCAATTGCGGCAGCATATGGCGTAAAGCATATCGAGGTTTTAACAGGCTTTAAGTATATCGGTGAGCAGATGCTCAAATTCGAAAAGACCGGCTGCAACAACTATGTATTCGGTATGGAGGAGAGCTACGGATGCCTGCCTGGCACATATGCAAGGGACAAGGATGCTCCTGCAGCAGTTTGTATGCTGTGTGAGGTAGCTGCCTTCTACAAGTCACAGGGCAAGACACTCTGGGATGGCATGATTGACATGTACGAGAAGTATGGCTACTACAGAGAGGGCATTTCCACAATGACCTTAAAGGGCATTGATGGTGCTGCACAGATAAATGAGATTATGACAAAGGCACGTGCCGCTGAGCCAAAGAAATTTGGTGATTATCAGGTGCTTGCTATCCGTGATTACAAGAATGACACAAGAAAAGATATGACAACAGGAAAGGTTGAGCCGACAGGTCTTCCTTCTTCTAATGTACTTTACTACGAACTTAACGATAACGCTTGGTGCTGTGTACGCCCTTCTGGTACAGAGCCTAAGATTAAATTCTATTTCGGAGTTAAAGGAGTGTCTCTTGAAGATTCACAGGCTAAGCTTGATGCTTTGTCAGCTGAGGTTCTCGGACAGTTTGAATAAAGACTATGATGAAAATATACATTTGCCCGGATTGTGGCTGGATACGGATGGTTTCAAGAAGGAAAGAGGTTGAATGCTTCAAGTGTGGCAGGCCGCAGATGCGTCTGACGAATCTGGAGTTTGGAAAGTATACCAATATGTCAGAGAAGGAGCGTCAGGACTACGCAGACGCGTGGCTTTACATTCATAGAAAAAAGGAAAAATAACATGGCAAAGAAGAGAAAGAAAAAAAGAGGTCGTAAAAAAATAGTATTATTTGTATTTGAAATATTAGTTTTAATTATAGTATTGGCTGTTTTAGGATTATATAATAGTACAATAGGTAAAATTGATTTCAAGAATGATCTCTCAGCCAGCGAAGCCGGCATTAATGACGATATTGATGAAGAAAGCGTGCAGACTATGCATGGTTACTTAAATGTTGCTTTATTCGGACTCGATAATCGTTCGAGTGGTAAATATGAAAGTGGTAATTCAGACTGTATAATGATTGCCAGCTTAAACTATGATACAAATGAAGTAAAGCTTGCTTCTTTATACAGAGATACCTATTTGTCTGTTGGAAAGGGCAAGTATTATAAGGCTAATAATGCTTTTGAAATTGGTGGAGCAGAGAATGCTGTCAGAATGATAAATTCCAATCTGGATATGAATATTACTAAGTATGTCTGTGTTGATTGGAAGGCGCTTGTGGATGTTATTGATGCATTAGGCGGTTTGGATCTAGATCTTACTAAGGAAGAAGTTCATTGGGTTAACGGATATATAACTGAAACGGCTAATTCAATAGGATATCCTTGTGATGCATTGAAGGGTGAAGGAAGAGTACATTTAAATGGTGTACAAGCAGTGTCATACTCCAGAATTCGATATACATCAGGAGATGATTTCTTAAGGGCGTCAAGACAAAGAATTGTATTGCAGGCGATACTCGAAAAGTGTAAGGGGGAAGATATAGCAACACTTACATCCATGTGTTCGTCAATGATGGACGATATCAGTACTAATTTTACGGTGAAAGAAATTTTGTCATTAGCGAAAAATGTTACCAAGTATCAGATTTCATCTACAACAGGATTTCCGTATAATGTTACTACTATGAAGTTGTCTAATATAGGAGATACTGTTATTCCGATTGATTTAGCTACAGATGTTGTACAGCTCCATAAGTATCTTTTTGAGGATGAGTCTTATATGGTATCAAATACTGTGCAGGCTATAAGTGATGCTGTACAGAAAAAGACTGGAGTTGATTCAAAG
>ERZ650305.799-NODE-799-length-12547-cov-4.826369_pt1 | contig 12547 bp, 10 predicted proteins | sample MGYA00376241_ERZ650305 | MGnify/ENA primary metagenome ERZ650305 (study PRJEB26733, sample SAMN07839276) | wastewater metagenome | biome: urban; feature: artificial channel; material: waste water | place: USA: North Carolina | collected 2016-02-25 ... | reverse complement strand
TCGAGGAATTTTAATTTGGATTGCATGTTGAAAGTTATGAGTTTTAAATTTTAATATTTTCAAAAACAAATTTCATCTCAGTGGCAATTTCTAAACTTCTGTTGAAATACGTTTCGTTCATTTCAGGAGTTCCGTCAGATTTTTTGGGGTCTTCATATTTTATAGGAAATCTAGCTTCTGCACCGTAAACAATCGGGCAGTTTTCATCGGCAGAATCACAAGTAAGAATGGCTGCAAATGCAGACTTCGGATTAAAATCGTGATCGTATTTTTTGGAAAAACAAACTATCGAATGTTCATTTTCATCAAATTTCACGGCATATACAGGATTCTCGGTTTCTGATAATTTCAAAATTTCAAAACCCTGATTTATGAGCGTTTCCGCCACTTTCGGGAACATTGCAGTTGCTTCTGTTCCACCAGAATAACAAAATACATTCTTCACTCCAAAATGGTGAGCCATCGTTTGCGCCCAAATCTGCGAAAGATGACTTCTCCTAGAATTGTGAGTACAAATAAAATTTAGTCTAATTTCTTCATTATTAAGAACTTTAAAAATAATAAATTCAATTAAAGGTTGAAGAATTGCTTTTCTTTCTTCCGAGATATTTTCGGTTGAAAGTTGGGCGATTATTTCATTAATTTTTGTATTCATTTGTTTAAATTTCGGCTAAAGCCTATTGAATTTTCTAAAATTTGAAAACGGGCTAAAGCCCGTTCCTACTAATAAATTTTTAACAACAACCAGAATTTGGAGTGCAACAACCTACCAATTTCTCTGCGAAAACAGTAATGCTATAAATTCTTGTTGTAGAATCTTTGTATTGTTGAATTTCCTCATCATTCAAATAATTTTTCAGAATATCATCTGGAACGATAATCGGTTTTTTCTTCTGTAAAGTAATGTTTTTGAAACCAGAATTTTCGATAATTTTCAAATAATCTTCCATTTGAATCGCCGAAGCTACGCAACCAGCATACATTTCTGCCGCATTTTTAATTTTTTCTGGCAAATCTCCCACCAAAACAATATCCGAAATCGAAAAATGACCAGTCGGTTTCAAAATTCTTTGAACTTCTGCGAAAGCTTTTGTCTTATTCGGCACCAAATTCATTACGCAATTACTTACCACAACATCAGCAACATTGCTCATCAAAGGAATATTTTCGATATCTCCCAACCGAAATTCCACATTATTAAAACCTAATTTATCTGCATTATTTCTCGCTTTTTCTATCATTTCTGGCGTGAAATCTATCCCGACAACTTTACCAGTTTCGCCAGTTTCTGCACGAGCCACGAAACAATCATTTCCCGCTCCACTTCCTAAATCTACTACGAAATTTCCTTTTTCAATTTTCGCAAATTCTGTTGGCAAACCGCAACCTAATTTCAAATCTGCATCAGGATTATAACCTTCGAGATGGTCATAATCATCGGTCATAATATTATAAACTTCTGTACTACAACCGCCACTTCCACAGCAAGATGAAGCGTTGGTTTCCTGGTTTTGCAAAGCAATTTCTGCATATTTTTGCTTCACCATTTCTTTGATTTCTTCGTTAGAATTCATTTTTTTAAATTTTAAATTTTAAATGATAAATTTTAGATATTTTTTTTGAAGCTATTTCCTGCTTTCGCTACTCGCTTTTTTATTTTTAGATTCTTCGACTCCGCTCAGAATGACAAAATAAAAAGAGCTCAAACAAACCGCTCAATCAGGGCTAGTTACGTTTTCGTTTTTGAAAGAACTTTAGCAACAAGATTTCTGCTTTTCTATTTTTCTGAAAATTTCAGAAATAAAATGCTCCATTTTCTTCAAAGTTTCAGGATTAATGCAATAGCAAATCGCTTTTCCATCTATTTCCCCTTGAATAATTCCTGCGTTTTTTAATTCTTTTAAATGTTGAGAAACGGTAGGTTGAGCCAATTTCACTTCTTCTACAATGTCATTACAAATACAAGTATCCACAGAAAGCAAATACTCTACAATCGCAATTCTTGCAGGATGAGAAAGCGCTTTCATTAGTTTGGCTACATCGTTTTGTTCTTCTGTAAAATGTTCGGTTTTAGAAATTCCCATAAATTTTGATTTGAGATTTGAAGTTTGATATTTGAAATTTAGATATTTACAATTTTTAATCTCAAACTTCAAATATTACATATTTTCATATTGCAATATTACGATAATAATTTTTAAAACCAAAATTTTCTTCTTAAATTTGAAAAGTAAAATCTAAATATGTCAGTTCCCGAAAATTTCAATAAAATAAAAACCCTAATTCCTGAAAATGTAGAATTGGTAGCGGTTTCAAAATTCCATCCTGTAGAAAAAATTAAAGAAGTTTACGATTGCGGACAGCGTGTTTTTGGTGAGAATAAAGTACAAGAACTTTTAACCAAAGTTGATGATTTACCAAAAGATATTCAATGGCATTTAATTGGGCATTTACAAACCAATAAAGTAAAATACATCGCTCCTTTTATAGATACCATTCAAAGTGTGGACAGCGAAAAAGTATTGCTAGAAATCAACAAAGAAGCAGAAAAAAATAATAGAAAAATAAAAGTTTTGCTTCAAGTGAAAATCGCTGAAGAAGACACCAAATATGGTCTTGAAATTTTGGAAGCTAAAGAAATTTTCAGCAATTATTTAGAACAAAAATACCCGAATGTAGAAATTATCGGATTGATGGGAATGGCAACTTTTACCGATAATAAAACCCAAGTTAAATCTGAATTTATGATTCTAAAATCTCTTTTTGATGAACTTTCAAGATTCAAAAAATTAGAAAAATTATCTATGGGAATGAGTGATGATTTTCCGTTGGCTATAGAATGTGGGGCAAATTCTGTAAGAATTGGCTCTGCAATTTTCGGAAATAGAAATTATTAACATTCGGTATCATTTTTGCTATTCAAAAGAGACTCTGGGATTTTGATAAAAATTTCAAATATTCTATAAATAAACACCAAAAAATTTAACTAAATTTGCCATTATGCAAAAAGTATTAATCGTAGAAGACGAAAAAGCCATTTCTGGTGTTCTTCATAGCATTTTATCAGACGAACTTACAGATTACGAAATTTTAGTAGCAGAAGATGGTCTAGAAGCATATAAATTATTAGAAAAAGATGATTTCGCACTGATTATTTCTGATATCAAAATGCCTAAATTATCTGGTTTAGAACTTCTAAAACAAGCCTTACAACTAAAGCCAGACACTACTTTTGTAATGATTTCTGGGCATGCAGATATAGACACTGCAGTAAGTGCCTTAAAAGACGGTGCTTATGATTTTATCTCTAAACCGATTGATATTAATCGATTGATTACCAGTGTTAGAAATGCTTTAGATAGAAAAAATCTTGTTCAAAAAGCGAATACTTTACAAAAAGAAAATACCCAACTGAAGAAAAAAGTAAGCAAAAAATACCAAATGATTGGTCGTTCTTCTGCACTTACCAAAATTCAGGAAATGATAGAAAAAGTAGCACCTTCTGATGCTAGAGTACTTATTACCGGACCAAATGGTGCTGGTAAAGAATTGGTAGCACACGCCATTCATAGCCAAAGCGAACGAAACAGAGGCCCTATGATTGAAGTAAACTGTGCAGCAATTCCTTCGGAATTAATAGAAAGTGAATTATTCGGACACGTAAAAGGTTCTTTTACGGGAGCTATCAAAGACAAGCAAGGAAAATTTGAATTGGCAAATGGTGGCACTATTTTTTTAGACGAAATTGGCGATATGAGTTTGGTGGCTCAGGCAAAAGTACTTAGAGCATTACAAGAAAGCAGAGTTTCGCCAGTAGGAAGCGACAAAGAGATAAAAGTAGATGTAAGAGTAATAGCCGCAACCAATAAAAATTTACAAAAAGAAATAGCCAACGGAAAATTCCGTGAAGATTTATACCACCGTCTTTCTGTAATCGAAATTTATGTACCATCACTAGACGAAAGAAAAGAAGACATTCCGCTTTTGGTAGAGCATTTTTCTCAAGTAATTGCAGACGAACAAGGTAATGCAGTAAAAATCTTTGACCAAAAAGCAATAGAAGCTTTGCAAGAATTTAGCTGGACAGGTAACATCAGAGAATTAAGAAACGTAGTAGAACGATTGATTATTCTAGGTGCAAATCCTGTAACTGCGGAAGATGTAGCTGCTTTTGTAAGGAAATAATAATTCCGACGACGGAAGATTTAACAAAAACATATAAAACCATACTATTTTGTGTGGTTTTTCTTATTTTTAGCCTTTAAAATAAAATTCATGAAAAAAATAGGTTTACTTTTCGTAGTTTTTAGTCAGATTGCTATTGCACAAACATTCACCAAAATAGATACTTTAAAAGGTTCTGATACTAAATTCAGAAATTTTTGGGATGTAAAAAAGTACCGACTTTCTGTAGAGCCCAACATTTCAGAAAAATCTCTGAAAGGAAGCAATAAAATTGAGTTTACCATTACCAAAGATATCCTTAATCCTACTTTCCAAATAGACCTACAACAACCTATGAAAGTAGAGAAACTTATCGCAAGTTTCCCAACGATTGATGGTTTCAAAAGAGATGGAGATTTTATTTACATTAATGCCAAAAAGAAATTTAAAAAAGGTGAAAAATACACCATCGATATCGATTATTCTGGAAATCCTAGAATTGCAAAACGTGCACCTTGGGATGGTGGTTGGGTTTTTACTACCGATAAACAAGGAAATCCTTGGGTTACGGTAGCGCAGGAAGGAGACGGAACTAGCCTTTGGTTGCCTTCAAAAGACATTTGGAATGACGAACCAGATAATGGTGTGGAAATGAAAATTATTACCCCGAAAGATTTAACTGGTGTAGGAAACGGAAAATTGATTTCTAAAACTACAGAAAATGACAAAAATATTTTCGTTTGGGAGGTTAAAAACCCTATTAATTTGTACAATTTAGCTCCAGTAATTGGAAAATTTGCTCATTTTTCTGAAATCTACAATGGCGAAAAAGGGAAGCTCAACTGCGATTATTACGTCTTGGATTATAATTTAGAAAAAGCAAAAATTCAGTTTCAACAAGTGAAATCTATGCTAAAATCTTTTGAATATTGGTTTGGGCCTTATCCTTTTTATGAAGACAGCTATAAACTGGTAGAAACTCCACATTTAGGAATGGAACATCAATCTAATGTAGCGTATGGAAATCATTACTTAAACGGTTATTTAGGAAGAGATTTATCTGGAACAGGAGTTGGTTTAGCATGGGATTTTATCATCATTCACGAAAGCGGACACGAATGGTTTGCCAACAACATTACCGCAAAAGACCAAGCTGATATGTGGATTCACGAAGGATTTACTTGTTATTCTGAAACACTTTATACAGAGAGTTTACTCGGAAAAGAAAAAGCGGAACTTTACATCAAAGGAATTAGAAATAATATTCAAAATGACAGCCCTATCATTGGAAAATATGGCGTAAGAAACGAAGGCAGTGGCGATATGTATTACAAAGGTGCCAATATGCTTCACACCATTAGAACTGTAATTAATGATGATGAAAAATTCAGACAAATTTTAAGAGGTTTAGGTAAAGATTTTTACCATCAAACGGTTACTACAAAACAAATTGAAGATTATATTTCTACAAAATCTGGTATTAATTTTTCTAAAGTTTTTGACCAATATCTTAGAACCTCCCAAATCCCAACTTTGGAATATTCCCAAGAAGGAACTACGCTGAAATATAGATGGACTAGCACCGTAGAAGGTTTTGACATGCCGATTAGAATTAACGGAACGGAAACAATTTCTCCTTCTAAAGATTGGAAAACAGTTACTCTAAAAGATGGTTCTGAGGTAAAATTTGATGATAATTATTATGTGAAGTACAAGAAAATGTAATACTAAACATTGAAAAAATTTCGGCTCCGTAGGAGCCGAACTTATTTTAAATTTTTACGATTTCAGTACAATTCTAAAGGTAGTACCCTTTCCTACTTCGGATTCCGCAATTTTGATATCGCCATTATGGTATTCTTGAATAACGCGCTTTGCCAAAGACAAACCCAATCCCCAACCTCGTTTTTTGGTAGAATATCCTGTTTTAAAAGCATTTCTAATTTGTGCGTTGCTCATTCCAGAGCCAGAATCTTTGACATCAATCAAGATATTTTTGTTCTTATAATAAAGATTTATGGTCAAATTTCCTTCGCCTTTCATCGCATCTACAGCATTTTTAACCAAATTTTCAATTACCCAACTTATCAAAATTCTATTGTGAGGAGTAAGAACTTCCGATGAAGGAGTTTTTAAATCAAAAATTATTTTTCTAGAAATTCTTGACTTTAAATAATCAAAATTTTGTTGGATTGTTTCCTTTAAATTCAAATCATTCAGCTCTGGAACCGAACCAATTTTAGAAAAACGCTCAGAAATGGTTTTCAGACGATTGATATCTTTATTAATTTCTACCAAACCATCTTCATTTCTATTTTTATCAAGTTTCATAATCTCAATCCAACCAATCATAGAAGACAATGGAGTGCCAATTTGGTGTGCTGTCTCCTTTGCCAAACCTGCCCAAAGCATAGATTCATCAGACTTTTTAATGGTACGCAAAAACCAAAACGAAAACAACAAATAAACACCGATAAACAAGCCTAAAGCATAAGGATAATACCTAAGATAATTTAACAAATCTGAATTGTCGTAAAACACAAACTGATTATTAAAATTGGGTAACTGAATCTCGAACGGAGGATATTTATCTTCCATTTCATTGATTTTTTGCTTCAGTTTTTCTGGATTTTTCAGAATATCATCCGTAATATTTTTACTTTGAATCAAGTTTTTATTCTTGTCTGTTACAATAATCGGGATGTTTTCATTTTCATTGATTACAGAAAGAGAAATCTCGTCCATTCTAGAATCAGGATTGCTGCTGTATTGAAAATATTTTAAGGCATAAGCTAATGATTGAATTCTCTCAGATTCTTTTTCTCTAAGATGATTGATTAGAAAGTTAGAAGATACTGCTATACCAATCACAATGATGGTAAGGAGTGTAAAAACAAACCAATTATTAATTCTGGAAAGAAGATTTTTTCTCAAAACAACTTAAATATTTACGATTTTTGATTTACAATTTACGATTTAAATAATTCAGCTACTTTAAAACGTTCAAAACATTATATAGTGCATTACTAAGGTCTGTTGCCTGATAATTATTCATAATAATAGAAAAAACATAGTTTTTACCCGTTGCAGAAGTGTGATATCCAGTAAATGCTCTGCTGTCTTTTATGCTTCCACTTTTCATTTTCATCCCGTTTCCCATTACCGGAAAACCATCATAATAAGCCGAAAACCATGGTTGTTTTTTTGCCCAAAGAAGTGCCTGAACTTCCGCTTTTGCCGAAGCATAATTCTGTGGCGAAAGTCCGCTTCCATCTACAAAATTAATCATTCTTTCGTCAATTCCTTTGTCTTTCCAGAAAGATTTTAGGTATTTCATTCCGCTTTCGAAACTAGGATTTCCCGTTTTCTCTTTCGCCATTGTTTTCACGAAAGTTTCCCCAAAAAGATTAACGCTTTTCTTTAAAAACCAATACACTATTTTGTCTAAAGTAGGCGATTTATATTCTAAAATCACTTTATTATCAGGAAATGAAATCGTCTTTTCACCATTGATTATTTTTTCAGAATTAATCATTATTTTTCCTTTGAAATCTATGTTTTGTTTTTTCAATTCCTCTGCTAATTCTATTGCCAATTGTTTGGGAGGATTAGGCATTGCGCCAGAAACTTTCATCGCTTTTGCTGGCAAACTTCCGTTAATATACGCCACATCAGAATACGGTGCTGTATAGATAATACTTTTGTCTGAACTGCCTTCTGTTTTTAATTCATTCACCCATTTTACATCGTTCAAATAAGAAAAATTTTTAATTTCTTTGCCAAAAGTATTGACTTCAAAAACATTTTCTCTCCAATTTACGCCCCAAACTCCAGCCCCATAATAATTACCCATATCATTCCAAGGCCAACCACCTGGTATTTTTTGAAAATCAAAAAAAGTATCATCTATAATTATATCTCCAGATATTTTAGAAATTTTGTTCTTTTTTATGGCTTCTATTACTTTTTGTTTAAAATTTTCTGCTTTGTAACCTTCAAATCTGTCATTTCCTAGAGTAGGATCACCGTTTGAAGTAATGTATAAATTACCATCAAAAGCTATTTTGGTCTTGTATTGATAATCCTTCCCTAAGGTTTCTAAAGCTGCAGCTGCGGTAAAAACCTTCATCGTAGAAGCGGTAGAAAGTCCTTTTTTAGATTGATAATCGTAGATTTGATTGCCATTTTCGTCTGTTACATAAAAAGATAGGCTGCCAGAAAACATAGGTTCAGATTCTAAAAGCTGTTTTACTTTGTCATCTAATTGTTCTGGAATTGATTTTTGAGCTAAAAAAGCTTGCGAAGCCACAAAAAAAAGTAAAAAAAGGCAATTCTTCATTTCGAAGTGATTTTAAATAAAAAAACTATTATTCAATTCAAAGATAAATAAAAATATCTTCTTTAAAATCTTAAAACACAAATTGTATTTAAAACTCGACTTTAATATTTATTTTAAAATTATTAAATTCGTAAAATAAAAGCTGATTTTTATCAATTTTTTAATAATAATTCATTTTTTAACATTTTCAAACTCATTTTGTATGTAAATTTGTATCAACAAAAACATAAAACTTAAAAGTCATGTCATACACAATTGTAGGGCTTTTTCCAAGCCAAGAGTTCGCAAAACCAATTTCGGAAGGTTTAGAAAACAATGGTTTTAGAAACGAAGATTACATCATCTATCACGAAGAAAAAAAACAAGCTACAAAGTCTTTTTGGAGTAAATTCTTCACCGAAAGCATAGATGAAGAAGCTACCTCTGTAGATTCATTAATCGTAAGTGTAGCCATAAAAAATGAGCAAGACTTAGAAAATGCTAAAAAGGTTTTCAATGAGAACAAAGTAGTAAACAAATATATCTTAGAAGATGTAAATTTCGAAAAAGCAACAGACTTAGATTACATAAAAAAAGTAGTTGGTCTAAAAGCAAAAGCCTTAATCTATGCTATGCCACAGGTTAAAACATCTAACTCAGATATACATACAGGTATTTCTTCTGAAGTTACCGCATAAAAATAAATTTTTTCAAAATTATTTCATATCAAATTAATTTTTTCTACAAAACCCGATTTTTTTAATTCGGGTTTTTTCTTTTAAGAGATAATCACTTTCTTTTGTCATCTTTTTTTTGTATTTTCGTTAAGTTAAAATCACTTCCGAAGATGGTATATGACCTAGAAAAAGAAAATAAAGAAATACAGCAACGCTATAAAAACCTGATTTCTAATACTTACCGAACGCTAGACGAAGAGCAAAACAAAATCATAAGAAAAGCTTTTGATATTGCACTAGACGCTCACAAAGACCAGCGAAGGAAAACAGGCGAACCTTACATCTATCACCCAATAGAAGTAGCAAAAATTGTTGCCAACGAAATAGGTTTAGGAACTACTTCTATTGCCTGTGCACTATTGCATGATGTGATAGAAGACTCTGAATACACTTATGAAGATTTAAAGAAAATTTTTGGCAAAAAAATAGCAGATATTGTAAATGGACTTACCAAAATATCGGTAATGAACCATCAAAACATCTCTGTACAATCCGAAAATTATAGAAAACTTCTTCTCACGCTTTCCGAGGATTTCCGTGTAATTCTCATCAAAATTGCAGACCGTCTGCATAATATGAGAACACTAGAAAGTATGCGAGATGATAAACAGAAAAAAATAGCTTCTGAAACCATCTATATTTATGCTCCGCTAGCGCACCGTCTCGGTTTGTATAATATTAAATCTGAACTTGAAGATTTATCTCTAAAATACAATAATTCAGACGTTTATTATGATATTGCCAATAAATTAGAAGTTGCCAAAGATCAGAGAGAAAAATACGTAGAAGAATTTAAAAAAGAAGTTTCGGAGCAACTGAAGGAAGAACATCTAAACTTCACCATCAAAGGCAGAGCCAAAGCTATTTCTTCTATTTATAGAAAAATGCTGAAGCAAAATGTCTCCTTCGAAGAAGTTTATGACAATTACGCCATTAGAATTATTTATAAATCTGATGCTAAAAACGAAAAATTTATCGCTTGGAAAATCTACTCTATCGTTACAGATTTATACCACAGCAATCCTCAAAGAATGCGAGATTGGATTACTAATCCTCGTTCTACAGGATACGAAAGTTTACATTTAACAGTTCTCGGGCCTGATAAAAAATGGATAGAAGTACAAATTCGGTCTGAAAGAATGGACGAAATTGCAGAAAAAGGAGTTGCTGCACATTATAAATACAAAGAAGGTTTCAAGCAAAATTCTGACGATAGAAATTTCGAACAATGGGTTTCGCAGATTAGAGAAGTAATAGAACAACAGCAAAATCTCTCTACTTCTGAACTCCTAGACAATATCAAACTGAATCTTTACAGCAAAGAAGTTTTTGTGTTTACACCTAGAGGTGAGATTAAAATCCTTCCCGTAGGCTCTACCGCGCTAGATTTTGCATTTTCTGTACACTCAGATTTAGGAATGAAATGTCTTGGCGCAAAAGTAAACGGAAAATTAGTTCCTATTTCTTATGTTCTGCAAAATGGCGACCAGATAGATATTTTATCTTCTCAAAATCAAAAACCTAAACAAGATTGGCTAGACATTGTAATTACTTCTAAGGCTAAATCTAGAATTAAGGCCGCGCTTAACTCAGAAAAAAACAACCAGGTTGCCGAAGGAAAAGAAATTTTCCAAAGGAAATTAAGACACGCCAAAATCAATTTTACAGAAGAAGAAGTAAATAACATACAGAGATATTTTAATCTAAAAACATCTCAAGACCTATTTTTAAAATTCTATGAAGGCAGTTACGATACCACTGATCTCAAAAAATATGTAGATTCTAAAAGTGCCATCAAAACCTTTTTACAAAAATTTAGAAAATCATCTCCTACAGCTTTTGAAGAAACGCCAACTACAGACTTAGACCTAATCGTTTTCGGGAAAGATGAAGAAAAACTGAATTATAGCTTTGCTAAATGCTGCACTGTGATTCCTGGAGATAAAATTTTTGGGTTTATTACGATTTCAGATGGTATAAAAGTGCATAATGACAGTTGTCCTAATGCCATTAATCTGCGTGCCAACTATGACTACAGAGTAATGCCTGCAAAATGGGTAAACGAACAACGATATAGCAGTAGAGTAAGAATAGAAATAGAAGGAATAGACAGAAAAGGTCTGGTAAATGATATTACAGAAGTTATAAGCAATGCTATGAGCATAGATATGAGAAGTATTTCTATAGAAAGTCACAATGGTATTTTCTTAGGAACCATAACTCTAGAAGTAAAGAATAAGAGCCAACTAGAAGAAACACTGAAACAATTAAAAGGCGTTTTTAGTGTAACAACCGTAAAAAGAATGTAAACAATGATTATTACCAATTATTTCAAAAAATTCTTCCAAATTGCACAATCCTCAGGAAATTTACTAATCATCTGTGTCATTTTATCTCTTTTGATTGCTAATTCTTCTTTAGGAAGTAACTTTCAAGAATTATTAGATTTTAAATTAGGCAGTTATAGCATCAGTCTTTGGATAAATGATGGATTAATGACTATTTTTTTCCTTTTGGTAGGATTAGAAATAAAGCGTGAGATTTTAGAAGGTGAGCTTTCCAGTTTCAAAAATGCTACATTACCCATATTTGCAGCACTTGGCGGAATGCTAGTACCAGCAGCTATTTTCTATTTTTTCAACCAAGGTTCTAAATACGAAAACGGTTGGGGAATTCCTATGGCTACAGACATTGCGTTTTCTTTGGCAATCATTTCTATGCTGGGGAAAAGAGTTCCCGTATCTATCAAAATTTTTCTGACTGCATTGGCAATTGTAGATGATTTAGGAGCAATCGTAGTTATTGCCATTTTTTACACCGAAAAAATAGAAACCACGTATCTATTGCTTTGCGGTTTGGTTTTATTCATTTTAATTATTTTAAATTTCTTTAAGGTAAAAAGACATATTTTTTATTTAATTCCTGGGGTTTTTCTTTGGTATTTTATGCACCATTCTGGCATACACGCCACTATAGCAGGTGTATTATTAGCATTTACTATTCCTACTAATGAAAGTGATACAGAAATTTCTCCGTTAGAAAAACTAGAAGAAAAACTACACACGCCAGTTAATTATTTTATCATGCCACTTTTCGCACTAGCCAATACCAATATTAAATTTCACAACGGTATGGTAGATGGTTTATTTACCAATTTCGGTTACGGAATTATCTTAGGTCTGGCATTAGGAAAAGTAATTGGAATCAATTTATTTTCTTTTACTAATTTATTTAATACAACAGACACCTGCGAACGACTTATCTTTAGATTTTCACTAATCAAGGCAACACTAGTCTTATCAAAATCTTCCTTGTCGCAGCATGTTAA
>ERZ650305.788-NODE-788-length-12633-cov-4.258706_pt1 | contig 12633 bp, 10 predicted proteins | sample MGYA00376241_ERZ650305 | MGnify/ENA primary metagenome ERZ650305 (study PRJEB26733, sample SAMN07839276) | wastewater metagenome | biome: urban; feature: artificial channel; material: waste water | place: USA: North Carolina | collected 2016-02-25 ... | reverse complement strand
GCGGTTGTAGTCTGGCGAATGATCCATATTGCTATTACGGAATTCAATGGATATGCAAAGCGCTAACGCTTTGTCGATTTCAGGAGGCAAGGAGTGGAAAAGGCGCCGTGGTCGACCTGTTGTGCCTAGCTGTTTGTAGGAGACAAGGCTGAGTCGAGAATTGTGCTACCCCGATTCACCCAGTCGGCACTAGGTTGGTGAGTGATCAAAGAACCTCGTGAAGCTCATTCCATGGTTAGCTAGGACCGAGCGCCAGGACACAAACAGCCGTTACTTCCGAAGCAACCGGGCTGCCTAGCGGTGCACCCACGAATATGTGCTCCACGACGAAGCTGAACATTGCCACGGTGCGCGTGCTGGGTTTGCCAAAGGTTAGGGGTAACCCCGGCTGGGTGCGATCAAGTGCCTGGATCTGGCTCTTTTCGTCCACGCACAGCACCAGTGCGCGCTCAGCGTCTGTGATCTGCAGCTTTGTAGCGGACGTTCGGGGTGGGTCATGGGCGTAATCTCCGCTACGGAAACTACTCTGACCGACAAACCCAGAAATAATTCAAATTATTTCTGAGACACCACACTAACAGCGTTCTGAAGAACACAGGGCGCGGCACTTCGACAAGTTTTCCCGCTGACGTGCGGGGGGGGTCTAGTAAGAATTAAAGGCGGCACGACCTGGAGAGTTCATTGCCGAGGATGAAGTTCTAAGAACTTCGATCCCGGGGTCCGAAACCACCGAGTTGTGCCTGGCCGAAAGCTTCCAGAATCTTCGCGCATAGGGCGGCTTACGAGAGACTTTCCACAAACAGTTCTTGCAATATTAGCGCATGTCAGGCTCAGATCAAGGCTGCGTTGCTGCATGGCGCACATGCATGCCATGACTGGCCGGCTTCTATCCGACTGACTGCAGTGTTTCGCAGTATTTCCTTGGGCTGCGCAATCGTCAGTTACTCTGTAATGGCATCGGTTTTACCTTGCGGTACCGAATAGCCTGGTGCGAGTACTGCAGTCTCCACACCGTAAAGTGTCAGGTGGTCCTTCAACCACAGTCTGAACTCTTTACCCTTGAGGCTGTGATCTGCCGAGCAATCCACACTCCATTTACGTAGCATGTAGCCCGCAGTAGCCGCCCTGACACGCAGTTCCAGCACTCCCTTTTTCATTCCGTAGTCCATCTCCGTGATGTGGGGGTGCGGCTGGTCCGGGTGGGGCACCAACTGAAGCTCCACGATCCGTGTCCATTGGATGTCTTGCTCGCTTTTTTCGTGATCGGCCACGGCTTCATCGCTCAACACGACGGGCTCTTCGATGCGAGTGATCACGAAATCACGGAACTCCTGGCTCTTGCGGTCGAACGCGCGCACGTGCCAGCGCAAGCCTGTGTCAATCAACGCGAACGGCACGATTTCACGGACACTGCGGCCGCTGGTGATGGAGTGATACGCGAGCCTTAACGGGCAACGGCGATGGACAGCGCGCGTTACAGCGGCCAACGTATCCAGTGCGGGGCGGGTGATGTTCGACGGGGTTTCACAAGCAACCCATGCCTTCAGCGGAGCTGGTTCCCCATCGCCGAAGCCCTGCGTCAACCACGTTAATACCCGCTCGGTCGGGTAATCAAAGATGGGCTCAAAGCCAGGCGGCAGCACGTACCGTTTGCCGCTAGCGTCGTAGCTCACGTTCGCCGGAGCGAGCTCCCGATAGAGATTCATGTCTCGAGTCGCGGCTGCCGTCTTCACACCAAAACGTTTGACAAGGTCCTGGCGCTGCAAGTCCCCCACAAACCGTAAACGCAACTCGATAAAAGCCAGGCGGTCACGCTGGGCTTGGCTCAAGGCGGCTAGACGTTGGTTACTCATGGTTGCGCGATTGTGCCCGAGGGCAGTGTGCTCACGGAAATAAATACGCGTCAAAATGATTCTGATGTAAGATCATTTTGAAGGAGTTAGACATGAGCAATCGGATACCGAGCGTGGGAACATTGGTCGAAGCAGTTGCATTCGCTGCCGACAAGCACCGGGCTCAGCGGCGCAAAGACATTGCGGCTTCGCCGTACATCAACCACCCCATCGCACTGGCCAATGTCCTGGCCAACGAGGGTGGGGTCACGAACTTAACGGCTTTGTGTGCCGCCGTGCTGCACGACACAGTGGAAGACACCGACACGACCGAGCAGGAATTGGCAGAGCGGTTCGGCAGCGACATCGCCAGCGTGGTGATGGAGGTCACCGACGACAAGTCGCTCGACAAAGCCCGCAGGAAGGAACTGCAGATTGAACATGCGCCGCACATGTCCTATGCGGCGCGGCTGGTGAAACTGGCCGACAAGATCAGCAACCTGCGAGACATCCTGGCTTCACCGCCTGCGGATTGGTCTACGGAGCGCAAGCAAGCCTATTTCGACTGGGCAGCTCAGGTTGTGGACGGCTTGCGGGGTACGCACCCAACTCTGGAAGGAGTGTTCAAAGCCGTGTACGCACGTCGCGTTGAGTTGGGCTGTCATTGACGGCGATGTGGTGGGGCGCAGCGGGTCTCACGGCCTGTTGAGTGCATAGCCGTCGCATGTTGTACACGCGGTCATTCAAGAAATTAGCAGGGAAGAGTTATGTGGTTGATCACGCCAGTGGGATTTTTTAGCGTTGTTCAAAAAGCCAGTGACATTGCAGCGGATACGCTGACCGTGAGGGCACGGGTGCGCGGTGATCTGGACGCTTTGCGCGAACAATATTTGCCCGGCCTGGGCGAAGTGCAGGAAAGCAAAACCAATGACTACCGCTTACGCGCGGTCGCACCTCGTGCGGAAGTGGCTGCGGCGATGGCCAGCATGGTGGACCAGTTGCAGTACAGCAACTTCAAGAGCCAGGTCGCCAAGGTTCAGGGGACTGCTCGGGCGCACCTGTACCACGATGTATGGGATGTGCTGCACCGCCTGCAAACGGAGCCCGCCAAGTACCAAGCTGCGCCAAAACCCATCCAAGCCAGCGGGCCAGTCTTTCATCCGAAGTTGGGGAAACACGGCAAGCGTGTCGAGCTCAAAAAGCCGAGCGAGCCCAGTCCTCTGGCCGCTTGGTCTGACGCGAAAGCCATTGCCTGCGTGATCCCTGAGGGGCCGATGCCAAGTGAGATCAATGCCGTTTCGGCCTCGGCCTGGAGTACCGCGCCAACAAGTGCATCGGACTGGGAAGCCCTTGCTGCAACGACAGCGGTGCCTGAGCCGGAATTCAAAGTGCCAGCTGGGTACAAAAAGGCCGCAGGCGTCGTGATCCGTGAGCCTGATGGCCGGGTCTGGGTGGTAGCGCCCAGCAATGCCTTTGGCGGCTACAAAGCGACATTCCCCAAAGGGACGATGGATGGCATGTCCACCCAGGCTACTGCGCTGGTCGAAGCCTACGAAGAGTCAGGACTGCAGGTGCGCCTGCGTAAGCATCTGGTGGATGTCAAACGCAGCCAGAGCTACACCCGGTACTTCTTGGCAGAGCGCGTGGGTGGCAACCCTGCCAATATGGGATGGGAATCGCAGGCGGTCATGCTGGTGCCGGAGGCGCAACTTGCCCAGGTGCTCAACAGCCCGAACGATGTCCCCATCATCGATGCGCTGAAACAGGTGTGAGGTCCATATGAACTGCGCTCACTGCAACGCTCTTCTCGGGGATGTTCGCTACGTGTTTGCCCTGCAAGGCCACGGCATGGAATACAGCCGACCTGGCGAAACCCCATCGGAGCAAGCCGTCCTCACCTCCCGGGTGATCACCACCTTAGCTCGGTATTGCAGTTCTGTGTGCTGCAAACAGCAACTGCCCGAGCAATTGGAAAGGCTTGCGCTGCCAGCAACTCTCCAGCACAACCGCGTGCTCGGTGGACCGATTTGCCCCTGCGGCAAATGTGGCACACCAGTTGTCATGACACAACCACACGTCGCCGTCATCAAGGGAAAGGTCTTGGTCGAACCGGATGGGGAGGAGGGAGTACCCGTGTGGTTCGACATCCTCACCGTGCTCTGCGACGGGTGTGATGGAGCGCAGGCGCGTGAAATGGTGGATTACCTTCACGGCCTGACGGATGAGACGCGGCTTGAACACATGATGTTCTCAGAGCTCAGCGAGCGAGCAGAACCGATATGAAAGCCGCAGATCAATGGAGCCCGGGCATGTGGTGTGGTGCGGCCCTACAACTGTGCGACCAACATGTAGTGGATGTCAGCGAAGAAAAGGCTATTCGCTACCCCGAGCAGTGGATGTATGTTTTATGGCGACCGACCGACGTCGCTATCCCATTCCAGCGCCCTGACGGTTGGGGCATCACGGTCGGACGCCCGCGCGACACCATGGAGAGTTGCCTTCCCGCGCAGTCAGAAATCTACATCCTGCCCGATGCTGAATCGGTCTGGTCCTCCTGGTTGCAGATTCCGCTGGTCTGTGAGCGTTATGAGCCATGGCTAGTGGCAAAAATTGAAGCGCGCAGGAACGAGCAATTGCAGCTGGAAGCCAGCCGTTACGCCCAATGGTATGGCACGACCCAAGCTAGCTTTGAGAAGTTTCTGGGGACGCTTGGTGTCAAGTAACGCACCCATAAGGAGATTGAATTGAAAACTACCGACATCCTGAGCTACAGCCGCAAGCCGCCCAATCCGGCATTCCAAGCAATCCTGGACGCACTGAGTTCGTCGCAGCAGGAGACCTGGAATCTCATGTTCCTCTTGCTTCCAGTGGAGCGCCGCTACGTGTTCACCGCGGGGCCGAACATCAAGCATATCCCGGCTGCCTGCTGGCGAACGGTGAACTGCGACCTGATTACAGGCGAATTCGTGAACCCGTTTGATGCCGAGCCAAGCCTGCGAAGGACAGTCGCGCACCTGCTGCAGGGTCCGGCGCAGGACTTCGTTGACTGGGCGTCCAATTGCGCCATCGCTGACAAGTTGCCGGTGCATGCCTTGATGCCTGACTGGGTTGCCACGGCGCAGTCGCGGCTTCACCTGTGTGTTGGCTACCAACCTGAAAAAACCATGGACGGAATCGATGACGCTGTTGAATTCTTGGGGATGTTCAAGTTGTGAATGTCCATTCCGTAGCTGGCTTGAATAGATCCCCTGAGTGCAGCGAGTACGGCCAATGATGATGCGTGAGCACCAAATGTTTAGTAAGGAATAAAAATCCCATGACCCACTACCGGGAAGTCGTCATCGAGACCTATTTGGGAGCCACTACACATGCGAGCAGCGGCCTTCGCGCCAGGCCAGTTCCTGGGCAGGGCTACCCTTTGGACATGCATGTTGAATGCTCGATGGCGATGCGAAGGTCTCAGCCAGTTGGCACACGTTTCCTGATTCAGGCCCGCGTCAAGGCGAAAGACGGGAGGCCCTGCCTGTACTGCTATTACGGGAACGACTACAAAGTCCTCACGGATGAAGAATTTCGTCAGCATGCATCACGCTGGCAGTCCAGCAGCTAATGAACGTATTGACTACGACTTAGGAAGGGTCTGGATGCTGCACGACCGAGTCGGGATTTGTACGTGAAATCTTTCGTAGCAACTACTTTCGCCCAGCGGGTTACCCAACGCCTCGGCAGGTGTTTCGTACCAGCTGATCACCTCAAGTAACAGGGCAACAAGGGTCCACGCTTAGCCCAACGCTCTCGTTGGTTTTTCAGAGACCTGAAGGATGCATGTGCAACTGCAGGTCATTGAGAAAGACGCCGCATGAATCCGGATGTTGGTTCTGAAAAAATTAACATGGGCTCTTCAAGATTGCTACTGTGGCAAGAGCGCAACTTATCATTAAAAAAACATAGCGCGGCGCGCGTTTAAAAAACTCAGATCACTGAGTAATGAAAATCGAAGGGACCGGATGTACTTCAGCGAATATGTGGTGAGTGAGCGCGTTTCGTCCTTTCTGGACCCGCTCGGTTTCATGCGGCCTGCAGGAGTGTTGAGCGAAAAGTTGTTCGAACAGTTCACTGTGCTGTCGAACCATCCTGGGTACCACGGGGTCTTGTGCGCCATCCTGAAGTTTCTGTCGGAACGGGAGCCACGCCAGCGAATGCCGCTCGGCCGAGACTTCCGTCGGGCTGAGGTTCTCTGGGGGATCTTGAATGCGATGCGCAAGAGCGCCGTGATCAACATCCGCAAGTACAGCCGCCTCGTTGATGGCGAAGAGACGATCCGCCTTGACGAACTTCCCGCCAACCACCCTCTTTACGCTCGTCTGGGCTACGGCACTCTGGGCCATTACTCACAGCCCAGCATATCTTGGGGCTTGTTGGAGAAGGATGGGCGGCAGCTCACTGTCAAGGGGCAGAGCCTTGCTGCAGCGGCGCGGCTGCGTGGAGAGATCGACTTGACCGATTGGCTTTCCCGATGGATGGACGGCCACGAGCTAACGTTCAAAGAGCTTGAGGTAGTGGCGGACCAATTTCACCTAGGTGCTTTGCCGCACGCTGACGAGCGGCGGGAGTGGCGAAAATTGATCGACGCATGGAAATTCAGCCGACCAGTGACTCGTTCTCTGTGGGATTCACCAGTTGAGTTTTCCAAACTCGTCGCTGCGGAAACGGACGCAGATCAGCATCACCAATTCATCACAGGGCTACCTGAAAAGTACCCCTCGCTCGCCAGGCCGCTTAGAGCTGTCGCGGACTTTGAAGTGCTATCTGGGTTCGTGCAATTTGTCTTCGATCTACGCCTCGCGCGCTTGCAATACGCCAGTGCAGGGATCGAGGATCTCAGTAATGCGCTCAAGAAGGAAATCGCCCAGGTCATCATCGAGCGCGCGCGCGACAGCGTTCTCGTTGCCGAACCGAGGCTCGACGCCAGCGGTCTCTTTGCAAGACTGGCTTCGTCAGCCCCAGCCTACGACGCTCTTGAGCGTATCGTCTGCGAGCACCACGTTGCACATCAGCGGGCGAAAGGCGTTTCGCCCTTCTTCGACGGAGAGCAACTTTTGCTGCGTGACAAAGTGGATCGTGCAGAACTGGGAGCCTTCACTGAATCGGTAGCACAGGCCCGAAGCGCAGAAGCCGCGTTGCGAATGCTGGGGTTCCGTTCGCGGCGCGACTGGCATTTTGGGCGCTGCCGCCGCTATTACGATTTCGCTCATGGAGGCAAGCAGGCATGAAGCCCGAGCACCGCTCCTTGCGCGACGTCTTCGAGACGATCGCCGATGAAGCCCGGAACAATCCTGTGCGGCACATTGTTGCGCTGACGTATGAGTTCGACGATCAGCAGCTCATAAATCTACTGGTCGGTCGTCCGCTGGATGAGCTGTATGAACCGTGTGGTTTTGACCTCAAGCGTATCGCGGAGCTGACCCCTGTGGTGGTGTACGACGCGCGCAAGACCCGTGAAGGGCAGGCAACGCCGCACTTCCTGGAGTTACTGCCGGTGCAAATGCCGGCATACACCTGTCATCATCCCAAAGCGCTCTTGGTCGTGCTTGAACGCTCCATTCACCTGGTCATCGGTTCCATGAACCTGACGCGTACCGGCTTGCTGACCAACAGGGAAGTCTTCCTGCACTTGCGATGCAATCGGTTGGAGACGGCGGATGCCACGGTCTTCCAGGAATTCTTCTCTCTTCTGGAGTCGGGCTATGCGAGCTTTGAGTCGGAGCCGCTTGCGCGCACTATTGCTGCGGCGAGAGATCGCCTCGCTATTTGGAATCAGACAGCTGTTAGTACACAGCACCTCGTTTCTTCCGGCTATGGGAACACAGGCATGGAATGCATGCGCCGCCTGTGGAGCGAGGACGGCCGTGGCCCGGCGCTGGCGGTATTGGCTGTCTCGCCGTTCTTTGATCGCGCATCGTCCCGCCGCATTCTGGCTTCGGAGCTGCGCGCGAATTTTGGTCATTTTGACAAACTTACCCTCGTTACTGACGCTTCCGCTCGTGCCCACCTCGCGCGGTCGCACTTTGCCCAGGTCGCTGAGCCGGTGCTGCAGCTGGTGCCTGCCGAACTCAGCCAGGCAGAAATGGAGAGGATCGCTCGGTCGAACGACCTGGCAGACCTTGGCCAACGCATCATTCAACGCAAACTTCATGGAAAAGTCCTGGCACTGCACGACGGAGCACGCACCTTGCTTTATGTCGGCAGCGCCAATTTCACCTGTAAAGCCTGGCTTGGCGAAAACCAGGAGCTCGGTGTTGCCTGGTTCGTCGACGGACCGTGGACGGAACTGGTGGATCAAATTTGTGCCGGGTTTTCCGCGGCTCCGGCGAACGTCTTTTCCTTGTTGGGCGATCAGCCCGATGAGGAAGCGCAGGAGGATGAGGATTACGAGAGCTGCGCGATGTGGCCTGATTTCGTACAGGGTGTCACCCTCGAGTACACCGTAAACCGACAGGCGCTCCAGTTCATGGTACGCGGGCAGGAACTGCACCGTCTTAGCCAGTACGAGGTGTACTGGGGTAGAGAGCGTCTCTTTTTCGATGCAGGTGTGTCGCAACCGCTTGCCGCCTCCACGCTGTTTGGTCGGCTTCTCGGTGGACGCAATCTGGCTTTCAGGCCATTGGCGCTGCCGGAAACCCAGCATTGGATCCCCTTTAGACATGACCCCAAGCTGTTTGCAGAGCGGGCGTCAATGGTTCATTTGTCCGCGGAGGAGTGGATGTCCTATCAACTTGGCCTTGAGAGCTCCTCGCCGCTGCATCCGAATGAATTCGATCCTGACGGGGAAGAAAGCGACGACGACAGCGACAGTGATGAAGAAGAAATTTCTTACGTTCGTGGTGACCGCGAAGCGAACGCTATGGTTCGGATGCAGACCTACCTGTCTTTGTTCGCCCGTATCGAACACGACTTGGTGCGCCGTGCACAGGCGGTGTTAGCTCGCCCGGAGCACGAGAGGGAGTCCGCATGGCGGGATGAGGTCGCGGCCCCGTTACGCACACTTACTCGAGTACTCGGACGCACGGCTGGCTCGATGTCGGAAGCGGAAGCTGTCTTCAAGTTGGGAGAGCTACTGCAGCTGAGGCGAGAGTTGGCTCACCTCGCTCCTAGCTTGCCAACACCCGACATCTTTGCGTTGTGGAATACGGTACCAGTACATCCATCGCTAAAGGACTACCTAGATGAATGGAGGGAGCGCGATGGCGCTGCAGTTTGACGACATTGTTCGCCTCGAGGCACCTCGGCCGGAACTTGCACGCGATTGGCATCGCCAGCGCTCCACCGCGCGCGAGCTTTGTACCAGGCTAGCAAATGGTTACGACACCCAGTTGCTGGCAGATGAGGTGGGCATGGGCAAGACCTATGTGGCCATGGCTGTGATGGCCAGCACCCTTCTGGGTAGGGGCGGGCGCGCGCTACTGGTCACCCCGTCGAGCTCAGTGTTGCGCTCGAAATGGGAACAGGAAATCCGCAGTTTCAGCGATACGTATCTGCTTCCCGCGCGGCGGCGTCGGTCTCTGCGGCCACTGGTGGTGCGCGATTACTGGGACTTGCTGTCGAATTTGCATGACCATGCAAACGCTCCGCTCGACAGAGTGCACGAAGCGACGTTGCGTTGCGTGCTGCTCTCTTTGCGCACGTTTGCTGTGCGCAAGCAATGGATCACTAACCGGCACTCACCTTGGACAGCCGTGGAGGGGTTGCAGTGGACGGATCCTCTGGCGATGCGTTTCAAGTCCGACTATTCCGTGCCGGCCTGGGAGGCATTCCTGGAGATGAAGAACGCTCAGGAGAACGGAGAGATTGAGCGCTTGGTGAAGATATTCACGCGCGAGCCGCAGACAGCGTACCATGCGCTCGCGCGCATCAAAGGATTCTTCCGAGACTTCACTCGTGTGCAGGACGAGTTTGAACCCAACGTACTAATTCTCGGAATGGGCTCACTGGGTCGCCGTCCACGCGCGGATTCGGTCGCCCGCCAGCAGTTCGCCAGCTACGTGCTTGCATGCTTGCTCAGGGGGCGGTGGCAGGACACCCGTAAGGCTGTCTTGAAAGCGGTTCGCGGGATCGTCGGTCCATTGAAGCTTCGTGACCTTGACGAGATGGCGCGAACTAACCTATACCGCTCCGGTGCCTGTGTCGATGCGGTGCTCCAACAGAATCCGGATCTGTGCGCGCAGTGGGAGTCCATTCGAATGACCCCCAAGCAGGTTGACGAGCGTACTGTGCAGCAGTTCTTCGCTACCTTCCTCGATCGTGTCGTCACAGAGAAGCTGAAGGAGTCAGGTATCTGTCTTGCCGTCGTTGATGAAGCGCACAACTGGAAGTCGGGTGCTAACGGGGCCGACCGTTTCCGCGAAATCATTGCGCCTGCAGTCGCAAGCAAGCTACTGATGTCGGCGACCCCTTTTCAGTTGGAAGAGGGCGAGATGCGGCGCGTGCTCGGTTATGCCATGTCTCCGAAGGGGAAGAGCGCGCGAGTTCTCGCTGCCATGTTCGACGGGGGGGCTGCGAGTCTTGTGGCCAGTTGCTTAGCCAGCAGCCGTCGCTTCGAGGAAGCCTTGATCAAACTGTCCCCTGACGATGCGACGTGCCTCGCCACCTTATGCGCTGCACAGTCCTCTGGGGTAGGCGAGCGGGTCGCTAGGGCCGCTAACGATGCACTCCTGGCTGCTGACGTCGTGCGACTGTGCAAGCTGGCGCTCGAATACCGTGAATGCATTGACGATCTACTCGCTGAACAGCGTAAATTGATCGTCCGGCACCTTAAAGACCGGTCCCATCGTCACTTCCATGCTGGCGCTGATTTCGGCAAATCAATGATGCCACCGAGGCACGCACTCTACCGCGCCCGAGGTTTGTGGGACGATAGGCACGAATTCATCAACTACCTTGCGATGCGCATTGACCAACGGGTTCGTTCGCTGATACGCGGGCAGCAAGGAAAAGACACCTCTGCGCATTTGATGCGCGGGCTCTCTTCCAGCCGTGCGGCCTTCCGTGCCAGTAACGCAGAGGTTCACAAACAAATCGATACGTCGACTCAGTCTTTGAAGGACGCTTTGGGACGCTTCCAGCGCATGGTGGATCACTTCGATCATCCCAAGGTCAGCACGACGGTGGGGCGGGTGTTTGCCAATTACCTCCAAGGCCGCAAGACGCTAGTGTTCTGCGAGCGCGTGCCGACGGTGCACGAAATCAGCGAAGCAGTGCGTCAGCGAATCGAGGCTCACTGGGGGGTGGATACCGACGAGCGGGCTGGTCTGCGCCGGTCCATCTTGCATGACAGCCTTTTCACCGACTTGCCGATCTATCGTAGTTGGCTTCGCTTGCAGGGACAACCGGTGCGCGTTGATCGCGACAGCGAGGCTGCCAGGCAGTACGTACTCAATGCATTGATCTCAGCGCAGACGTTGCCTACTGAGCGCCGAGTGCTGCGGCTGCTCGACCTTTGGTCCCTGGAGGAGCATGTACGTTTAAGCCGGATCGTTCCGTCTCCCGCACTCAAAATGTTGGTGGTATTGGCACAGTGCGTACGCGCAGGCGCCCACGGTCCGCTGTTGCTCGATGTGAGAGGCACGCGCGAGAACCATGTACCCGATGCGAAGGAGATATGCCGCATGCACGATAAGGTGGTGGCGGCGTGGGGGCAACGCAACCTCTGGATCGAAGAAACGACGGATGTATCCGCGACTGCATTTGACCAAGCTTTGTGGCGGCTGCTGGAGGACGAGGCCAGTCGGCTGACGCCTGCTAACGGCGAATTGGAGGCCGCTACGCCCGAAGCTTTCTATGGCGTCATTGCCGAGTTGCAGGTGGGTCTGCGCAAGGTGGCGCTGCGAACAGACTTACTCAGGCGCTACCTTCGCGAAGGTGAAAGAGCTGCCCGGAACGATGCTGTCTATGAAGGTCTGCGTTCCTCTGGCGCCGCTGAAAGCGCGTGGAGTCGAATTGTGCGCTTCCTGCAAGCGCTGGCGCGTGCCAATGGCACGATCAATCCGCGTGACCGTACCAACACGCAGCGCCGCAGCCTTTGGCGCGGCGTCAACCTGAAGACAGGCGAGGACGAAGAAGACCGCGTGGTGGCTACATTGACTGGATCAGTCGACCCGGAAACGCGGGTGACCATCTGCGCGGCCTTCAACTCACCTCTGGCACCGGATATTCTTGTATGCACAGCAATCGGCTCTGAGGGGATCGACCTGCACCGTGAATGCGCAGAAGTCATCCACCATGACCTTCCCTGGAATCCGGCACGCCTTGAGCAGCGTATCGGGCGCATTGATCGGGTGAACAGCCTAGCAGAAGTAACAAAAAACGGGTGCGTGCGCATAGGCATTCCTTTCCTGGCTAACGACTATGAACAGTTCCAGTACGAGAAAGTACTGAGCCGCGCCCAGCTATTCGAGGTGCTCCTGGGAAGACCTGATTTCGAGCCCATCACGGACGAGGAGAAGTACCAGGACGACGGTGTTACTGTCGAAGAGGTAGTCGCGGATCTCGGCGCTGTGGTCACAGGAGCGGCGCCGCTGTTGCCTGATAGCCTCGCTACGTGGCTCAGACCGGACCTGTCTCTCGAAGCTGCCATGGTTTCTAGGACAAACTGACTAAGGACGCTCTGTTCTGTCTTTAGTGGCGTAGCCCAGCCGGGGCAGGGCCGGCGACGCTAAACGTCTCGCAAAGATCCTACGGTACGGTCAACGAAAGATCGGAAGAGCGTCGTGTAGGGAAAGAGTGTCTTCGCCTGTGTAGATCT
>ERZ650305.780-NODE-780-length-12681-cov-12.124584_pt1 | contig 12681 bp, 7 predicted proteins | sample MGYA00376241_ERZ650305 | MGnify/ENA primary metagenome ERZ650305 (study PRJEB26733, sample SAMN07839276) | wastewater metagenome | biome: urban; feature: artificial channel; material: waste water | place: USA: North Carolina | collected 2016-02-25 ... | reverse complement strand
CTTCATTTGTTAAACCGCGATCTTCACGACCAAACACAATGGCAAGTTGCCAATTAGGATGCGCAGAATCTATCATTACATCGCCAAGGTTTTGAAAATTAGTGACCATCAATTCAGCCGCTTGGCGGGGCGATAATACGGGTCTTGGAATATGGCGTTGGCGACTACTGGTAGCTATTACCCAGTGGCAATCTTGCAGGGCTTGCTCCAGGGTGTCACAAATGGTCACAGCGTCTAAAATTGCTTTGGCACCTGCGGCATGGGCATAGGCATCTTCGTCAATCGGTAGTTTGGGCGCTACCACCGTGAGCTGTGTTAGTCCCATGGTGTGCATGGCGCGGGCGGCAGAGCCGATATTGGCAGGCAAGGTGGTATTTACCATCACAATGCGAATACCGGCTAAAAATGCCGCAAGGGTTGAGAAGGGTTGCTGGGAAGCGTTAGTGTCAGTCGTTACCATGGGTTGTCAAATTTTAGCCAGTCGTTACGCAATAAGCGATTGTATTTGGTCATTCACTGCATGGCATTCCGCTTTGATTTCTTCAATCAATTGTTCATGTTGATTGATATGACCTGTGCGGCAGATTTCTTGCAGTTTATAACAAAGTTCGGTCAGCTCGGTAGCGCCAAGGTTAGAGCTAGCGCCTTTTAAGCCGTGCGCTGCATTATACCCCAAACGGTTGTCTAAGTTGGCATAAGCTGTTTCCATTTCCGATAAACGTTGTAAACTATCTTGCATATAAGTATGAATCAAATCGACAAAATCTTCGTCAAGTAACGCTCTTAATTCTTCAAACTGGGGTAGGCTGATATGGGATGGCTGAGTCATATGAGTTTCCTGTTGATGGGACATTAAATAAAACATCATTGATTAAATTTGATTGGCTTATTTTAGCCCATATCTCATTGAATTTTATCAAAACTTTGATGAAAGTCAGTTTAAGGGAGACAAACGTTTATCGCAGGATGAGTTCATCAGCCAAATTCACCAAAATCAGACACTAACTAAAATGTAAATGCAAATCTTCCTCATTGACCAAGCTTTTGAGTTTGTCAAAATTCTCTTCTGTCGGCACAATTTGCCAATGCGTTGGCATATTAAGATGGGCAATGGCATAGTCGTTATACACACATAGGTTAATCGGCACCCCTAATTGACCCGATTGAGCCAATGCATTGGCGGGCTGACTGTCCGCAAATTGGGCATTGTCGGCAGGGTGATTCAACTGATGTGATAGATAGTGAATTGTTGAGTTATTGGCGGTTGCTAACAATTGCTGTATCTGTTCAAACAACGCCATATCATGACCTGCAATTTTGATGCTGATTTTTTTGAGCCAGCGTTTGCGCGCATCGGTTAAGGTCATTACCTCTTGTAGGCTGGCATAAAACGTGCCATCGCGTTCACGAATAGCGCCGTCGATGATCACCACGGTTTCCACTTTAAGCTTATCTTTGACGCGGGCAAAGCGCTCGGCATAACAACTCACTTCGATACGACCTGTGCCATCATCTAAGGTAATCACTGAGCGATTACCAAAGTTTGCCACATCAAGTATCAAGCCTGCAAAAAATACGGTTTCGCCATAGCTGGTTTCGCTTAAATCACCCAATGTCTTTGGCGTATAGCGTTTTAACTCATCGCGATAACTATCAATCGGGTGACCGGTGAGATAAAGTCCTAGCGTATCTTTTTCACCTTTTAAGCGCTCAGCATCTGTCCAGACAGGCTCACGGGGCAATGGGGGCGGCGCAGTGACTTCTTGTATATCGCTAAATAAATCAATCATCCCTAGGCTGTCATTGCTGCGCTGTTGCTCGGCTGCTTGTACCGCTTTTGGCAATTCGGCAAGTAACGCGCCACGGATGTGGTAAGCTTCATCCGCAGGCAAATCAGGTCGTAACTTTGGCGCAAAACTATCAAAACAGCCTGCTTTAACCAATGCTTCAAGGGTGCGTTTATTGACTTTTCGCGTGTCAACACGGCGGCAAAAATCATACAAATCGGTAAACTCACCGCCCGCGTTTCGCGCTTCCACGATAGACTCTACGGCACCTTCACCCACGCCTTTGATACCGCCTAACCCATACACAATGGTCGTCGGGTTAATCGGCACAAATGCCCAATTGGAGTGGTTAACACTGGGGTTTTCTACTTTTAAACCAAAATTTTCGCGGCAATCATTGATAAAAAACACCACGCCATCGGTATTATTCATATCCGAGGTGATGACCGCCGCCATAAATTCGGCAGGGTAGTAGTGTTTTAAATAGGCGGTTTGATAGGCTAACACGCCGTATGCCGCTGAGTGTGATTTGTTAAACCCGTAGCCGGCAAATTTTTCCATCAAATCAAACACGCCGCCTGCAAGTTTATCATCGATGCCTTGATCAATTGCCCCTTCCACAAAAATACTGCGCTGTTTTGCCATTTCTTCGGGTTTTTTCTTACCCATCGCGCGGCGTAGCATATCGGCACCGCCTAGACTATAGCCTGCCATTGCTTGCGAGATTTGCATCACCTGTTCTTGATAGACAATCACCCCATAGGTATTTTCCAATATCGGCTCAAGTCGGTCATGGTCATAGATGACCTCTTCGCGGCCGTGTTTACGGTCAATGTACATATCGACCATCCCGGCATCTAGTGGACCCGGGCGGTACAGCGCACACATAGCGATGACGTCTTCAATATTGGTCGGTTTAAGCTTGGCCAAATATTTTTTCATGCCGATACTTTCAAGCTGGAATACAGCGGTGGTATGGGCATCTTGTAGCAGCGTATAGGTGGGCTTATCGTCTAAGGGCAAAGTCTCAAGATCAAGCGGTGGCTGTTGCTCTTTAGCGCGGCGTGCATTGATATTTTTTACTGCCGCATTAATCACCGTTAGGTTTCGTAGACCCAAAAAGTCAAATTTTACCAAGCCAACTGCTTCCACATCGTCTTTATCAAACTGACTGACGGGATGACCCTCTTCATCACAATAGATTGCGCTATAATCAGTGATTTTGGTCGGCGCGATAAGTACGCCTCCTGCATGTTTACCAACGCCGCGGGTAATCCCTTCGAGCCGTACCGCCATTTCCCAAATCTCATTGGCATCTTCATAATCCATATTGTCAGGATTGTTAAGCAAATCTTTGAGCTGTGGTTCGGCTTCAACCGCTTCAGCGAGCGAAATACCTGGGGTTTTGGGGATGAGTTTGGAGATTTTATCAGCAAGCCCGTATGATTTACCTTGAACGCGCGCGACATCACGCACCACCGCTTTTGCCGCCATCGTACCAAAGGTGATGATTTGGGATACCGCTTCTCGTCCGTATTTTTGCGCCACATAATCAATGACGCGGTCGCGACCTTCGATACAAAAATCGACGTCAAAGTCTGGCATGGATACCCGCTCAGGGTTCAAAAACCGTTCAAACAGTAGGTCATATTCTAGCGGGTCTAAGTCAGTGATATTGAGCGAATACGCCACTAATGACCCCGCGCCTGAGCCACGACCAGGACCTACAGGGACATCATTGGCTTTTGACCAACGGATAAAGTCCATCACGATTAAGAAATAACCGGGGAAACCCATATTCAAAATCGTCGTGAGTTCAAACTCCAAACGCGCATCATACGGCTTGCGTTTTTCTACCCAGCTGTCGTCGCGTTTTTCGATGGGGTAGAGTTTTTCAAGGCGTTTTTCTAGACCTTCTTGGGCGGTGCGTCGGAAAAAGGTTTCAATGGTATCGCCTTCGGGAATGGGGAATTCGGGTAAATCGTGATGACCCATAGGAATAATGACGTTACAGCGTTTTGCCAAATCCAAGGTGTTGTTAATCACCTCTGGCATGTCACTGAACAGGGCAGTCATCTCATTTTGGGTTTTTAAATACTGCTCAGAGGAATAATCACGCGGGCGATTGGGGTCGGCAAGCACTTGCGAATTGGCGATACACACCCGTGCTTCATGCGCTTCAAAATCATCTTCTGTTAAAAAACGCACGTCATTATGGGCAATGATAGGCACATCAAAGGCATTTGACATGCGAATGGCTTGCTCGATGAAACGGTCTTCGTTGGCGCGTTGGGTGCGTTTAATGGCAAAATAGACACGATCGGCAAATGTGGTTTGCCATTGTTGTAGTAGGCTATCGGCTTTTTCTGGGTGACCTGATAACATGGCTTGACCGACATCTGATTTTTCGGTGAACAGTACAATCACGCCTTCACTGCGCTCAAAAATCCAGTCACGCTGAATAATCGGTTTGCCCATTACTTGACCATCGACAAAACCTTTTGACACGATATTGGTCAAATTCTTGTAGCCGACTTGGTTGTTGGCAAGTAGCGTTACTGTCGTACTATCATTTTCAAGCCAGACTTCAGAGCCAATAATTGGCTTGATACCGGCATCCAAGCAAGCTTTATAAAATTTGACCGTGGCATACAGGTTGGATAAATCGCTAATGGCAAGCGCCAATTGGTTGTCGGCTTTGGCAGCTTTGACTAGCGCTTTGATGCGTACAATCGAGTCAGTGATAGAAAATTCGGTGTGAATACCAAAGTGTACAAATGCCATGGATTGCCTTTATCGCGGTTCGTCATTAGCCCACTATTATACTATGAATTGCCAAACTGCGAACCTACAAAATCAGCAACAAAACGCCTAAAAAGTATCAGCGGATGCTAAGCATTTACGATTTAATATGATAAAATAGCAGACCTTTACGCCTATAGCTTAACTGGATAGAGCAGTTGCCTCCTAAGCGACCGACGTGGGTTCAAGTCCCGCTGGGCGTACCAGTTTTTTTGACATCAAAAGCCCTAAAAATAAAAAACCCAATAAAAAATTATTGGGTGTGGCTTAAAAAAGTAAAAATTAGCTTAAACGTTTGGCATTGGCTGCTACGCGGCTATAGATAGGGTACATCCCTTTTTCTAATACATGCAGGGCTTCTTGGTTAACAGCATAAAAGAAATTTTCCAAGGAAATCGGTTGACCCACGCTTAATTTCATACAGTTTGAAAACATTAATTGCCCAATATTTTGCTGGGCAACGAGCGCTTGCCAAGCCATTTGCGTCCAAGATTCAAAAAATGCGATGGGTTTTTCAGTCACCATACGTTCCATTTCTTTCATTTCTTTGGCATTATTGAGGGGGTTTTGTTTTGCTATCATATAGATGCGGCGCTGCATGACTTGTGGTACGTGAACTGAAAAATCTCCAGATTGCTGACACATTTTTTCAACTTTTTGGTTAATATGTTTGTAGGTAGCCATAAGGACTCCATTGATAACAACAGTAAAATACAGGATTGACAGTAAAGTGTAGTGCTATTATACACTGATTTAAATTAAGTTAATAATAGCAAACTCATTGGGTATACAATACTTACTTAACATTACGCAAATAATTAGATTTCATTTAATCAAGCCATTGGTAATCGCTAACCATCATCCGTGTAATCAAAGTTTTAGTTGGCCTCATGAGGATGAAACTGTTTTATCAAGTTAACAATGCGCCACATGTGATAATGAATTCATAAAATATTAACTGATAGCTTTATCAGTGTTTATCAAAAGGTATAAAAATGACCACGCAACGTCTTCCCTTAGTGATTACCTCGGGCGAACCTGCGGGTATTGGGATGGATATCATACTGATGCTTGCTGACAGACAGCAATTAAATCTGCCCAATCGCGCTGTCATTGTATTGGCAGATATCAACGCGCTACAAGAAAGGTATAGTGAGCTCAAACAAAAGGGCGCGATAAAAGACGGGTTGGTGATTCAACAATTAGCGATGGATGAGTTACATGAGTTAAAAGATTTAGCGCAAATTGCTCAACCATCAGCACATGACACTATTTTGGTGGTGGATGTGCCAACAGCACAACCTGTGGTAGCAGGGCAGCTAAATCCCCATAACGCACAAATGGTCATCGCACAGCTGCAACTGGCGCATAAGCTCGCCATCAGCAAACAAGTCGCTGCCATTGTCACCGCGCCACTGCAAAAATCGGTGATTATGACTGTGTTGCCAGATTTTATGGGGCATACCGAATTTTTTATGCAGCAGTCGGGTCTGGATAAAGTGGTGATGATGCTTGCCAATAGCCTGATGAAAGTGGCATTAGTCACCACCCATTTGCCCCTGCGAGCGGTCGCCGATGCGATTTCCCACGAAGAAGTGGCAAAAACCGTTGATATTGTCATTCATGATTGTCAGCAAAAATTTGGTCTGTCTCACCCAAAAATATTGGTCTGTGGGCTCAATCCTCATGCTGGGGAAAGCGGCTATCTCGGCAGAGAAGAAATTGACATCATTAATCCTGTGTTACAGCACTATCGCGATCAAGGCATTGATATTAGTTTGGCGATGCCAGCTGATACCTTGTTTACCCAAAAACATATCCCCACTGCCGATGCTATTATCGCCATGTATCACGATCAGGGACTGGCACCGCTCAAATCACATGGATTTGGCGAAACCGTGAATATCACTTTAGGACTGCCTTATATTCGCACCTCAGTCGATCATGGCACGGCACTGGATTTGGCAGGCACAGGCAAAGCGAGTACCGATAGTCTGTATCATGCGATTGACTATGCCAATAACATGGCGACCGCGATTGCCCTTTAATCATCCTCGCCGATAATAGCGATAATTACGCTCACAAAAAAAGCCAATCATCATGAATTGGCTTTTTTATTGCGATTATTTCAAAAAGTTGTTTAAGTATTTTAAATAGTTATTTAATTATTTTAAATAACTGGTAGGGTTCACTGGCGTGCCACGATAACGGATTTGGAACTCTACAGCAGGTTGATTCAAATTATTGTCCGTCCCAACGGTACCGATGGTTTGACCTGCTTGCACCGTTTGGCGCTCTTGTACAGCAAAACTTCCCAAATGCGCATACGCACTAATGTAGTCGCTGTTGTGCTGAATCAGTACTAATTTGCCATATTCCGGCAAATCACTACCGACATACAGCACCGTACCTGGCTGGCTGGCGACAACATTTGCCCCTGCTTGTCCGCCAAACCACATACCTAGCGTACCTGTCTGCTGACTAAATGGTCGCAATAGATTGCCAGTGGTAGGACGTAACCAACCTTGTGACAAGCTGCTGGTTGGCACGATGACTTGGTTTGGCATCGGTAACGGGGTTGATGAGTTATTGGTTTATCTAGGCGGGTAATAAGTCGGGTTAGACGGGCGGGATGATTGGTTGACCGTCACCGGGCGTATGGTTGTTGGGCGATAAGAAGTGGGATTGCTTGCTGAGGTTAAAATCAAGCGTTGCCCTGGATAAATGGTATAGTTGCTATCGAGCCCGTTGAGCGCGCCAACCCGACGATAATCCAGTCCATAAGTGGTGGCAATTTTGCTTAAAGTATCGCCGTTTCTGACAATATAATAGTTGGGAACACCCCGTACATATACAGGGCGCTTATCCACGGTCGCGATCTTCTGTGAAGCACAAGCGGTCATCAACACCGCCGTACAGGCTATCGCACTGAGTTTTACCAGTTTGGGCGTGTATAGTGTTTTATAAGTGGCAAACATAGCAGTCATTCCTAGCAAGTGATACAAAAAAAATTACAACAAGTCAGGGTATAGTAACTAAATTTTAACCACTTACAAAGTCACTGAAGTTAACAACAACGTTTCTTTGCCAAACGATAACAAATAGCAACATTTTGGACTCAAATGAAAAAATGGCGCAAAAATCCTTATTTATCCATTGTTTGCCATCCATCCATTACCTAGCATTCCTAGCTATTTGTACTGACTATTTAACGGGGCGATTAAATAGGGTGATTGAATAGGGCGATAGAGTGTTATTCATGGATCATAATGGGCTTGGCAGGGCTGTATTTTTTTAGTTTTAAAAATAACCAAATGCCCATGACCAAATTTATCACCCCGACAATCGCAAATAGCATCGGCAGGCTCACGTTAACTAGGGTCAAACAAACAATCGAAAAAATCGCCGAACCCACCATAAATACGGCATTTAAAATATTGTTGGCACCAATAATGCGAGCACGGCTTGTTTCCGGTGAATAAGCTTGCATATAAGCGTATAAAGGTACAATATAAATACCGCCTGAAAAACCCAATAAAAACAAATCGACAAACACACGCATAGCACCCGGCGTGGCAAAAATCATACCGATACTATAGTGCGCGTTGTTGGCGAGCGGTGGCAAATGCATCGCTGAAAGCGTGAAATACAAGTCAATCGCAAAAATCGTCAATCCTGCAATCCCAAAGGGCAATAGTTTTAAACTCACTTGGTTTTTGGTCAACGTTTTACATAGCAGTGAGCCGAGCGCCGTACCGACAGAAAACAGCGTTAATAAAAATATCACGACGCTTTCATCGCCTAGCAAAATAGACTTACTAAATTCAGGTACTTGGGTCAAAAACGTGGCACCATAAAACCAAAACCAACTATTACCCAAAATGGTAAACCACATAATCGGCAAACGATATAAATTGGCAATGGTTTGCCAGCTAGTACGAAAGATATTCCAGTCGATGGTCAAATCAGGTTGCGGCGCAGTCATTATGGGAATAAACCGAGAAGCCAAGTAGCCAATAATCGCCACAAAAACCGTCACCCCAGATATCCAAAATAGCGGACTGTCTAATTTCATCAATACGCCAGCCAGCATCATCCCTGTCAAAATAGCCAGTGACGTGCCCATTTGAAACAGCCCATTGGCTCCTACCAACTCATCGGTGGTCATGGCTTGAGGCAGATAAGCGTATTTGATTGGACCAAAAAACGTCGAATGGGTACCCATCAAAAATAACGCAACAAATAATAGCGGATAAATCTCAAACACAAACCCAAATGCCGCAACTACCATGATGACGATTTCAAGGATTTTAATCAGCCTTGTCAGCCAAGATTTTTCATATTTATCAGCAATTTGACCCGCCAAGGCGGAAAACAAAAAAAACGGCAATACAAATAGCATCGCCGCCAGATTGTTGAGCAAACTGACACGCATCCCCAATTTTGCCGCTGCCATAAAGGTCAGTACTAAAATCAAACCTTGCTTAAATACATTGTCATTAAACGCCCCTAAAAACTGGGTGGCAAACATGGCGCTAAAGCGTTTGTATTTAAAAAGCGCAAATTGGGTACTCATGAGCAATCCTAGAAATGTCTGATGATGACTATCTTAACAAATATTTTACAAAGGGTTGCGAAAATGTTTGGTTAGTAAAATGTTTATGCTAAAATCGCCTAGTGCTCGCTCAAGGATTTGATTTTTATCATGAAACCAATAAATTTGCTACCCTATCGTCCGTCAACCGCATTGACCGATAACCCGTTCAGTTTTTTTTATGCCACCTCTCCACTATCGTCAAATCCTTGTCAAAGCCCTACCCAGTCTAGCGTATCAAAACATTCGCTGTTTCGCTTGACCCCCATATGTTTGGCGATGGCTTTCGTTAGTGTCGGTATGGTGCCTGCTTGGGGGGCACAAACGCCAGCAATGCCAGATACTGTTAATAGTTCAGCTAACAGCACAGTTAATACTTCAGCAACGAATAGCACGCTAACCACTAACAGCGCAGCACAGCCCACCGCCAATGATAGCAAGGGCACAACGGCAACGCAAAATGCCACACCTGCGGCAGCTGCGCAAGACAGTATCACTACTGATGCCAACACTGCTCAGCCTTATCTGTATCAACTCAATCAGCAGCGCGTTGAAGATAAAATTGGTCAACAACTCGATAATCAGACCTTGGCAGAGTTTAATAATTTTAACCAACCTGTGGCGACGTTGAAACAAAACCAACCTAGTGTCGGCTACAGTAAAGCATTAGACCAAACAACGCCGCAGTCGGTTGCCAATCAAATCAACAATAGCAAGCCTGCAAGCGTGAATACCCAATCCCAAGCGCAAGTCACTGAGCAGCTAACAACCGAAAAACAGAATTTCGACGCGATTAATCAAAAGGTGAGCGAGCAAACCAATTTATCTAATCAAAATATCGCTAACCAAAACGTTGCTAATCAGAATGTTAGTAATCAAGGCGTCGCCAATGATGCCAGCAATATCAAATCCACCGACACCATCAATCCCAATGATTACTTGCCCGCCTATCAACAGCAAACAGCGGCATTGACCACCCCACAAGCCAACTCAACCGTGACCGCAGAGTCGCAAGGCATCGTGGCGCGTTTGAAGAACAAAATCATTGGTCGCGGCGAAGGGCTCAACTATATTGATATCAGCTTTGCCAATGCAGATGCCAAACTTGAGCCTGCGCGCAATATCAAGGCGGCATTGGAAAAAGTGACTGTCGAATCGGTGTCGGATTTTAATGCCAGTGTGAACAAATTACGCCAAATTGCCAAAGATGCGGCAGAGGCGGTGGGTTTTTATGACACTAAAATTGCTTTTAAACATTTGGGCAAAGACAATATCCAAGTCAGCTTAGAGGTCGGCAAACCCGTCATCGTGCAAAATCGCATCGTTGATATTCGTGGTGAAGGCGGGGAAGGCGATAACGCGCTGCCGGTGTATCCTGTGATTGAAAAAGAAATCCCACCCAAAGAAGGGGATGTGTTCAGTCATGGTATCTATAAAGCCGCAAAGGCCACGATTGAAGGCGTCGGGCAGACCAATGGTTACTTTGATGCCAAATGGCTTAATAGTTCAGTAGATATTATTTTGCCGGACAATACCGCCGATGTTGACCTAATTTATGACACAAAAACTCGCTATCATTTTGATGATGTAAAAATATATAGCATTGATAAACAAGGCAATTTGACCGATGACCTCGATAAACTGCCTTTAAAACCAAAGCTAATGAAAGCCTTAATGACGTACCAAAAAGGCGATGCCTACTATCAGCCCTTTGTCAGCGAATTTACCAACAACTTGACTGCCACCCGTTATTTTAATGGGGTGGATGTGGATGTCATCATGCCATCGGACGAAGCGGCAAGCGATATCGCATTTGAACAATCGAGCTCGGCGACGCTCAGAGATGCCAACAGCAGCAATACCACAGCGGACAATACCGCGGACACTTCTGATACATCCGCCGGTATTTTACCCACCAATTCAACCGATCAAAGTCTCGCATCTCAAAGCCTCTCATCTCAAAGTAATTCAACTCAAAGCAAATCATCTGAACTTCAATCCGCAGGTACCGTCGATAGCACGACGCAAAAAACCGTCAATCAGGTGCAAGACCCCAATGACATCGCGCCGATTCAATTTGAAGTCGATGACTCGACCGAACAACGTCTCAATGCCATTAGCCGAAAAGCCAAAAATTTATTGGCCGCACCCGAAGATATGGAGTTATCACCCGAGGCTGAAAATAAAAGTAAAAATCCGCTGGTGGTCATTGCCAATGCGGTCAGTAAAACGGCAAAAAAACTCGATAAAGACAAAGACTTACCCATCAAACCAAGAGAAGACCAAGTCATACCAAAGCTCACGCCACGACAAGTGTATGAAAGAAAGCAAATCCCAACCTATGTGGTACTCAATGCGACCAAGCCGCACGAGGCACAAGTAGGGTTAGGTTATGAAACGGATGTGGGCGTGCGCTTGACCGGTAAATACCAAAATAACTTGGTTAACCGAAGTGGCTTGCAGACTGGGGCATCAGTGGCGTTATCCAAAGTCGATCAAGCGGTGGAATTTACTGCCAGTTTACCCTACAAGCATCCCCTCAATGATAAACTGACAGGCACAGTCGGCTATCAGCACAAAGAAGTTGATGATTTGGTCAATACCTTTGAAGCAGACACGGTCTATGCCAGTATCGCCCGCAATATTTATCATGATAGTGGTTGGAATCGCACCTATTCGCTGCGCTACCGCGGCGATAAACTCACAGTCGATCCTGAAAAATATAGCACCGATAGCTTGCCTTATCCTTTTAACAATTACGCCTCCGATTATACCCAACAAGCCTTGTTAGCAGGCTATGCAATCAATAAAACGGTAGCAGACAATATGCTGACGCCAACGTGGGGTTACAGCCAACGTTATTCGCTTGAAGTCGGTGCTAAAGGGGCACTGAGTGACACCAATATGGCTATTCTACGTGCAGGTGGTACTGGGATGTATACTTTTGGCAAAGATAACAAACAACAAGTGATCGGACGGCTGGATTTGGGCTATCTATATAGCGGTGATTTTTACGATGTGCCTTACCGTTCACGCTTTTTTGCAGGGGGTGATTCTAGTATCCGCGGCTACAACACCGATAGTTTAGGACCGACCTATGGCGGCGAAAATTTCTTAGTCGGCGGTGATGCCTTAGCGGTAGGCTCAGCAGAGTATAACTATGAGTTTAGACCGAGCTTTCGGGGCGCTGTGTTTACCGATTTTGGTAATGCGTATGATACGACTGGTGAATATGATAACGCAACGGCGGTCAGTATTGGTACAGGTATCCGCTGGCAATCACCGATAGGCTTGGTACGGCTCGATGTGGCAAAAGGTCTGACAGGGGATAACAACGATGTCCGTTTACACTTCTTTATCGGTTCACCGCTATAACAGTTTGGCTAAAAATCACTGCATTATTTTGTGCAAGGTTTTTAGTCAAGATTTTTGGATAAAACTTTGCTAGTATGTAAGGTTTATCCAATATACCGCCCATATATAGCGCATAGAACCTGT
>ERZ650305.765-NODE-765-length-12784-cov-8.461309_pt1 | contig 12784 bp, 8 predicted proteins | sample MGYA00376241_ERZ650305 | MGnify/ENA primary metagenome ERZ650305 (study PRJEB26733, sample SAMN07839276) | wastewater metagenome | biome: urban; feature: artificial channel; material: waste water | place: USA: North Carolina | collected 2016-02-25 ... | reverse complement strand
TCACAAGCTCTACAACTCAATGTGTCCCGCGAGTCAGCTTTGATATAATATCATCCCGGCACACATATGTCAACGGATTTACTGCAATTAATTAAAGTAGTAAAACTATCTTAAAAAACACAAATTTTCTAAATTGTCTGTTTATTATATACAATTCTCACAATTACTATCTGACAGCCTCTATCGCTTCCTTGATATTTGCCACACCGACAATCTCAATTCCACTAATATGCGACACTCCTGCAAGACACACTTTGGGAACAATACACTTTTTAAAGCCAAGCTTCTTTGCCTCAGCAACACGCTGCTCGGACATGGTAACTCCGCGCACCTCTCCGCTTAAGCCCACCTCTCCAAAGCATATGGTATCCTCACGCACTATAATATCCTTTTTGCTTGATGCGATTGCAAGCACTATCCCAAGGTCTATCGCCGGTTCGTTCATCCTTATACCGCCTGCTATATTCACATAAGCGTCACAGTCTGACAGTGACAGGTTGGCTCTTTTTTCAAGGACCGCCATGAGTAGATTTACTTTATTATAATCTGTACCATTTGCTGTACGCCTTGGATTATTAAAAAAACTGTGACATACAAGAGCCTGTATCTCGAGAAGTATCGGGCGGCTTCCCTCTATGGAACATGTGACAATTGATCCTGATGCTCCCTCGGGCTTACCGCTAAGCATATACTCCGACGGATTTTCCACCTCAACAAGTCCCTCCGCCTTCATTTCAAATACGCCTATCTCATTGGTCGAACCAAATCTGTTCTTAACGCCTCTAAGTATCCTGTACGACTCATACCTGTCACCCTCAAAATAAAGCACAGTATCAACCATATGCTCTAACGTCCTCGGCCCCGCAACCGCACCATCCTTTGTCACATGTCCTACTATAAAAACAGAAATACCCAGAGTCTTTGCAAGCTGCATAAGCACTCCGGTTGTCTCCCTGACCTGTGAGACACTGCCCGGTGCCGACGCTATCTCCTCATTGTACATAGTCTGGATGGAATCTATTACAACAACCTCCGGTTTTTTTCGTTGAATCACGTCCTTTGCTATATCAAGACTTGTCTCACATAAAAGCTCCAGTGAATCCGTAAAATCACCAAGTCTGTCGGCACGCATCTTTATCTGATGCAGGGATTCCTCACCTGACACATAAAGTAATGGCACCTTTTTTTGTGAAAGTTCCCTGCATACCTGAAGTAGAAGCGTGGATTTTCCTATACCCGGATCTCCTCCCACAAGCACAAGTGACCCCCTCACAATTCCTCCACCAAGTACTCTGTCAAACTCGGCTATACCTGTCACTATACGCTCCTCTTTCTCGCTTTTTACTGCCGAAAGAGGCAGAACCTGTGCCGCCTTTGATTCTTTTTTTACTTTTCCCGACGAACTTATCGACTTTTTATCTACGGTTTCCTCTACAAATGTATTCCATTCCTTACAGGCCGGGCACTGTCCCATCCATTTTGCCGATTCATAACCACATTCCTGGCAGAAAAATACAGAGGTCTTTCCTTTTGCCATATTGTTCTCCTTTATAAAATACAAAAAGCCCGGCTTTCACCGGGCTAAAAATATGCTCTATTTTCTTGATACTTTGATATCGACTGAATCAACACCCTCAAGCTCTACGCTTAAGCTGAGCTTGCCGCCGAGATTTGTCTTCATAGTACCTGCAACAGCTCCAGCTATATCAATTTCGTACTCTGTCTCCTCTTCAAGGCCAAGAGTAATCTGAGCATCCTCAGGTCCCTCCACAGTAAATGTCACTGTATCAGCAGTCTCCTCGAAATCCATAACCGCTGTTCCCGGAACAGACTCGTATACAAAGAGTCCGTTTCTTTCGAGCTTTGTAATCTCCTTAAAGGTCTTTACCTTGTAGATATCTCCATCCTTCTCAAAATTGTCAAGCTTTGCCTTTGCAGCCAATGTATAATCTCCGAAGCTGAGCTTTCCGTTTTCCTCAGTACGGATTAATTCACTTATTACAGCCATTTTTATCCTCCCGTAGCTATATTGATATATTAATTATAAATCCAATTCTACTCAACAGTCAATGAAATTTGTTTGTTTTTCGTAGAAATTATTACCTTATTGCCGCGCTTAATTTTGCCGGTAATAATATCCTCTGACATACGGTCTTCAATCTCCTCCTGAAGTTTTCGTTTAAGAGGTCTTGCGCCATATTTTCTGTCATAGGCTTTGTCCACGATAAAGGATTTTGCACTGTCGCGCACTGTGAGCTCTATATCAAGCTGTTCTTTACAGCGTTTCTTAAGCTCCTTTACAAGAAGTGTCACTATATGCTTCATGTCATCCTTGTTGAGAGCTCTAAATACAATAGTCTCGTCGATTCGGTTCAAAAACTCAGGTTTAAATATACGGCGGACCTCCTCCATGACACTGTTCTTCATACGCTCGTGATCCTGCTTTTCATCCTCACCAGCGCCAAAGCCAAGGCGCTTTGGTTCTATAATAGAAGAAGCTCCTGCATTTGATGTCATGATGATTATTGTATTCTTGAAATCAACCGTGCGCCCCTGTGAATCAGTGATTCTACCATCATCAAGCACCTGTAAAAGTATATTGAACACATCAGGATGTGCTTTTTCTATCTCATCAAACAGTATAACAGAAAAAGGATTGCGTCTGACCTTCTCTGAGAGCTGTCCGCCCTCCTCATGGCCCACATATCCCGGTGGTGAACCAATCATCTTTGAAACACTATGCTTTTCCATGTACTCTGACATGTCAACACGTATCATGGCATCTTCTTTGCCAAAGACAGCCTCAGCAAGCGCCTTTGACACCTCCGTCTTACCTACTCCTGTCGGTCCCAAAAACAGGAATGAGCCAATCGGCTTCTTAGGATCCTTTAAACCAACACGGCCTCGTCTGACTGCCTTTGCGACAGCAGAAACAGCCTCCTCCTGTCCTATTACACGCTTGTGAAGTATCTGTTCAAGCTTTGCAAGTCGTCCTGCCTCTGACTCTGTAAGCTTATTTACAGGTATTTTGGTCCATCCCGATACTACATCCGCTATCTCATTTTCGCCGACTACAGGCTGATTTTTGGCTCCTGTGCGACGGTTCTTTCTCATAAGCTTCTGCTGTTTATTTTCAAGTACTTCCTTTTCTGACATAAGCGCGCCGGCAGCTGCGAGATCTCCTTTCGACAAAGCATTTTCCAACTGGTTCTGCTTATCTGTTATCTCTTTTTTCAGAGCAAGCAGCTCGTCAGATGATGTCAGATTCTTAAGCCTTATCCTGGCTGCCGCTTCATCCATCAGGTCTATCGCCTTATCAGGTAAAAATCTGTCATTTATATATCGTGCAGAAAGGTTTACTGCTGCTTTCACACCCTCATCTGTTATGATGACACCATGATGCTTTTCATAGAGTCCCTTTAATCCTGTGAGTATCTCTATTGTCTCATCCACACCCGGCTCCTCAACCATCACCGGCTGGAAACGGCGCTCAAGCGCAGCATCCTTTTCCACGTATTTGCGGTACTCTTCTATGGTAGTGGCGCCGATTACCTGTACCTCGCCTCTGGCAAGCGCAGGCTTTAATATGTTAGATGCATCTAACGAGCCTTCTGCTCCTCCTGCACCTATTATAGTGTGAAGCTCATCAATGAAAAGCAGTACATTTTTGGCATTTGAAACCTCGCTTATCACCTTCTTGATACGCTCCTCAAACTCACCACGATACTTTGATTTGGCTACAAGCCCGGACATATCAAGGGAAACCAGTCTCTTTCCCAAAAGAATATCCGGAACATTGCCACTGACTATATCCTGCGCAAGTCCTTCTACTATAGCGGTCTTGCCCACTCCCGGCTCTCCAATCAGACATGGATTGTTTTTGCCACGGCGGCAAAGTATCTGGATAACGCGCTCCATCTCCTTTTTTCTGCCTATAACAGGGTCAAGAAGCCCTGCCTCTGCCATATCTGTCAAATCTCTGGAATACTGATCTAATACAGGAGTCGCAGAATTGTATGATGTACTGTAGCTTTTCATCAGATCCCTGTATGCAGACGGATCCTCACCCATCGCACCAAGAATATCTATAAACATCTTCTGACTGTTAACACCCATGGTGTTTAAAAGTCTTGCAGCTGCACAGTCTCCCTGCAGTACTATAGCCATCAGCAAGTGTTCTGTACCTATCTCATTGCACTCAAATCTATCGGCTTCCTCCGATGCACGCTCCAATACTCTCTGTGTCCTTGGTGAATAGCCATCCCTGTCCATCACTTCGATGTTATCCCCCGGTGAAATCAGGTCTTCAATCATCGAAATAAGCTTATCATATTCCACATTGCAGGCTGTTAGAACCTCAGCTGCCACACCGGTGCCCTCTTTTATAAGGCCAGCCAGTATGTGCTCTGTTCCAACATAGCTGTAATTCATTTTCTTTGATATACGTGCAGCCAAATCTATTGCTTTTTTAGCCTTACTTGTATATGGTTTCAAGTCATATCCTCCAGTCATATTCACTAATTTAAGTCGATGAACTGCAAATCATCATCCTCGCTGTCATCTTCATTATCATCCTTTGCACTGCTGTCTATAGTCTCAGACGGCTTATTTCCCTCATTGACAAATCCATCAAGTGCCCTTTGAAGCTGATTCTTTAAAGCATCCTCATCAGCATCGTTTTCTGTGTCAGAAACGTTTTCCTGCCTTGAATCGTCTTTTAAATCAAACTCAGAGTTTTCATTCTCAACAGCTTTCTTAGAATCAGGTGTAATTTCTACGGTTCTTCCGACATAGGATGCATTTGATATATTTTCATCCGTAGCCATCTTTTGCTCATCTGCAGCACCTTCCGCTGTTTCTTCTGCGACTTCATCTGCCGGCTCTTCTACAGCTTCATCTGCTGTTTCTTCTGCGGCTTCACCTGCCGACTCTTCTGCAGCTTCTCCTGCCACTTCATCCACCGACTCTTCTGCAGCTTCTTCTGCCACTTCATCTAACGGCTCTTCTGTAACCTCTTCTTCCAGCTCATCTGCTATCTCGTCCGCAGTTTCATCAGTTGTTTCTTCCAAAGCTTCATTTGATACATCTTCTGCTGCATCATCTACATCATCATCGTCATCATGATAGTCCATTGCCTTATATTTTCTGTTTTTCACAGCTGATACAATAAGCAACAGTAACAGAATAATGATAATAAGAACCAGTATTGCAGCTAAAACAAGATATTTATTGGCAATTCCCGGGACAAGCTCGCTCTTTGTTGTATCGTTTTCCTCCTGTGCCACTGTAGGTGTACTGAGCTCAGTTCTCATATATGTGCCATCTACGCTATCATATGTGTACCAGCCACTCTCACCATTGTCATTCATAGCGTATACGAGGTAAAAATCCTTTGTCTGATCATCGGTTTTTTCGACTTTGGTCTGGTAGGCTGTTGCCACACCCTTGCCCTCTATGGAGAGCGATATCTCATTATATCCCTCAGGCACATCATCCACCTTAGGCAGTAAAACCACTATAAAATGCGACTCTGAATTGATACGGACAAACTCATATGCTGCATTCTGTGCTGCATCATATACAAAAAGTCCATTGCCGCTTTCCGACTGTAAATACACAAGCGTGATATCACCGAAGGTGCCATGAAGGGTATTGTATTCAAGTCCGTCAATCACTGTCTTTGAGTGCTCAAAGCCTTCAGGAACAACATCCTCCGGAATGTCATTTACCATAGTCCACTCTGTGCCATTTATATCGAACTTCTTCCAGTTATCCTGCTTATCTGCATTCTCCGGATCATCCTCGGCTCTTCTGGTAACAACTATATTGTATGTGCTTGTGCTGCCGTCCTCTGCTGTCACAACAACGCTGACCGTATTCTCTCCAACCTCAAGTGAATCATTGCCTGTGACTGATGTCACACTCGCCTTGGAATCAGCCGGATTTGCTGTAACCGCAAGGCTTGAACAGCTGTAATCTACCGTAGCTGTGTAATCCTTTGTCGCAGCAGAAAACTCAGGGGAAAGCGTACCTGCTGAGATAACAAGCGAACCAAGAGATGCGTTTGAGGATTTCTTTTCCTCTTTGTTTTCATTATCTTTATTCGCATTGTTGTCATTGCCGGTATTGCTGCCGGAATTGTCCTTGTTATCCTTGTTGCTGTTTGAATCGTTGTTTGATGAAGCACTTGTTACCGTCACCTTCGTGCTGGCACCGGTAATTGTACCTCCGGCATCGTTGCCCTCTGCATCTCCTACAACTGTACAATATGCCTTTATAGTGCAGCTTCCTGCAGCCTTCGCCGTAAATGAAAATGACTGCGATGTGGGATATCCTGCGGCGTCACCAATATTGGCCACACCATCTCCTCCGTTACTCAGTACTCCCTCGTCAGAGCTTGAGATAACTACAGTACCAAAATATCCAGACGGCATGGAAACAGTCACCTTAACTGTTTTTCCAACAGCTATAGAGCTTGAGCTGACACTGAGACCAAGTCCCTGCGCATATACATGCTCGGCAGGTGTGAAAACAAGCATCACCGCCACAACAAGTGATAATATACATCCAAATAATTTCTTCATATCTTTCCTCACATTTCTAATTCTGCGATATCTTTGATTTGCCCAGTATGTGTCTGTTCATGATTATCATATCAAGGGCATTTCCACCATCACCCTTTCTGTTAGCATCAGCTGCCTCCAGATAAGCACCTGTGAGTGTTCCCTTTCCTAAAATATGTCTGTTGAGCTTAATCATATCAAGAGCATTTACAGCACCATCACCATTGATATCTCCATATATAACAATATCGTATGTCTTTTTCAGATTACCTGAAGCATCATAAACAGCCACTTTATTGCCTGTTGCAATCTTTCCGCTGTTTTCTGAGCCTGAGCTTGTCAGAAGCTTTACAGTACCTGATGCTGATACTGCTATATTCTTCACAAAATCAGCTGCACCGGTTCCAGGCTCAATGCCTGTAATATAAGTACCTATACTGTATTTACCTGATGTTATGTTTACATCTGTATTATTTTGGTTATTATTGTTCTGATTATTATTGCCACCTGCATTATTTACAGATGCCGCCTGCCTGTTTATATTGATAGTGTATGTTCTTGTATCACCGCTTTGCGACTTGCATTTTACCTTAATTGTATTATTTCCGACAGCAAGCGAATAGCTTCCTGTGCCTGAAACACCACTGTTTCCTGAAACTGCATCTGCCGAAACAGTCACTGAGCTTATAGCATTTGAAACAACTGCTGAATAGCTTGTTGTCGCTCCATTGAAGGCCGGTGTGAGTGTTACACCGCTTATCGCAAGCGACTGCAGATAGTTATTGGTATCGCCAGCTTTATCGAAGCCCACTGCTGACGATGGCATATTGTTGTATACAGGTATTTTAAATACAAAAGCCTGATTCTTGTCTGAATATCCTTTAGCCAGACTCTGTCCCTCAGTAAGAGCCGCTGTGGCATTGCCCATGTACTGATGGAAATACAGCGAGCTTGTATTTACTACATTAAACTTCTCAAAATACAGTGTATTTTGACCCTTATTTATATAATTGCTGCCCACCTTTACAGCTCCGCCGCTTATGGACTTTACTCTTGTATTCCAGCCCTGCTTCTTGGCAAAAGACAGACCATTTTTATAAATCTTATCCTTCGTGTTTCCGGTTGCACTAAAATTAAAATAATTATAATATCCTTCGTATCCGGAATATGTACCCGAAATAAGAGGGCTCGTTCCCTTTTGTCCCTGCTCCTGCTTTATACGCGATGCTATATGGTATGCACTTACTCCACTGCTCTTTGCCACATCCATGAATGTGCTTGCATAATTGATTTTCTCACCATTGTTGGAATAGGTCTTTGTTCCCTCCATAAATGTGCCTTTTACTATGGACTTGACACCTTCAAGTGCCTCATTCGGACTGTATGCCAGACTCTGAAACTGAAAAATATTGGTCTCATCAAGAAAATTCCTTGGATCCATGAGATAAGCAATATAGGCACTGCTTGCTGACACCCATCCCGGTTCGTACTCAACCCACGTATTTGTTGACCAGTTATATGCTCCGGCAGCTGTGGATTTCTTGGCATTGTCTGCTGATTTGGATACCAGATTAAGTCCGTTTACACTTTCATTTTCAATCACCGTATCCCAATTCAAACCTGTATTTACAGCCTCAAATGTCCAGCTTGGATACTTATTGTGAAGAGCTGTAAGGTTTGGAATATAGCTGTCAGGAAAGCCTGCATTCTTCATAGCCGTGACAAAATCAGTATTGTCTCCGCTATTATTGTATGTCACCTTTATGTATGTACTGATAGTCCAGCCCGTAAATGCCTTGCCGTTTAAAGTACCCTTGACATTATACCAGACCACACCGTTTACCCTGGTCTCTCCAATTATGTCAACCTGATGGTTCCAGTTGAGTGAGACAACCTTGGTAGTGCCGGATGTGCCTGCTGCATTGCGGACATACACATTGCCACCTGTAATCGTACCTGTAGCATATGCTCCCGATGCGGTTGCAAGGGCAAGCTGCTCCTCATTATTCTGCTGTATGGCATCCGCATTGCCGGTGTCTGCCGAAGCATCCCCTGTCTGCGCATTGTCTGATGCAGCTGTGCCGGTACCTGCTGATACAAAATCAGACCTGATATAGCTTACACACTCCTCGTTATTTGCTGCCAGATTGTACTTTGCCTTGTACCACACCTTGCCGTCTGCACCTGTGGTCTGCTCAAGAATAGTAATATCCTTGCCGTTTGAAAGCTTGTGCTCCAGCTCATACTCTGTGCCCGGTCCGCTTCTCGCCGCTACCCAGTATCTCTCATCACACACAACCTTAGCCGCCTGATCCGCATAGACTGCTATGCTGCTGTATGGTGCCAGGTCACATGCGGCTAATGACAATGTTACGACAGAGGCTGCCAGAAATTTATTTATCTTTATCATCAAATCCCATCTTTCTTATGTGCATTGTTTACATTAATCCATTATCCATTTAATTATAATAGAATATGACCTTTGTATCAATGTATTCGGCAGAAATTTATTATTTTTTTATTAATGATATAAAAACTCCCTGAAACGTGCAGCTCATGCTTACGTTTCAGGGAGTTGCCTGATTCATATTCTGCTTATTCTTACTGTCTCCTGTAGCTTTTCTAGCTGAACAGGGATTTTATCTTATCCCATAAATCCATGAAAAAGTTACCAATCTTTTCCCAGAAGCCCGGGTCATTTATCTTATCGCCAAGCTTTGATGCCCAGTCCTGTGCCTGGTTGATGACTGAATCCCAGTCGATATTGGCATCCTTAAGCTTCATAAGAAGCGATGTCAGCTTTGCAATATCATCATCAGAAAGCTTCAGGTCGTAATCCTTTGCAGCCTCCTTTATCGCATCCTTTATCTGGCTCTCATCCTTGAGCCTTCCATCGGCAAGCTGCTTCTTTAGGTCTGCAATCATTGCCTCGATATCCTGCGAATCGCCGTCAATGCTCTTGTTGAGCTCTCCTGTTGTGACAAGCTCATCCATCGCTGCGTCTGTCACCTTGTCGTCAAGCTTCTTGCCTGTCATCTCCTCGTATGCCTTTAGTGTGCCTACAAGTGCTGCCGTTCCGGAAATAGGGAAAGGTCCTGCGACTATGATTTTAGCATCAGCTATGCCTGCTGTGGCAAGCGCATTCTTGTACATTCCTACCGTACAGTAATTGATATTGTGTGTGGAAACACTAAGACCCGCACCCTTTTTATCCTCTGTAATGAGTACTGAGGAAAGTGACCTTGTGCCAATCTCGCTCTTGCTGATGTATGAATCGAGGTACTTGTGCTCCTCATCATTATTTACATAGACCACATCGTATTTGTCCAGATCAGTGAGCTCGATTCCCATAAATCCAAGCACTGTCGCTCTCTGATCCGGTGTGAGGTCTGCTCCAAGACTTAAGTATGGCTTATCATTTTTGCTGATGGTCACCTTGTCGTTTGCCTCACTGCCGGCTGTCGTTGTGCTGTCTGCAGTACTGTCTGTGTTACTCTTATCAGCTGCGTCACTGCTGTCACTGCCTGATACATCAACGCTTGAAACTGTATCAGTCTGCGTAGCTGTCTCTGTTGCAAATACAGCCGGATTCATTGTAAACAGTGTCACCGCAGCAAGCACGCTACATACAATACTCTTTGCTTTTTTCTTTATTGATCTAATCATTTTTCCTCCAATCTACTGCTCTATATCATACGAAATTGTAAAGTTGCTTCCGTCGAAGCTGACATCTGCCATGCTTCCGCATACCACAGGCATCATCGGCGACATATGACCTATATCCAGATCCATGATGATTGGCACATTAAACTCTCTAAGCAGTGATGAAAGCGCCTGTCTGTGGTCTATGCCAAACATTTCCTCTCCGAAGTGCGCCGGGCGTCCGATAAGAAAGCCCTTTACATTTGAAAACCATCCTGCATTTTTCATCTGCCACATAGCCCTTCTCATGCCCATCACATTAAGGTCACAAGCCTCAAGGAACCATATGATACCATCATCACTGTAGCGCTCATTAAATTCCCTTACATGGTCAAACGATGTACCAAGCAGATTGATAAGACAATCCATGCAGCCACCAAGCAGCCTGCCTCTCATGGTAAGCCTGCTTTCCTTTGCCACCGCAGGAATAGAGCTGATACACGACTTTTCAGTCAGGTTGTAGCCCACAAACGGAGCATTCTCATCCTTTATCGATTCCTTCTCCCACATAGGGTAATTGGTAAATGAAAGCTTCCTGCCACAAAGCAGATTAAATGCATCGGTAAGTGACTCATGCCACACCTCCATGCCAAAGCTGCCCGCACACGGCCCGTAAATACCTGCTGTATCTGCAATAGTAGCCTCCAAAAATGTGAAATTCGTGTTGTCGGAATAGCCCATGTACCATTTCGGCTTTGACTGCTTCACGCGCTCAAAATCAATATAAGGCACTACCTCGCACATCAGCTCGCCACCACCACAGGATATAAGCACATCACTGTCAACAGAAGCATAGCTCTCGTTCAGCTCTTCTGCGCACTTCTTAGGTGTATTGCTGATACCTATGCCACTGTCGCACCTGCAGTTAGGTCCCTCTATCGTCTTATAACCCATGCTGTGAAACCTTTTAATGGCATTGTCAAAGGCACTCCTGTACGGCTCTGTTGTACAGCCCATCGAAGGCGCCACAAAGCCTATTGTTCCTCTATCCTTTAGAAATTCAGGGTATCTCATGTTTCTATCATCCTATCACTATTATTTACATATCTAAGCTTCTGTCTGAAGTAAAATATGTAGGATTTTATCATTTCTGTCAAGGTCATTTTACTGTCATAATTAAATGTCGTCGTGTACTGCACATGCTGTCTGTTGCACCAGTTGTATATATCATGCAGACTTATCGAATCAACATTCTTCATATTGTTCATAAACACCTTAACCTTTGAAAGCTCATCCTCACTGTCAATGTATAGATGAAAGATAGTATTCGGACATTCAATTATTATCTGCTGTTCTTCTATATTTTTCATCACTGTATCCTCTATTGAATGATGTATCCTGTGTGATTAAAAACATTATCGTCTGTCACACCGGGATGTGAGTAATAACAAAATATCGTAACTGTTCAGTACCTTCACAGCTAAAAAATATCACATAACCATAGTACTACACCGGCGTCACAAAATCCAGTCATTTTTGCCTGCCAATTCTTACTATTTTATTAAGAAAAACGGTAAATATTATACTCCCTCACAGTCAAATGCCGGAATGAAGCTGTCCTTTGCCACGTCACCCTCCTGTATAAATGCATTCGTGATTCCTATTTCGAGGGCATAGTCAACAAGCCTTTCATACTCTCTCCTTGTCACTGTGCGGTTTATCTCAGGATAATCCTTTAGTGCAATCGGCGTAAACTGGCTCATCATGCTTATATATACGTGATCATGATATGTATCATACAGGTACTTAAGTACATCCTTTGCATCATTCACATGTCCCGGCAGTAGAAGCTGTCGCACAATAACTCCCTTTTGTATGAGTCCTGTCGCATCGTCAATCACGACATCCGGCTGCTGCCTGACCATCTCTGAAAGCGCCTGCTTTGCGACAGACGGATAATCTTTTGCCCTTGAATACCTTGCCGAAAGCGTACTGTCCATATATTTAAAATCCGGAAGATACACATCCACTATACCCTCAAGCAGCTTTAGCTCTGTCACATTTTCATATCCGCTCGTATTGTATATAATAGGAAGCTTCATGCCGCGGCTTTTTGCATCGTTTACCGCCCACACTATATCAGGGATATACTGCCCCGGTGTGACCAGATTGATATTATTTGCGCCTTTGTCAGCAAGTTCCATAAAGATATCACTCAGCCTCTCTTTACTGATTAGCTTTCCCGCTTTTCCGTCAGAAATCTCCCTGTTCTGGCAGAACACGCAGTGCAGGCTGCAGCCTGAGAAAAAAACTGCCCCGCTTCCTCTTTTTCCTGATATGCATGGCTCCTCCCAGTAATGAAGTGCTGCTCGCGCCACCTTTATTTCAGATGAAACGCCACATACGCCTGTTTGTCCGGTGCTTCTGTTTATGCCACATTTTCTGGGACACAATAAGCAATTCTCGTATTTATTCATATTTTTCATTTTAACCCTTGCTAAAAATAATGTTTGATACTACAATCTATATGATTAAAGGGTCAAAAGGTATCATCGATGCATGCTTGCATGCAATTCGAT
>ERZ650305.760-NODE-760-length-12819-cov-5.408884_pt1 | contig 12819 bp, 12 predicted proteins | sample MGYA00376241_ERZ650305 | MGnify/ENA primary metagenome ERZ650305 (study PRJEB26733, sample SAMN07839276) | wastewater metagenome | biome: urban; feature: artificial channel; material: waste water | place: USA: North Carolina | collected 2016-02-25 ... | reverse complement strand
TATTTTTAAGCATTATGCTTCATTCAGATTTATCTGAATCTTAATGGTTCTTAATGTCTAAATTTTCCTTAATGTTTTAAATTGATTTTCAATGTTTTGTGATTTTTATCATGTACTGAGTCAAAATTCTTCAAAAGGGATTTTCAGTTGTACCGAAATTTGTTTTTTTTCTTCGGTGTTGAGGTTAGAAAGAGATAATCCCAACAATCTGATGGCTTTGTTATAAGGTCTTAGTTCCCAAAGTTTTTTAGAAGTTTCAAAAAAATCTTCAGCATTTTCGTAATATACTTCTTGCGTTCTACTTCGGGTATATTGCGAGAAATCTTTGTATTTTATTTTCAAAGTCAAGGTTTTGCCTTTAATTTCTCTTTTTGAAAGTCTAGCTTCTAATTCTTCGCTCAAAATTTTTAGTTTAGAAAAAAGTTCTTCATCTTCATTGATGTCGTCCCAAAAAGTATGTTCTACGGCTACACTTTTTTGTATTCTATTGGGTTTTACTTCGCCGTGATGTATTCCTCGAACTACATTATAGTAATATGCACCAGATTTCCCGAATAATCTCACCAATTCTTCAAAAGTTTTCGCCTTCAAATCTTTTCCTTTGAAAATCTGCAAACTGTACATTTTATTGGCGGTAACTTTCCCAATTCCGTAAAATTTTTCGATGGGTAATTCTTCTAAAAAATCTAAAATTTTTGTAGGATGAATGGTTTTTTGTCCGTTTGGTTTATTAATATCCGAAGCTACTTTAGCCAAAAATTTATTTACAGAAATTCCCGCAGAAGCTGTAAGACCTGTTTCTTCAAAGATTTTTTGTCGAATTTCTTTAGCAATATCGTTAGCAGATTCTATTCCTTTTTTGTTTTCGGTAACGTCCAGATAAGCTTCGTCTAAAGAAAGTGGTTCTACCAAATCTGTGTATTGATGAAAAATTTCTCTAATTTTCTGAGATATTTCTTTGTACCGATGAAATCTTGGCTTTACAAAAATAAGTTGCGGACATTTTTCTTTGGCAATTTTACTAGACATAGCAGAGCGAACGCCAAATTTTCTGGCTTCGTAACTTGCCGCAGCTACTACACCTCTATGTTCACCACCTACTGCAATTGGTTTTCCTTTAAGCTCAGGATTGTCATACTGTTCCACAGAAGCATAAAATGCGTCCATATCTATATGTATTATTTTTCGCTGAGGAAATTCCATACACAAAGATAAGGATTTGAGAGTTTTTAGAAATTTTGAAAAAAAACGCTTCAAAAAATTTGAAACGTTCTACTTATTTTTAAAAATTCACTCGCAGAAATTGATTTGCGCAGCAAAATTCATTTATTGATAATTCTTCACCAAACCTTTTACCAATTTTATCACATTTGGCATTGCCTTATTAGCAGCTTCTAGCACCTCTTCGTGCGAAACGGTAAATGCAATTTCTGGACCTCCTACATCCGTAATAATAGAAATTCCGAAGCAATCCATTCCCATATGTTTTGCCACAATTACTTCTGGCACGGTGCTCATTCCTACAGCGTCGCCTCCTATTGCTCTTACCATACCATATTCAGCGGGAGTTTCGAACGTAGGACCTTGTAATGCTAAATAGACACCTTTATGAGCTTTAATTTCTAGATTTTTTGCAACTTCTTCGGCTACAGCAATCATTTTTCTGTTGTAAGGTTCGCTCATATCTACAAATCGAGGTCCCAATTCATCTATATTTTTACCACGAAGTGGATGTTCTGGCATCATATTAATGTGGTCTTCTATAATCATAATATCAGCTACTCTAAAGTTCGGGTTTACACCACCAGAAGCGTTAGAAACAATTAAATTCTGAATTCCTAGAAGTTTAAAAACTCTGAAAGGAAAAGTTACTGTTTGTATATCGTGACCTTCGTAGTAGTGAAATCTACCGCTCATCATTAGTACTTTTTTGCCTTCTAAGATTCCATATATTAATTTACCACCGTGTCCGGCAACGGTAGTTTGAGGGAAATTAGGAATTTCGTGATATTCTAAAGTGTGAATTGCTTCTACTTCGTTTTGTAATTTACCAAGTCCAGAACCTAAAACAATAGCAAAATCTGGAGTTTCTTGGATTATATTTTTAATAAAATCAGCAGTCTGTTTAATTTTTTCTAACATAATTCTCTATAATTTGATCGAATTCTTCCTTGCGGTCTATTTCTACATTTATGGGCCAATAGTAGATTTTTTCTCTAATAAGGTCGAATGATTTTAGACGAACAAAGTCTTTTTCTGTAGTCAGAATAATTCTATATTCACCTAATTTCTGGTACTCTTTTTTAATATTGTCTATATCTGCAAGTGTAAAAGAATGGTGGTCACCATATTTCAGGTGTTTAATTTTCGGAGTATATTTTTGTAATTCTTTTAAAATAAGGCTAGGGTTTGCAATACCTGTTACCAAAAGAATGTCGTAATAATTAAGATTTTGCACAGGAATTTGTTGGCGTTTATTCACCACGTTTTCATCATAATTAATACTAGAAAAGAAAACCTTTTGGTAATGTCTGGGTTTAATTTTATTGATGTAAAATTGTTTTTTTTCCTCAGTCAGAATTTCAGGACATTTAGTCACTACAATTAAATCTGCACGTTTTGCACCACGTCTAGATTCTCTAAGGTTACCAGCTGGTAAAAGAAAGTCTTTAAAATAAGGATCATTATAATCAGTCAATAAAATATTAAATCCTGGCTTTATTCTTCTGTGTTGATAGCTGTCATCCAACAAAAGAACATCCAAATCCATATCATCAATAATTTTTCTAGCTCCGAAAACTCGGTCTTCACAAACTCCAATTACAAATCTATTTCTGAAACGTTCAAAAAGTTGCATTGCTTCGTCACCTACCATTTTGTAAGTGCTTTCATAATTCACAATTCCGTAGCCTTTTGTTTTTCTTCCATAGCCTCTAGACAAAACTCCAGTTCTGAAATTTTTTGACAATAAATCTGCCATATACATCACCATTGGCGATTTTCCACTTCCGCCAACAGATAAATTTCCGACACCAATAATCGGAGTTTTGAATTTCGTAGAAGAAAAAATTCCCCAATCGTACATTCTGTTACGCATTGCAGTAACGAAATGATAAACCAAGGAAAAAGGGTAGAGATACCATCTTTTCATAGACTGCAAAATTACAATTTTTTTTAAGGATTTTACAATGCTATCATCTCTAACTTTTCAACAATTCTCTTTGGGATTAGATTTTCTTTTGATAGCGCATCTTTTTCTTATATTTGTACGTAGATACATATACCTATGATTTTATCAATGACAGGTTTTGGGAGAGCCGAAGGAATTTTTGAAGGAAAAAAAATTACGATAGAACTAAAATCTCTCAACAGTAAATCTTTTGATTTAAACATCAGAATTCCGCTTCGATACAAAGAAAAAGAATTCGAAGTAAGAAAATATTTAAACGACACCATTTTCAGAGGAAAAGTAGATTGCTATATTAATTGTGAGAATATAGAAGACGTAAATGATGTGAAAATCAACCAAGACATTGTAAAAGCATACATTAATCAACTAAGAGAAATATCACCAAACGCCGAAGAATGGGAATACCTGAAAATGGCAATCAGAATGCCTGAAGCCATCAACGGAAAACCAGCAGAACTGAATGATGATGAATGGCAATTTCTGCTAAGTTTGGTAAAAGAAGCCGTAGCAAAATTCGTAGATTTCAGAAAAACCGAAGGTGCTAATCTGCACGAAGAACTTTCTAAAAATCTTAAAAATATTGAAGAAAATCTAGCCAAAGTTATCCCTTACGAAGAAGAAAGAATGATTGCGGTGAAAGAACGTTATCAAAATACTTTGAAGGAATTCGAAAACGTAGATGAAACCAGATTCTATCAAGAAATGGCTTATTATACCGAAAAATTAGATATTTCCGAAGAAAAAGTAAGACTTGCGCAACACTTGAAATATTATAATGAAGTGATGAAAAATGAAGATTTGAACGGTAAAAAACTAGGTTTTATTTCGCAAGAAATTGGTAGAGAAATCAATACTTTGGGTTCAAAAGCCAATCATCACGAAATCCAAAAATTGGTAGTAATGATGAAAGACGATTTAGAAAAAATTAAAGAACAAACGTTGAATGTATTATAAAAGTTGGATGTTGGGTGATGGGTGTTTGATGTAAACTTCCCGCACCCAACATCCAGCATCCAACATATTTATGAACAAAGTAATTATATTTTCAGCACCTTCAGGAAGTGGAAAAACCACTTTGGTAAAACATTGTTTACAGAAATTTCCGCAATTGCAGTTTTCTGTTTCGGCAACTACCAGAGCTTTGAGAGGCGAAGAAATTCACGGTAAAGACTATTTTTTCCTTTCGGTAGAAGAATTTAAAAAACTCATTTCAGAAGACGCTTTTGTAGAATTTGAGGAAGTTTATACCGATAAATTCTACGGAACTTTAAAATCTGAAGTAGAAAGAACTTGGAGTGAAGGAAAAGTCGTGATTTTTGATGTAGATGTAGTTGGCGGAGTAAATCTTAAAAAGATTTTCGGGGAAAAAGCATTGTCTATTTTCATTGCGCCACCTTCTATTGATGAATTGGAACGAAGATTGATATCTAGAGCTACAGATGATTTAGAAACCATCAAAACCAGAGTTGCCAAAGCCAAACACGAAATGTCTTATGCGGAAGAATTTGATGAAATTGTAATCAATGATGATTTAGAAACTTCCAAAAAAGAAATCGAACGTTTGGTAGAGAAATTTATTGAAAGTTAAAAGACCAATTACTAATAACCCAATACTAAATACCAATTACCAAAATACTAAATACTAAAAATGAAACATACATTAGACACTGCTATCTCAAATATGCCTGTAAAAGGATTTTTAGATTTAAAAGAATTTCAAATTCCGCAAGGTGAAGATTTGGTGAAAGCCATTTTGGAACTTAAAAAAGAAAAAAATGCGGTGATTTTGGCGCATTATTATCAACCAGCAGAAATTCAAGATATTGCAGATTATCTCGGAGATTCTCTTCAATTAGCGAGAGCTGCTAAAGATACAGATGCAGATATGATTGCGTTTTGCGGCGTGCATTTTATGGCAGAAGCGGCAAAAATTTTGAACCCAACTAAAAAAGTGGTTTTACCAGATTTATTGGCGGGTTGTAGTTTGGCAGATGGTTGCAGTGGAGAAGGTTTACGTAAAATGCGCGAAAAACATCCTAATGCTCTTATCGCTACTTACATCAATTGTAATGCAGAAACCAAGGCAGAATCTGATATTATTGTTACCAGTTCTAATGCAGAAACGATTATCAATGCATTGCCAAAAGATAAACCGATAATTTTTGCACCTGATAAAAATCTCGGAAGATATTTAGAGAAAAAAACGGGCAGAAATATGATTTTGTGGAACGGAAGCTGCATCGTTCACGAAGCTTTTTCTATGGAAAGAATTGCCAAACAATTGGCAGAAAATCCTGATGCTAAATTAATTGCACATCCAGAATCTGAAACGGCGGTTCTAGATTTAGCGCATTTTATTGGCTCTACTTCTGCATTGTTAGATTACGTGCAAAAAGATGATTGTCAGAAGTTTATCGTGGCGACAGAAGAAGGAATTCTCCACGAAATGAAAAAACGTGCTCCAGAAAAAGAACTCATTCCAGCTTTGGTGTATGATGAAAGCTGTAATTGTTCAGAATGTTTCTTTATGAAACGAAATACTTTAGAAAAATTATATTTATGTATGAAATATGAGCTTCCAGAAATCACAATGGACGAAGAACTTCGTGTAAAAGCTTTAAAACCTATTGAAGCAATGTTGGAATTGAGTAAAACAATTAAGTAATTTTACGTTCACTTTGTCAAAGTTTTAAAATCAATGAGAAGGTTACAAAATTTTCCAAATTTTTTAAAAACTTTAAAGGCTTAGATTTTCTCTCTTTAAAAAATAATAATTTCCAAAGTGAAGCCACGAAGTGGTGATATCATTAGCATTGGGTAAAGCCCAATGAAAATAAGTGTAATTTTAGGAAGGTGCGAAGCACCGAAATCCTTTATTCAACCTTGTGATAAGTTTAAATCTTTGACAAAGTGGCTCTTCGCCATTTTTTGTGGAAACTAGATTGCCATAATTTCGATTAGATTGACATAGGAAACGGAGGCGTCAAAAAATTTTGAAGAAATTTCGTTAAAAATCTCCATTGTTTGAGTGGCGGCAAAAATCTTGCTTACAAAACCAAAAAGTTGTTTCCGCCCAAAACCTAGCAACGCGGTTAGACGAACGAAGAGAGTCAATTTTGGAGATTTTAGGAAGTTCTTCAAAATTTTAGCCGAGTTTCCAAGTCTTGAATTTTTGGTTCTTTTGTTTTAAGACAAAAGAACAGAAAATTTAAGTTATTACAAATATGTAAAATTTCAATTCCACAGTTTTTGGCGAAGAGCCAAAAAAGTTTAATATCTCATAAAGGCGTTCAGAAAATCTCTGAACGTTTTTTTTATCAAGAATTGCAGTTTTTTAATTGTTTACAATTAATTAACACGATTTTTCGCGAAAAAGTTTTCGTTTTTAAAATAAATTCATACATTTGTCTTGCAAAAGATGGAATACTCTCAAAACATACCTGTTTTTTTAACTTCTGAAATCAATTTTTCAGGAGCATCTTCTTGCATTATTTCTACAATTACTACAACTACAATTATTACCCCGTAATTGGGGTTCATTATTACATATCAACATTCGCAATGTTGCTCTTTTTTAAGAGCGAGAAAAAATCAGTTATTTAATATTTCCTTAAAAAAATAAATTATGAAAGTCCTAAAATTTGGAGGAACTTCTGTGGCAAACGCCCAAAACATACTTTTAGTAGAAAAAATTGTTAAAAAAGAATCGTTAGAAAATAGAGTAGTAGTGGTAGTTTCCGCTTTGTCTGGCGTTACCGATGGTTTAATTTCTGCCGCAGAATCAGCTTCTGCCAAAAACGAAAATTATTCTGAAACCATTAAAACTCTTGAAGAAAAACACCTAGAATTTGTAAAAAATTTATTGCCAATCACAGAACAAAGTTCTTGGTTGAGCTTCGTGAAAAAGAATTTCAATGATATCGAAGATATTTGCAACGGAATTTACGTTTTAGGCGAATTTACGCCAAGAATTAAAGATAAAATTACAGCTTACGGAGAATTTTTGTCTTCAAATATTATCGCTGCTAAGTTGAAATCAGATGGTTTAGATTGCGTTTGGTTAGATTCTAGAAATTACATCAAAACCAACAGCAATTTTACAGATGCAAAGGTAAATTTTGAAACTACCAATGCCGCTCTTCAAACTTATTTTAAGGAAAATAAACAACAAATTACGCTTGCTCCAGGCTTTATTGCTTCGGATGTTGATGGTAATATCACCACTTTAGGACGTGGTGGTTCAGATTTCACGGCTTCTATTATTGCAGCAGCGATGAAAGCTCAAGAATTACAAATTTGGACTGACGTTTCAGGAATGATGACAGCAGATCCTAGATTGGTTTCTAATGCCAAAATTATTCATAAAATTTCTTACCAAGAAGCGATGGAATTGTCGCATTTTGGCGCGAAAGTGATTTATCCGCCTACAATTCAACCAGTGATGGATAAAAATATTGATTTGTGGATTAAAAATACTTTTGCAGCCGATGATTTTGGAACGCTAATTTCTCATACAAAAACTGAAAATGACAACAACGTAGCAGTTGGAATTTCAAATCTAAGCAAAGTAGCACTTCTTACTTTAGAAGGCAGCGGAATGATTGGTATTCCAGGTGTTTCTGCGAAATTATTTCAATGTTTGAGCCAAGAAAAAATCAATGTTATTTTAATTACTCAGAGTTCTTCAGAACATTCTATCACAATTGCCATCAACGAAAGTGATGTGGAAAAAGCTCAAAAAGCTTTGAATTACGCTTTCGAAGATGATTTAAAATTACACAAAATTGATCCTGTAAAAGTGGAAAAATCTTTGGCAATCATCGCTTTGGTTGGAGAAAATATGAAGAGCAGAAGTGGTGTAAGTGCGAAACTTTTTGGCGGTTTAGGAAATAACGGTGTGAATGTGAGAGCAATTGCGCAAGGTTCTTCGGAGAAAAACATAAGTGTGGTAATTTCTGATAAAGATGTAAAAAAAGCGGTTAATGTTCTTCACGAAGAATTTTTTGAATCTGAAATTAAGCAAGTTCACCTTTATATTTGTGGCGTCGGAAATGTAGGTTCTAAACTGATACAACAAATTTATTCTCAAAATAAATATTTGAACGAAAATCTTTTGATGAATCTTAGAGTTGCAGGTTTAACGAACAGTACCAAAATGGTTTTCAATGATCAAGGCATTCAAGAAGAGGAATTTAAAGACGCTTTACACAATGGCGAACCTTCTACTCCGCATAAATTTGCAGAAGAAATTATCAATAGAAATTTAAGAAATTCAGTATTTGTAGATGTTACGGCTAATGCAAAAGTGGTTGATATTTATGAAGATTTATTGAAAAAAAGTGTAAGCGTGGTAGCTTGTAATAAAATTGCTGCTTCGTCAAACTACGAAAATTATAAAAATTTAAAAAATTCTGCAAAAAATCATAACTGTAATTTCTTCTTCGAAACCAATGTAGGTGCAGGTTTGCCAATTATCGGAACGATTAATGATTTGATGAGAAGTGGTGATAAAATTACATCAATTCAAGCGGTTTTAAGTGGAACTTTGAACTTTGTTTTCAATAATTATGACGGAAGCAGAACGTTCTCTGAAGTGGTGAGACAAGCTCAAAAAGAAGGTTTTACAGAACCAGATCCTAGATTAGATTTAGCAGGAACAGACGTTGCGAGAAAAATTTTGATTTTAGCGAGAGAAGCAGGTTATCAGTTACAATTTGATGAAATAGAAAACGAAGCTTTCTTGCCTGCAAAATGTATGGAAGGAAGCGTGGAAGATTTCTACCAATCAATGACGGAATACGAAGAGCATTTCAGAAAATTATTAGAAGAAGCAAAAGCAGAAGGTAAAATCTTGAAATACGTTGCTGATTTCAAAGATGGAAAAGCGAAAGTGGGCTTGCAAAAAATATCTCCTGAAAGCGATTTGTATCACTTGTACGGAAAAGATAATATTGTGATATTCAAAACATTAAGATATTCTGAACAACCATTAGTGGTAAAAGGAGCAGGAGCAGGAGCAGAAGTTACTGCAAGTGGAGTTTTTGCTGATATTGTGCGTTCAGTATAAATTTTATTCAACCGCAAAAGAAACAAAAGATTTGTAATATTTTTAAGTTGTTCAAAAGAAAAAAAAGGATTTTACTTTTCTTTTTTGTGCTTTTGTAAATCTTCTTTCCAATCATTTCTTTTGTGTCTTTTGCGGTTAAAATAAATTATTTTCAAAAAAAATAAAAAATCTTAGCGCGCTTTGCGTTTAAAAGAAATGAAAAATATAAAATTACAAGTTCCGGGAACGGTTGCCAATTTGGTTTGCGGGTTTGATATTCTCGGAATGGCGCTCAATGAACCGTTTGATGAAATGGAATTCAAATTGTTGGACGAAAGAAAAATCATCATTCACCACGAAGATGAGTTCCATTTGCCAACCGAACCAGAAAAAAATGTAGCAGGAGTGGTTTTGCTCAAAATTTTAGAAAAATTAGAAAATCAAAACATCGGTTTTGAAGTTACCATCAACAAAAAAATAAAACCAGGAAGCGGTTTAGGTTCCAGTGCGGCAAGTGCAGCAGGTGCAGCTTTCGGTGCGAATGAATTGTTGGGAAATATTTTTTCTAAAGAAGAGTTGGTGTATTTTGCGATGTTTGGCGAAGAATTGGCGTCTGGTTCTAGACACGCAGACAATATTGCGCCTTGTCTTTTCGGTGGAATTACCTTGGTAAAGTCATCAGAACCAATGGATATTATTCCGCTTTCTTCACCAGATTTGTACGTTTCGGCGGTGCATCCTCAAGTTGAGGTGAAAACTTCTGATGCGAGACAAATTCTCAAAAAAAATATCCAAATGAAAGATGCGGTAAAACAATGGGGAAATGTTGCAGGTTTGGTTGCAGGGATTTTAAAAAATGATAATCAATTAATTTCTAGGAGTTTAGAAGATGTTTTGGTGGAGCCAGTTCGCAGTATTTTGATTCCAAAGTTTGATGAGGTAAAAAAACAGAGTTTAGCTTTAGGAGCTTTAGGTGGAGGAATTTCGGGTTCTGGACCTTCGATTTTTATGTTGAGCGAAACCAAAGAAATTGCTGATAAAGTTGCAGAAAATATGCAGAAAATATACAACGAAATCGGTATTGAAAACTATGTTTACGTTTCTAAAATCAATGACCAAGGAATAAGAATAGTCTAAAGACTGAAGTCCGAAGTCCGAAGAAATTTTGGCTTAATTGATTGAAATAAAAATCTAATTTGTAAGGTCTGAAAGACCGAAAATCAACAGGCAAGTGCAAAGCGCTTGGAAATAAATGAAGAAAAATAATGAGGTCTGAAAGACCGAAATCCTAATTTAAAAAAAATGAATTTTTACAATTTAAAACATAAAGAAGAACAGCTTAATTTCAAAGAAGCAACGATAAAAGGACAAGGGAAAGATAAAGGTTTGTTTTTTCCAGAAGATATTTCAAAATTTAGTCCAGAATTTTTAAAAAATTTACCGAATCTTTCAGACGAGGAAATTGCGTATCAAGTGATGAAGGATTTTGCGGGAGACGAAATTCCAGAAGCTGAACTTAGAAAAATTGTTGCCGAAACTATCGCTTTCGATATTCCTTTGAAGAAAGTAACAGAAAATATTTCGGTTTTAGAACTTTTTCACGGGCCGACTTTGGCTTTTAAAGATGTTGGTGCAAGATTTATGAGCCGTTGTTTGGGGTATTTCCTAAAAAATGAAACCCGAAAAGTTACAGTTTTGGTTGCCACTTCTGGTGATACTGGTGGTGCTGTAGCGAACGGATTTTATGATGTGGAAGGAATAGAAGTGGTGATTTTATATCCTAAAAATAGAGTAAGTCCGGTTCAGGAAAAACAATTAACAGCACTCGGAAAAAATATTCACGCTTTGGAAGTGAATGGTAGTTTTGATGATTGTCAAGCTCTTGTAAAACAAGCATTTTCTGATGAAAGTTTAAATGAAAAATTACTTTTGACTTCGGCAAATTCTATTAATGTAGCACGTTGGTTGCCTCAACAAATTTATTATGTTTTGGCATTGAAACAATGGTTGAAAATCCATTCAGAAAATCCTGTAATCTGTGTTCCGAGTGGTAATTTTGGGAATATTTGTGCTGGAATTTTGGCGCATCATCGTGGTTTGCCTGTTGAGCATTTTATTGCCGCTTGTAATGTAAATGATGTAGTGCCAGAATATCTGAGAACTGAAATTTTAAAGCCAAAAGAAACTGTTGCTACCATTTCCAACGCAATGGATGTTGGTGACCCGAGTAATTTTGTGAGAATTTTAGAATTATTCGACAAAGAATTTAATCAAGTTAAAAACAAACTTTCGGGTTATACAATTGATGATGGAGAAACGCTTAAAACCATCGAAAGAGTAGAAAAAGATTATGGTTATGTTCTAGATCCTCACGGTGCAGTAGCATTTGTAGCTTTAGAAAAATATTTGGCAGAAAACGGAGGGAAAGGATTTTTCTTAGAAACGGCACATCCTGTAAAATTTCCAGATTCTGTAGAAAAAGCAACGGGAAAATCGGTAGAAATCCCGAAATCTTTGGAAGAATTAATGAGACAAGAGAAATTTACCACAGAAATTAATCCTCAATATGAAGAATTGAAAGGATTTTTGTTGGGGAAATAATATCATTCACTTTGTCAAATTTTTTGTTAAACAAAGAAATCTTTGATAGGGTTATTGTCTAGATTAAACCTTCAAGGTTTCCAAAACCTTGAAGGTTTTTTTATGTTGGCAAATATTTTTATCAATAAGAACGGACTTTAGTTCGTTTTTTTATTACATTTGTTGAAAGGCTTTAGCTAGAATTTATGAAAGTTTTTATTATTCCTCTAATTGTATTGTTTTTACCTAGTATAATTTTGTTTTTGATTTTATTCAAAAATGAATCAGAAGTCATTAAAAATAAATGGATAGTTATCGTTTTTGGATTTTTTGCAATGCTCTTTAATTTATTTTTAATAGTGGTTTCTTTTCAAATTTCAGCTGCTGGGACTTATGAGAGAGGAATCAGGTGTCAGGTAGGGTCAACTGCTTTTATACCAATAGGTTTTGTTTTTTCATTCATAATAATTCCATTGATAACTCTAATAAAAGTTTTAAAATTTAAAGCACCAAATAAATAAAATGTCCTCAAAAATCCTTCTCGAAAACATAAAAATCCACGCTTTTCACGGTGTTTTACCCGAAGAAAAAATCTTGGGTACTTATTATATTTTAAATCTTACCATTAAAGCAGACATTTGGAAAGCTGCTGAAACAGATGATTTAAAAGACACCATCAATTATGCCGAAATCAATAATATTATTCACGAAGAAATGAAAATTCCTTCGGAATTATTAGAACACGTTGCTGGTAGAATTATTGAAAAAGTTTCTAAAAAATTTCCTCAGATTACATCAATTAAAATAAAAATCACCAAAACCAAACCTCCAATGCAAGGCGAAATGGACGGTGTAAGTATTGTGTTGAAGAAGAAATTTTAAAAATTTAGTTTTAAAATTTTTAAAAATCTAAAAAATCCCTATATTTGCAAACCAAAACAAATGGTGCTTTGGCCGAGCGGCTAGGCAGTGGTCTGCAACACCATCTACAGCGGTTCGAATC
>ERZ650305.754-NODE-754-length-12870-cov-8.114709_pt1 | contig 12870 bp, 11 predicted proteins | sample MGYA00376241_ERZ650305 | MGnify/ENA primary metagenome ERZ650305 (study PRJEB26733, sample SAMN07839276) | wastewater metagenome | biome: urban; feature: artificial channel; material: waste water | place: USA: North Carolina | collected 2016-02-25 ... | reverse complement strand
TTATATTTATCATTTAGTGCATCTTCTGCACCCCATTTGTCTAATGAAAAAGGTGGATTAGCAACAACTACATCAAATTTCATAAGATGGTCATTCTCTAAATGTAATGGATTATTTATAGTATCTCCCCACTCAATTACAGCATCATTAATATCGTGTAGAAACATATTCATTTTACATAATGCAACTGTTGCATTTTTACTTTCTTGACCGTAAATTCTAAAATTATTATTGAGCATGTACATATGAAAAATGAGATTCAAATATAGTTTTATTATTGTCTATGTACATTTAATAAAGCTTGAATTAGCTTTAAAAAAGAGTTAAAATAAAAGATATATTAAGAATTCTATCTTGGAGGCAGAGATGTTTGAGAACATAAAAGAGCAAAATGGAAGTTTATATAGAGGAAGCATCCCTTTTGTTCTTATCAACAAAAATAAAAAAGTAATTTATATATCTTCATCTAACAAAAACATCAATGATTACTACTTTTCTATTGGAGATTTTTCGGATATGAAAAAACTAAAAATAGAAAATTATGATTATACTCCAGAGGAATTTAGAGGAAAAAATTATGAATTTATTCAATTTTTAGAAAATAGTTCAAAAGGGATTTTATTTCTTTCAGTAGATTCTCTTTTTAAGAAATATTTTAAAAAGGGTAAAAGTATAGTGTTAGAAAAAGACAAAGAATATAGAATAAGTGAAATCAGAAATTTCTTGGCTGAAAATGGTTATGATAATAACTATCTTGTTGAGAAAAAAGGTGAATTTAGTATAAGAGGAGATATTTTGGACATTTTTCCTCATACAGAAAAGGAACCTTTGAGGTTTGAGTTTTTTGATGAACAGTTGGAAGAGATAAGATATTTTGATATAGATACTCAAAAATCTATAAGCAAACTGGATAAAGTAGAAATATTTGGGAATATAGACAAAAGTGATGAATATAGCTTATTTAATTTGGTTAAAGAGTTTGGATTAGACAACTATGAGTTTATACTTGAAAATGAAGAACTTATAAATTATAAATTTGAAGAATATCTTCTTAATTTCAGAGATGATGAAGATAATTTGAGAGAAAGATTTAAAGAGATAAAAGAGATTTCTCATAAAATAGAGATAAAAAGATTTAGTAATGAAGACAGCGAGAGTTTTACAGATATTAATTATATAAAAACTTTGAGTAAGAATGCAAAAATTACAATTTTTACAGAAGAACAAAAGAGATATAGTGAAATTTTTTCAAAATTTTCAATAAAGATTGATAGAATTCCTCATTTTGAGGGATTTAAGAACGGAAAAGAAATTGTTCTAACCGATAGAGAACTAAAAGGAATTAGAATAAAAAGAAGTGAGAAAAGAACAGAAGCATTGAAGCTTAATAACATAAGTCAAATTAGACGTGGAGATTATGTTATTCATGAAAATTATGGTGTTGGTCTTTTCTTAGGAATTGAGGTAATAGCTAATTCTGATTATATAGCCATAAAATATGCTGATGAAGATAAACTTTTTGTTCCAATAGAAGGAATAAATAGAATTGAGAGATATATTACTGAACCAGGAGTTATTCCTGAGATTTATAAACTCGGAAGAAAAGGATTTAGGAAAAAAAGGGAAAAACTTCGTAAAGATATTGAAGAATACGCGAAAGAACTATTGGAAATTCAAGCAAAACGTGAGGCAAATAATGGATTTAAATTTTCTATAGATACTGTTTGGCAAGAGGAGTTTGAAGAAGGATTTCCATATAATGAAACGAAAGATCAGTTAAAAGCCATTCAAGAAGTAAAAAATGATATGGAAAGTTACAAAGTAATGGATAGAATAGTTTGTGGTGATGTAGGTTATGGAAAAACAGAAGTGGCTCTTAGAGCAGCATTTAAGGCAACAATGAATCAAAAACAAGTTGTGCTTCTTGCACCTACAACAGTTCTGGCACATCAGCATTATGAGAGATTTATAGAAAGATTTAAAAACTTTCCATTGAATATAAAACTTCTTTCAAGACTGGAAGGGGAAAAAGAGCAAAAGAATATTTTGCAAGAGGCTAAAATTGGTGGAATAGATGTATTGATTGGTACTCATAGACTCCTTTCTGGAGATGTGAATTTTAAAGATTTGGGACTTGTAATTATTGATGAGGAACAAAAATTTGGAGTAAAAGCAAAAGAAGCATTGAAAAAATTAAGATATAATGTAGATATGTTGACATTAACAGCAACCCCAATTCCAAGAACATTGAATTTGGCTCTCTTGGGAATTAGAGATATTTCCATAATAGAAACTGCTCCTACCAACAGAATACCTGTAGAAACAGATTTCTTGGAAAATGAAGCTAAAAAAGTAAGAGAAGCTATAATGAGAGAGATAAGCAGAGAAGGGCAAGTTTTTTATCTATATAATTCTGTTCAGAATATGAAGAATAAACTTAACGAACTTTTAAAAATTGTTCCAAGCCATGTAAAAATTGAATATATTCACGGGCGAATGGGAGCAAGTGAGATAAAAAATAAGATTCATGCTTTTGAAAATGGAGAATTTGATATACTTCTTACGACAACAATAATTGAAAACGGTATAGATATTGAAAATGCTAATACCATAATTATAGAAGGAATAGATAAATTAGGGCTTTCGCAAATTTATCAGCTGAGAGGTAGAGTTGGTAGAGGTGGGAAAAAAGCTTATTGTTATTTGATTGTGGATAGCGGAAGAAAGTTTTCTAATAAAACAGAGCAAAGAAAAGAAACTCTTTTGAATCTTGGAGATATTGGAGCAGGGTTTCAGCTTTCATTGGAAGATATGAGAATAAGAGGAGCAGGAGAAATACTTGGAGATAAACAGCATGGAGCAATAGAATCCTTTGGTTATGATTTGTATTTGAAAATGTTAGAAGAAGAGATGAAAAAAATAAAAGGCGTAAAAATTGAAGAAAATGATGTTGTTCTTAATATCAGCAAAGAAGGATATATTCCAGATGATTATATAAAAGAAGAAGAAAAAATAGTAGTTTACAAGAGAATACTTCAAGTTTCTAGTGTAGATGAACTAAAAGAGTTAAAAAAAGAGTTGATAGACAGATTTGGAAAAATGCCTATTGAGGTTCAGAATCTATTTAATTATAACAAAATAAAGCTTTTTTCAAAAGAGATAGGTTTAAGAGAGATAGAGGAAAGAGACGGAAGTTTTGTTATCAAAATTAATGAAAATGTATTTAATGTAGATAAACTTAATGAACTGATTGTAGGGAATAAAATAAAATATCTCGGAAAGGAAAATGCCGTAATGGTAAAAAATCTTGAAGAGTTTTTTAGAGAGTTTAGGGAGGAAGAATGACAGCGTTTTATGAGTTAGTAGATGTAATGAAAAAACTGAGAGCACCAGACGGGTGTCCTTGGGATAGAGAGCAAACTTTAGAAACATTAAAGAAAACTTTGGTAGAAGAGTGTTATGAAGTGGTAGAAGTGATGGAAGAGGAAAAATATGAAGAACTCAAGGGAGAGTTAGGAGATTTGCTTCTTCAAGTTGTGTTTCAGGCTGAAATTATGGAAGAGAAAAAATACTTTGATATAAATGATGTATGTAAGGAGATTACAGAAAAACTTATAAGAAGACATCCCCACATATTTGGAGATGTAAAAGTAAGTGGTAGTGATGAAGTCCTTACTAATTGGGAAGAGATAAAAAAAACTGAGAAACTTCATAAACATAGGGAATCTGTATTAGATGGAATTCCTCATGCAATGCCACCATTAGAAAAGGCTTATAAAATACAAAATAAAGTTAAAAAGTTTGATTTTGAACCTAAATCTGTGGAAAATAGTTTGGAAAGAATAGATGTTAATTTTTCAGACTTTAAGAAAATAATAGAAGAAGATAACAAAGATAAGATTAAAGAGGAATATGGGAAATTGCTATTTTCTTTCGTAAATTTAGGAAAAATTATGGATATAGAGCCAAGCGAAGAACTTAGAAAAGAAAATAACAGATTTCAAAAGAGATTTAAAGATTACGAAGCAAATGTACATAAACAAAAATAAAAGAGGTGTAAAATGAGATTAGATAAGTTTTTAAAAGTTTCAAGAATAATAAAAAGAAGACCTGTAGCAAAACTGGTTTGTGACAATAAAAAAATAAAAATTAATGGAAAAGTAGTGAAATCATCATCAGAGGTAAAAGTGGGAGATGTACTAGAGATAGAATATTTTAATAGATATATAAAGGCTAAGGTGGTAGAAGTGCCCCAAGGAAATGTAGGAAAAGCAGAAGCATCTGACTTGATAGAGATATTAGAAACTAAAAAAATAGAAACTAATGATGAAGATTTAGTAAGAGAGGATAGCCTAGAAGACCTATGATAGAAAAAATAGTTAAAGCTAACGCAAAGATAAATCTTGGATTAAATATACTAGGAAAAAATGAAGATGGGTATCATGAATTAGATATGATTATGGCTCCTATAAGTCTTTATGATACTTTAAATATAAAATTTTTTCAAAAAAAAGGAAATCTTATTCTTAAATCGAATATAAAAGGTGTTCCATTAAATGAAAAGAATATCATTTATAAAATTTATGAAGCTTTTTATAATGTGACATCTTTACAAAGGGAAAATATTGAGGTATATTTGGATAAAAATATACCATTTCAAGCTGGCTTAGGAGGAGGAAGTTCTGACGGAGCATTTTTCTTAAAAACTCTGAATGAATATCATAAATCTCTTTTAACTCTACAAGAAATGATAGATTTAGGAAAAAAAATAGGTGCAGACATTCCTTTTTTTATAGTTAATGAGACAGTTAGGGCAAAAGGAATTGGTGAAATACTAGAAAAGACAGTTAATAATCTTGATGCAAAAATTATACTAATCAAGCCTAATTTTGGAATAAGTACGGCTGAGGCCTACAGGGGGTATTCACAATTAACAGAAAAAAAATGGGCAGATATTGATAAAATTGTGGAAGGGTTAAAAGAAAATAATCTTAGTAAAGTAATAGATAACGTTGAAAACCACCTTCAACAAACAAGTTTACTCCTAAATAATAATGTAAAAACCTTTGAAGAGAAATTAGCAAAAATTAGCAAGAACTTTAAAATGTCGGGCAGTGGTAGTTGTTATTACTTGATTTCGGATAAGGATAATTCACAAATTTTCTACGAAACATTAAGAAGTGAATTTACTGATTGTTTTATAAGTCAACAGGACTTTATATAAACAAACCCAAAAGGAAGGTGCAAAAGACATGAAAATCACAGACGTAAGAGTAAGAGTTGTTAAAGGGGAAAATGAGGCTAAATTAAAAGCTTATGCAGATGTAACTTTTGATGAGTGTTTTGTTATTCATGGTTTAAAAATAATTGACGGGCAAAAAGGTATGTTTGTAGCTATGCCTAGTAGAAGAATGCCAAGCGGGGAATTTAAAGATATTGCACATCCAATAACTCCAGAAAAAAGAAAAGAAATCACAGACGTAGTTATTGAATACTATGACAAAAATTTACACACTGCAGAAGTAACTGATGTTGAAGAAGAATAAAAAAATGTGCTAAGGCACATTTTTTTATTCTTCTTCAACCTTTGAAAATCAAAATTTCTCAAGAAAATTAGGGAGTTAAAGAGATTCGAAAGTGAAAAAAATATTGACAAAATATAGCAAATAGTATATTATTATTGAGCAATTGGGCTGTCGCCAAGCGGTAAGGCAACGCACTTTGACTGCGTCATGCGAAGGTTCGAATCCTTCCAGCCCAACCATTTTTAGTTATTTAGAGCTTAGCCAATTAAAGTTAAGCTCTTTTTTTATTTCTATTTATTTAAGTTGAAAGTATGTTATGTTAACAATGTATAGTTCTTTTAAAATTTATCAAATATATGAAAATTCAATTTATACTAAATTGAATTTATGCTTCAAATTGTTGCCTTGAAGAATACTTTGTGCTATACTGGTACTGGAGGTTAAAGATGAAAAAAATATTAAAAATTATGTTATATATATATTTAAGTGTAAATATTTTCTCAGAAACAACGAGTACTTTAAAATATACAGACATTACCTCAGAACATTGGGCATACAAGTCTATAGAAAATCTAACTAAAAAAGGTATTTTGGATATTAGTAGTAATGTTTTTAATGGAGAGAAAGCCATAAATAGATTTGATATGGCTTATTTTTTATCTAAAACCTTAGATAGAGTAGAAAATGATAAAGCAGATAGAGCTGATTTAATAGTTATTGAACATATTGTATATGAATTTTCTGAAGAACTTTCTAAATTTGGATTTGATTCTCAAACTTATTTAAAAAAAGTTGATACTTTTGAAGCCAAACTAGAAGAAAATAGAGTTTCTAATGAAGAAAACAAGAAAAATTTGCTAAAGTTGGAAACAAAATTGGATAGCTTGGAAAAGGATATAAGTAGAAAAAATCAGTTTATAACCTCAGATTCTTCAATTAGTGACAAACTTAGTTTCTTAAATGATATTACTTTTTATTTAAAATCAAATATTGATTATAATATAAATGATACAAGTGAAAATAATAGTTTTAAAGGAGCTCATCAACTAGGGATAGCTTTAAAAAAGAATACTTATGAGCTTTTTTTGGAAAGTGAAACATCTGACAAAGAAAGAAAAAATGGAGAGCTTCTTGTAAAAGGTCAAGTTGAAAGTGAAGTAGTAAAAGGTTATAGTTTGAACTTTCATACATCTGATTATGAGAGATATATACACTCGCATTTTAATAATGTAATTTATGATAATCATAATTCTTATACTTATGTAGAAAATAAAGAGACAGATAATGAGAAAACTTATCAATATGATTCATTTGATTCTTATGGAATTGCTTTAGCAAATGAAAATATGGGTGTTTACGTAGAAAAAACTAGAACAGATTATGATGGGAAATATGCAGATCATTTAGAGTCAGATTTATCTGGAGTTACAGTAAATGAAGATTTTTCAGATACTTTCAATTTTATCACAAAATTTGACTATAAATATTTTGAAGCTATGGCACTTAAAAACGGTAATAATGAAAATATGGATTTTGAAATTACAGCTAAATATCCTATCAAGAAATTTGAAGCAGCTCTTGCTTATTCAGAAAAAAGAGGTACTAATAGAACCGTATCTGGAATAAGTAAAGTGGATGATAAGACTGATGATTATGATTTAACTTTTGATAAATTACAATATTTGAATGGTGAAATGGTTTATGGTGGTAAAAGTAATTTTACATTAGGATTTGAATCTAAATTTAATGAAGGTGAAAAACTCTATACAGCATATACTGGAAGTTATAAATATAATCTTACTGAAAATGGAAAAATTAAATATAAATATGAGTATATCAATAGAGATTCGGAGAAAAAAAGACGTGATTTTCAAAATCATTATATAATGGTTAACATATATGGTGAAAAATTAAATACTTATGCAGCATTCAATCTTATAAGTCTTAATAAAAAATATTATGTAAACAATACTAATGAAGATTATTACGATGTTGAAAAAGATTATAAGGAAACACTAATAAAAAGTACTTATATAATAAATCCAAAAGCTTTATTTAAAATAGGTTACTTGGTTAGAGAAATGAATGATACAAATGTAAAAAATGAAATAAGTTTCGTACAAGGACAATATAAAGTAAATAATAGTGCTTTAGTTTTTGTAAAATATATTAAAAATACAGGAAAAGACTTTAGTGATAGAAGATTAGATGCAGATAACAATATGATAGATTTAGATTTTGACAGTAGTACAGGTGTCATAAGAGAAGCTGTACAAGGAAGAATAGAATTTGGAATAGAACTAGTATTTTAGGGGGAAAAATGGATCCAATAAAGATGTTGAAAATTGGAACTTTAGTTGAAATGGAAGTTATAAACAATGTTTATGATGGGGAATTATTTTTAACAAAAATATCTGATATAGACGAAAGTCATGAAACTTTAGATTTAAATCTCCCTATGGAGAATAGGCAATATGTTATAGCCAGAAATGGAGAACAAGTTAAGGTAAGCGTGAAAAAGGATGATGGGATATACTGTTTTAAAGCAAAAATACAATATAGAGCATTAGAACCTTATGCACATATAAGAGTTGAATTTCCTAAAAAAATGATTAAAGAACAAAGAAGAGAGTTTTTTAGAATGCCAGTAAATCTAATGATAGCCTTAAAAAAAGAAGATGAAGAAAAATCAAAGCAAGGTGTAAGTATAGATTTAAGTGGTGGAGGATTTTGCTTAACATCAAGAGCGTTATTTGAAAAAAATGATATAGTGATAATGAATTTTGATTTGACCAATGGAACTAGAATAGATGATCTTAAAGGAATAGTGAAATGGAGAGTTAATAAATCCGAAAATCAATATGAATATGGAGTAGAGTTTTTGAATTTAGATAATAAACTTCGAGAACAATTTATTTCATACTTATTTGAACTTCAAAGAAACAGAAAAAAAATATAATATATTTATAACATTGAGGAGGAGAAATGAAAAAAATATCGTTAGACTATTCTAATATATTAGGATATGTTAAAGAAAGTGAAATTAATTATTTAAAAACTCAAGCTGAATTAGCAGCAAAAACTATTGAGGAAAAATCAGGAGCAGGAAGTGACTTTTTAGGATGGGTTGACTTACCAGTTAACTACGATAAAGATGAGTTTGCAAGAATTAAAGCTGCAGCTGAAAAAATTCAAAAACAATCAGAAGTATTAATTGTTATAGGTATTGGAGGATCATATTTAGGAGCAAAAGCTACTATAGATTTCTTATCAAGTACTTTTTATAATAACTTATCAAGAGAAAAAAGAGGAACTCCTGAAATATACTTCGCAGGAACAAATATGTCACCAACATACTTAAAACATTTAGTAGAATTAGTGGGAGATAGAGATTTCTCTGTAAATGTTATTTCTAAATCAGGAACAACTACTGAACCTGCAATTGCATTTAGAGTATTCAAAAAAATGTTAGAAGATAAATACGGAAAGTCTGGTGCAAAAGAAAGAATATTTGCTACTACAGATAAATCTAGAGGAGCATTAAAAACTTTAGCAACTGGTGAAGGTTATGAAACTTTTGTAGTACCTGATGATGTTGGAGGAAGATTCTCTGTTTTATCAGCAGTAGGATTATTACCAATAGCAGCAGCGGGAATCTCTATAGATGATTTAATGGCTGGGGCAGCACAAGGAAGAGAAGCTAGTAAAGCTCCTTTTGAAGAAAACGATATTTATAAATATGCTGTAATTAGAAATATTTTACATAAAAAAGGTAAAGATATTGAAATGTTAATTAACTACGAACCAAGATTACATTTTGTTGCTGAATGGTGGAAACAACTATTTGGAGAATCAGAAGGAAAAGATAACAAAGGAATATTCCCTGCATCTGCAGATTTTTCAACTGATTTACACTCTTTAGGACAATTTATCCAAGATGGAAAAAGAAACCTATTCGAAACATTAGTAAATATTGAAACAGTAGAAGATAAAATAGTTATTGAAGCAGATGAAGCTGATTTAGATGGTCTTAATTTCTTAGCTGGAAAAGAGTTAGATTATGTAAATAAAATGGCAGCAGCAGGAACTATCTTAGCTCATACAGATGGTGGAGTACCTAATTTAATAATTAATATGCCTAAAGCTGATGCATTCTACTTAGGATACTTATTCTATTTCTTTGAAAAAGCTTGTGCTGTAAGTGGATATTTATTAGGAATAAATCCATTTGATCAACCAGGAGTAGAAGCTTACAAGAAAAACATGTTTGCTTTATTAGAAAAACCTGGATTTGAAAAAGAAACTGAAATTCTTAAAAAAAGATTAAATAAATAGTTATTATAAAAAGGTTGAACTTAGGTTCGACCTTTTATGCTTACTAAAGAAGGGAGTAATAAAATGTTAAGAAAACAACAAAATGGATGGCTAAAAGCTGATGAGCAGAAGAAAAAGGACATTTTTGAATTTGCAGAAGGGTACAAAAGATTCTTAAATATAGCAAAAACAGAAAGAGAATTTGTAAATGAAACTGTGAAGGTGGTAGAAGCTCAAGGGTTTGTAAATGCTGAAAAGCTAGATTCATTAAAAATAGGGGATAAGATTTATTACTTAAACAGAGGTAAAAATATAGTTTTGGTTGTTGTAGGAAAAGAAGAGATTGAAAAAGGAGTTAACTTTATTGTGTCTCATGCAGATGTTCCTAGATTAGATTTGAAGGGAAATCCTTTGTACGAAGATACAGAACTTGCTATGATGAAAACACATTATTATGGTGGAATAAAAAAATATCAATGGGTTTCGATTCCATTAGCATTACATGGCGTAGTAATTTTGGAAAATGGAGATAAAGTAGATATATCAATTGGGGAAGATGAAAATGACCCAGTGTTTACGATTCCAGATATTTTACCTCATTTAGCTAGAAAAGTACAAGGAGAAAGAAAAGCGGCTGATGTTATAAAAGGTGAAGAGCTTAATATCATAATAGGAAGCATTCCTTCAAGTATAGAAGATAAAGAGATTAAAGAAAAAGTAAAGTATGCAGTTTTAGAGAAATTAAATGAAAGATATGGAATGGTAGAAGAGGATTTTATATCTGCAGAACTTCAAATTGTTCCAGCATTTAAGGCAAAAGATGTAGGACTTGATAGAGGAATAGTTGGAGCTTATGGACATGATGACAGAATATGCGGTTATACATCATTAAGAGCAATTCTTGATTTGGAAGAAATACCGAATAAAACAGCCATTTGCTTTATTGTTGATAAAGAAGAAATAGGAAGTAGTGGTTCAACAGGGCTTGAATCCAATTATATTGAATACTTTATGGCAGATATAATAAATAAAGTTAATGGAGAGTATAACGAAATAAATTTGAAGAAAACTTTATGGAATTCAAAAGCTTTGTCAGCAGATGTTAATGATGCAATAAATCCAATGTTTAAAGAGGTTCATGATTCTTTAAATGCAGCGAAGTTAGGTTATGGAATTGTAGTGACTAAATACACAGGAAGTGGCGGAAAATATTCATCTAATGATGCAGATGCAGAATTTGTTCACGAGATAAGAACTCTTTTGAATAAAAATAATATTACTTGGCAAATAGGAATGTTAGGAAAAGTCGATGAAGGTGGAGGAGGAACTGTAGCAAAATATCTTGCCAACTTTGGGATAAGAACTATTGATGTAGGGCCAGCACTTCTTGCTATGCATTCACCATTTGAATTAGCCTCGAAATTTGATATATATGAAACTTATATATCATACAAAGTATTTTACAAGTAGACAGCTAAAAATTAGCTGTCTTTTTTTCAATTATAAAGTATAATAGTCATATGAAAATATTTAAGTTTATTTATTATAAGGTGGAAAAATTATGAAAAAAAAATTATCTGATTTAATAAAAAAAGAAAATGTTGTATTTTTAGAAACCATTGATATGGTTGATACGATAGAAGTATTGACAGAAAATGCAATAAATAATCAAAAAATTAAAGATAAAGAAAGTTTCAAAAATGCAGTATTAGAAAGAGAAGAGCTAGTTAGTACAGGGATTGGTTTGGGAGTAGCGCTTCCACACACAAAATCTAAAGATATTGAAGAGTTTTTTATAGTTATAGGAATTAATAAAGAGGGAATAGATTGGGATGCTATTGATAGAAACCCTGTTGGGATAGTCTTTTTAATAGGTGGACCTGAGGCTGAGGATTCGCAAAAAGAATATTTGCAAATTGTTTCAAAATTAATGCTCCTTATAAAAAACAAAGAAAGAAGAATAAGTTTATTAAATTCAGAAAATGCTCAAGAAATAGCAGATATTTTTGAGAAATTTTAAGTGAGGTGAAAATGTGTATTTTTTATACTTGAGAGTTATAAATACAGAGTACAAAGAGGATATTTTACTAGCATTAGAAAGTTCTGAAATTTACAGAGCTTCTTTGGTAGAAGGCATTAATTTAGATAATGCATTAACAAGAGATTTAGCGCTTTTCAAAGGATTTTTTGAAAATATAGGTGAAGAAGAAAAAAAAGTTCTTATTATAAATGCTTTAGTAGATAAAAAAGAAAAGATAAAAGATTTCGTTAGCATATTAAAAGAATCTGGACTAGATATTGAAAATGAGGATATATTAAGAGTATTAACGTGGGAAGTAGAATCTTTATCAGATTATTTATAAAAAAGTATTGACATAAAATATTCATTATGATATCATAATATTCGCCTTGCAAAAGGCAACAGGACCTTACAAACTAAATAGAAAAAGAAGATAAGCAAAAGAAATGACAAAATGAGTGTGAAACTGGAAACAGTTTAAATATATTGAATGAAGAGTTTGATCCTGGCTCAGGATGAACGCTGACAGAATGCTTAACACATGCAAGTCTACTTGAAGCACTTTCGGGTGTGGATGGTGGCGGACGGGTGAGTAACGCGTAAATAACTTGCCCCCTAGTCTGGGACAACTGTTGGAAACGACAGCTAATACTAGATATTATGAGACCTTGGCATCAAGGACTTATGAAAGCTATATGCGCTAGGGGAGAGATTTGCGTCCTATTAGCTAGTTGGTGAGGTAATGGCTCACCAAGGCGACGATAGGTAGCCGGCCTGAGAGGGTGAACGGCCACAAGGGGACTGAGACACGGCCCTTACTCCTACGGGAGGCAGCAGTGGGGAATATTGGACAATGGACCAAAAGTCTGATCCAGCAATTCTGTGTGCTTGATGAAGGCCTTCGGGTTGTAAAGAGCTTTAAGTAGGGAAGAAGAAAGTGACGGTACCTACAGAATAAGCGACGGCTAAATACGTGCCAGCAGCCGCGGTAATACGTATGTCGCAAGCGTT
>ERZ650305.751-NODE-751-length-12916-cov-3.558044_pt1 | contig 12916 bp, 11 predicted proteins | sample MGYA00376241_ERZ650305 | MGnify/ENA primary metagenome ERZ650305 (study PRJEB26733, sample SAMN07839276) | wastewater metagenome | biome: urban; feature: artificial channel; material: waste water | place: USA: North Carolina | collected 2016-02-25 ... | reverse complement strand
TACACAGGCGAAGACACTCTTTCCCTACACGACGCTCTTCCGATCTAAATTACATAAACAGAATATTACGTTAAATTAATAAAAGATCTATGGCTATTTTGACCGTAAATTTACACTGATAGTTTTCTAAAAACAGTAATAAATACAAATAGAATTTTCTCTCGAGATACTAGCAAGTGATTCGAGGTGAGAACATCTAAACATCTGACTAAAGTTCAGTGATTGACCTAAGCTATTCAATCATTTTAGTGTACTAACACTGCTTTGTTAAAAATGATGATTAGGTCGTATAAAGTTGTTTTTTTAAGCGGGCTATGCGGTTTCTAAACCCTTCTATACTACGTTCTAAACGTGCATAGCTTGCTGTATTTTTATCTTTGCGACATGTTTGGATATAGCTAAATTCTTTGAGTTCTGCCTCAAGTTCTTGAATTTTTAGTACCGTGGCAAGTTTTTTATCCCATTGAGCTAATAAATTGGCTTCTCTGTATTTGAAATAGTCTTCATCGATCATTGCCGTCCTTCTTTTAATTCGCTCATAAAATAGGCATATCAACCCAACCCTACGATAACATAAGCAATTAATTAATATTTCATTATATATGCCGGCAATAAACCATGACTAGCAATCAACTTCAAATAATTACATAACACGCCCTGTATGAGTTTGTAAAAAATTCACCATTAGCAAGTGAAATTCGTGGGTACAAGTTCGTTTTGATATTGGTGAAAAAATACAAGAACTTCTTTCCGTTGCCGAAGATCAATTTGAGCAATATAAATCAAAACGAACAACTATTTGGCGAAATAAACTGATCAATACTATGAAAGGTTTATTGAATGAATGCTTACCTCAAGCTCAATATTCAGCTATATCATCTACTGTTACCTTATCTGATGATATATTCAAAAATATAAAACAAGGTATGGAAGATGAAGGACTGTGGAATGAGGAATTAGAGCAAAAGCTTTTTTTTGCATCTCAAATACAGCTTTCATATTTGTAATCTATAAGGGAGATATTAAATTTCCCTTTTTATAGCTTACGATAGGCTTACATTGCACAAACTTCCTGAAAAGCCATTCATTGATATTTTATGTATAAGTTGCTGTTTTGTAATTACAATATTTTAAATTTAAGCTCACTTATGCCACATACCTTAATCAGTTTATAAATTATATGGAAGAGTTCCCCCTTACCGAATTTCCACCGCTGAAACAAACTTGTTATAAAATATCAAAAAACTTCACAGCCATGTTATCTAATCTCTCTTTCACTACCTCCCAATCAGGCATAACTTGATTCAATAGTTGGTAGAAACGCTCACTATGATTATGTTCAACCAAATGACAAAGTTCATGCAGAATCACATAATCAATGCAGATTGTAGGCGCTTTAACTAGATGAGGATTGAGCGTAAGTAAACCTGATGGGGAGCAGTTTCCCCACTGTGTTCGCATGGTCATCAAACGAATATCAGGGTAATTTTCAACCCATAAAGCTTGTTCTAGAATATGTTGCAAACGTGCTTCGAATATGACTTTTGCTCGGATTCTATACCATTCATTTAAATAAGATTTAATACTTTCAAGACCCATATCCAAGGTGTTTACTTCCAATCTTCCTCTTAGAAGTTTTACACCTTTTGGCTTGGTATCATCATGAATCACTTTCAATTGATATTGTTTACCTAAATAAAAGTGGCTTTCACCACTTTTATATTTGCGAGGCGTGATAAATCTACTTTGTTCACGGAACTCTCGTAATTGTTTATAGATCCAACGACTACGCTGCTTTACCGCTTCAATAATTGTTTGATCATCTGTATTTAACGGTGTTGATACAACCACCCGACAATCAGCATAGACTTTAATCAGTATCTTTTGAGTACGACTAGGACTTTCAAGCACCTCAAAATCAATAATTTCATCACCATAAACAATGCTTAACTTTCTCTCTGGCAGCGTATTCATCCTAGAGCCCATTTAAGCCGACCCGAGTAATTTGTACGATCATTTCCACAATTTTTTTGGCTTGATCCATACCACTCCCAATGGATTTACATTCACGGAACATCTGAGGTAATAATTTTTTACGGATATCCGCTTCAATATTTTGCGGATTGATGGAGTTTTCAGCCACAGAGCTCATCACAGAACGATCAACCTCGAAAGCGAGTTCAATCCACTTATCTTGATTCTGTTGATTTGTTATCGAGAATGCTTCAGGTAATAGCTTCTTAAAGACCCCGTAATAAGCTTGAGCATGCTTATTACCACTGAACACATCGGGAATTTCATCTAAACGACGAGCTTCTACTTGCTCTTCAAACTCTCTAAACAGCATGTGTTGCTTCAATGGGTGATCAAACTCTTTCTCTGCTTCTTCAATGACTTGACGTAACAGCTTAGAGAAAGCCTCCTGAGCATAAGGATCATCACGCAATTGCTGCTCAATCATCTTCGTTACACGAGTTTTGATGATATCCGTTTCATTACGTGTTTTCTCTTCACTCCAATCTTCAGGCTGAGCTATTTTACCCATCTTGCCGACTTCATAAACCCCATCAGGGTCCTTAACTTCAATGCCCACAACATGCTTATCAATCAGTTTTTTGACTTGCTCTGCATACTGATCGTAGTCAACAGTCTCCCCAGCATCTCGTTTCACAATCTGACGCAAGCTTGTAAATAGTTTGACTGTTTCTTTGTAGTGCTGACGATCTGCATCAGAAAAGCTTTTATCTTCAAAGAAGGTTGCTGACTGCAATGCAACTTTTAAACAACTGGCAAATTCTGTAAGTGCTTCATAAAAATCATCACGAACTTTTAAGTGAATATCGACTAACTCACCCTCACGTTCTTCAATACGAGGGACTAAAACTTGGCGTAACTGCTCTGGATCATTTTTATTTTTTACACCATCAAAAATCGCCCATAGCGCTTTATACAAACGAGGTAAACGTTTGTATTCAGAGCTCATTTGCGTATACAAGCCTGTAAGATCATTGATATCATAGCCACCTTGGGTACGAGCAGCGAGATCTTGGTAATCAAGAATTGTGGCGTCCAATTCTTTTAAAATACCTCGATAGTCGATCAATAAACCAAACTTTTTCATTGGATGAAGTCGGTTTACACGCGCAATTGCTTGGATCAGATTGTGCTGTTTTAAATTTTTATCAATATAAAGAACAGCATTTTTAGGTTCATCAAAACCTGTTAAGAGCTTATCCACCACTATCAGCAATTTAAGCGAATCATCTTTTTCAAAACGCTCAATTACTTGTTTGGTATAAGTTTGCTCATCCTGAGTGCCGACATTGTCTTTCCACCATTGGGTCACTTCAGGGGTAGTCGATTCATCAACATCAGTATTTCCTTCACGACTATCAGGTGGGCTCATCACCACAGCAGACTCAAACAAGCCTGCTTCATCTAAGTACTTTTTATACTTAATCGCTGAAGCCTTGCTATCGCAAGCAAGCTGTCCTTTTAAACCATCATCAATATTTTTAACAAAGTGATTGGCAATATCTAACGCAATCAGGCGAATACGATCATCCGCAGTATAAATCTCACCTTTTCTCGCAAATTTACGTTTTAAATCTGCTTTTTGCTGATCATTTAAACCTTCTGTTATCCGTTCAAACCACGTATCAATCGCTCGTTCATTGACATCTAAATCAGGAATTCGTTCTTCATAGAGCAAAGGCGTTACGGTTTTATCTTCTACCGCTCTTTGCATCGTATACGCATGAACAATAGGACCAAACTTGTTAACGGTCTTTTCATCTTTAAGTAATGGCGTACCTGTAAATGCCACGAATGCCGCATTTGGCAGTGCGAGTTTCATACGCACATGGTTTTCACCACCTTGGCTTCGATGCCCTTCATCAATCAAGACAATGAAGTCAGAACTTGTGTTAACACATTCAGGAAGCTTGGTTGCAGAATTAAACTTCTGAATCAAAGAGAACATGATTCGTTCTGTACCCTTACCAATTTGTTCAGCCAAGCGTTTGCCTGAAGTCGCCATAGCATTTTGCTTGTCTTTTTTTCCTGCCAGTTCACCACCTGATACAAAGGTTTTACTCAGTTGATCTTCTAAATCGACACGGTCAGTGACAACCAAAATACGGCATTTTTTTAAAGTTTCATGTAAGATCATGGCTTTACTGAGAAAGACCATAGTAAAAGATTTACCTGAGCCTGTTGTATGCCAAATCACACCACCTTCACGACCACCTTTGCTGTTCTTCGTACTAATACGCTCAATGAGGCGTTTGATACCAAAGATTTGCTGATAACGGGCAACAATTTTTCCTGCTTTCTTATCGAAAAGCGTATATAGGCGAACCATTTCAAGTAGGCGTTCAGGCTTTAATAGACTAATCAGCAGTTGATCTTGACCTGTAACAGCTAAGTCTCCACCTGCAATTAGGTTTTCATACCAATTTAAGTCATCAACTGGACGATAAGAAAATAGGCTCTGTTTTTGAGAAGCACTTAATTTCTTATTTTTAAGCGCATACATTTCTGCATCAGAAATATCTTCTTCTCGCCATGCAGCCCAAAATTTTGCAGGGGTATTACATGTGCCGTAACGACCTTCATGCCCATTTATAGAGAGTATCAGTTGGCTATATGCAAACAGATGTGGAATTTCATCAGGTCGCTGATTACGAAGTGTCTGAGAAATACCTTCATTAATTGTTGGACCTTTCTTTGCCTGACTGTCAGGGCGTTTTGCTTCAATCACAACTAAAGGAATACCATTTACAAAGCAAATGATATCGGGTCTACGTGTATCTACTCCACCTGAACGTGTTACAGCAAATTCTTCTGTATATGAAAAGTCATTATTATGGATGTTATGCCAATCAATCAATGGAATCGTTGGGCTAACTTTTTTTCCATTTACAAATTCAGTTACTGGAATACCGTAGAACAAATGGTTATACATTTTTTCGTTAGCGGTCAGTAGCCCCTCATTCAAAGCTGGGCTACAGATTTCAGCAATTAAGTTGTCTACCGACTTTGCTGAAAGTGGATATTCTTGACCCGCAAATGGAAAAGTACGTTTAGAGAGCTCTTTACGTAAAATTTGGCGTAATACCACTTGGTCTTGTTTACCATCACGGGCAACAAGTGCCTGTGATGGCGGTAAAAACGACCACCCCAGATTCATTAACAATGTTAATGCGGGAATCTTAGCACTGTATTCTTCTTGAAACTTAATTGAGAGACCGTTCATATCAAACCAAAACTTTTAAAATAAAACTGCGAAACATGCACTAAGATTTGCTTTATAAATAAAGCAGATAGCCATAACAATTAATACCACCAAGAACATATAAAAACTTAACGGCACTTTATCCCTAAAAAAACTAAAATTTTTCTGCTCATCAACCCATTCAATCTGATGTTGCCAAAAGAATTTATAGTGTGCATACCAATCACTGAACAATATTTGCTTACTCAGACCTACTGAATAATACTGACTTTCTAACTGCTGATATTCACTAATCAAATTTGTTAAATCATCAGAATCACTTTTACTTTGGACTGAGTAATATAAAGCTCTAAGCTGATTATAAATTTTAGTCAGCTCAACACCTGCCTTTTCATAATCACTTTTTTTTGCATCATACATACTGACATAGAGACCAACCACGCCAAGCACAGTGAAAGATGCTGAAAGAAAGCTTGTTGAAAGCTCCTTGAATGCTAAAGAATAAATACCGAAAGCAATTGATATAAAACTAATCCATCCTGGGGATTTTTCAACAAGATCATAAGTAGCGAAGTGTTTTTTCGCTCCAAATCCTACGTTATAGCCAGTTTCAGCGATACATTTAAGAAAATCAGATCGATTCATATTTAATCCTCAATTGGCACATAAATGCGATCACGAGCTACAACCACACCATTTTGAATGATGTAGCACTCCACTAGATGTTCACCATTAAAACTTGAATATTCATCAATGCGTTCTTTTCCATCATCCAACACAATTTGACCACGAATACAATTACGTCTTTTCGCTTCTTCACCTCTATTCAGCACTTTCCACTTCACAGAATAGTTCTGTAAATTTTTTGGTGTTGTATTTTCTTCAATATAAAAACTTAAACCACGTCCATGATTTAACTTTTTCTTTCTACGTTTAAATCCTCTTAGCCAATCAATCGTTTGACCATCTTGAGTAACTTTAGACTCAATTTTTAGCTTATATCGAATATCAATTGGATATTGATCCTCAATAAACTGCTCTGTATGTTCATAACGCATATCTTCAATGCGTATCGACATTTCTGCTTGTTTACTTGGTGCTTTAGGAAACTGTCGTCCATAAATCATTCGCCACTTACTATAAGCTTTATCGTCAGTACCTAAATCAATAGCCTCTAAACATAAATCATAAGCATCTTGTGCAGCATCTTGGAATTTAGCTTTAACTTTAACATCCTGATTACTGCCTAAAGCTTGATAATGATCACGATCAGGTTGATCAGCTAAAAATTTAAAAAAATCTCGGCTTAACCAGTCATAATACATATAGCTTTTATCATCATAGTAAGTCGTAGATTTCATGAAGTTATAGGCAAGTGTATCAATCAGTAAGCCCCCCATTGAGACACCATGCTTATTTTTCCAAGCTCTAGCCATCTTGCATAAACGACGCAAATTTCGATTTTTTGCATTATTCATATTTTGCATTTCATCAAGTTCAGCTTGCGGTTTTGTAATCTTCCAACTACCGCCATTTTTAGTATCTGGATATTTATATGATCCATCCTCTTGCTTAAATACAGGCTGTACCTCTACATGAAAGTTCGTATATTGGACACATACGACTAATCGATCTACAAACACAGTGGTTCGAGGATAACGTGCAAGAATTGCATCTTTTGTATCCTTTAATAACTTTGATTGACCTCCATTTTTATAATCCTCCCATTTTGAAGATGGCATGATGTACAACATGTCTAAATCTGAAATACCTTTAATCGCAGTCCATCTGCCATAGGAACCAACTTGTAATTGATTTGATGTTTTTGATTCGGTATCACGAAACTTTTTGTTCAACGCACATGTTATCTCTTGATAACGCAACGTGATTTGTTCTTCATTCGCAACCTTAATATTGCTTAAAAAGTCTTGAAACATTTGGGAAATTGACATTACAGCCCTCAAATTTTAATTGTTGATAAAGTATTAAAAACGTCCTTGTTTCTAACAATACATTTAATATTTTGTGACGCCAAACATGATCAATCAGCGCCAAATTTCACTTTTGCATTAGCTTTTATTGAGCTTAAAACTCAACTGATAACGATAAAACTCAATATTCTGAGCCACACTCAAAGCACGACGAATTCTTAGGTCATCTTCTAAGGCAATGATCACGCCTTTCACTTGCTGATCTGCCTCAGCCAACTCATCTTTGACATAGCCCATATAGCGTTGAATTTGCCCCACAACACGATCACTTGCACGACCACGTTTTAACTCAACAACAAGCAATGTCTTTTTATCCTTACTGATTGCCAAAATGTCGATAGGACCTGTATCCGATGGATACTGCTGACCGACCAATTGACCTTCTTCAGTATAGATATCGTATGTTGCCCCCAACTCAGTTTTAGACCAATTCTCTACCAAGAAATGTTCTAAATGCTTTTCTAAAGCAAAAGCCGTTGGGTCTTCGAGCACTTCATCAGGCTCGAGATGCTCAACTGTTTCTTTACCATCAATAAGCGTTTTAAGCTCTTCTGCATACTTGGTGATATTACAAACCGCACCTGCTGATCCCGATGAATTTTTCAACTCTTGAGACATCATTTCTCTAGGTAAAGTCTGTTCAAACCATTCAACTTTTCTGCGATGGCTTAGTTCACCAGAAGGCACGTAGTAATAGTCTGAAATGACTTTACCCACTAAGTAATGACCATCCCCACGAGGTGTAAGAATGATGTCTCCTTGTTTAATCCCTTTAGAAAGGGTATGCAACATGCCACATGCTAAGCCTGCTGAAATCTTAGTTTTGTCAGGTAAAGCTTCAAGATAAACAGGAATAAAACGATGATTAAACTCACGCCAATCATCAGGTAAGTCATGTGTTAAGTCTTGGTCAATGTTCCAGTTGGCGGCAATAAAGCCGCCCTCTAGAAACTCTTGCGCAAATACAGACTTCGCACCTGCCATAATGCGGTAATAGCCAGGATTGATTTGCATCATTAGGCAGCCACCTTGACACGTTTTTTACCTGTCAAAAGTTGTTGCATGAGTGCTTTTTTCTCTTGCTGTAAACAATCAAGTTTTTTTTGCAAGGTTTCAATTTCTTGATCCGCTAGAGAAAGAACTTCCGCAATTTGTTGTTGTTCCTTCTTATTTGGTAGAGGAATTACCAAATTTGAAAAAATTGAAATCCAATGTCGTTGATGCCCTCCAACAGTGAATTGCAACATTTGCATTGCTTCAAATACAAATTTAATTGAAACCCCTTTTTTAGCAGTCAAGATTTTCATGGCACTTGATTTTGCTTTAAATGGAAAGTTCACATATTTACTATCGGTTGTAAAATCATCAAATATAATTACAGGCAATTGATCTTGATAAATCCCCGAACTCTCATTGGTATAACCCAAAATAAATGTTTTACCTGCTGTTAAAACAGGTGTTTCATAACTATCACTATAAGCAGTGGATTCCACCAAATAAGGTGTTGGTTGTTGATAGTCAAGAAGTAAGCCTAATTCAATACGTTTCCATTCATCACTGAACTTTACCCCATTTTCATCAAGCAAACGCTTCTTACCCGTCAGCAACTGTTGCATCAACGCTTTTTTCTGCTGTTGGCTATTTTCAAGCAGTTCTTCAGTAGCCGAAATTGCTTGATCCCAAGTTGAAAGGATTTGGGCGATTTTCTTTTGCTCTAAAAGAGGAGGTACTGGTATAGGATAGTCCTTAACCATCTGAACATTCAGATTTTGTACTCCTCCACCTGCAAATTGATCTCTTGTAGCAAGATATCGATAATAATTAGTGTTTAAGAGTAATTTAATAAATTCACTCTCAATCTTTTTGCTACATTTGATTAATGTTAAGCTTACATAAACGCTAAATTCAAAATCAATATTAACTACAGCAGCTTCGCCAATTCCCGCCCCCACACGAGTTAAAAGAATATCACCTCTTTCAGGCTTCGTATTTTTAGTAAGCTTTTTATGCAATTCAACAGAAATATACTGAAAGTAATTCAAATCTAGGCGCCCATTTTGGACATTTCTGGCAGAAAAAAAAGGGATTCCTATCGATGCATCAACGTATTCAGGTGTAGCTGCAACACCGCAAGTTATTTTCGCCACATCTCCAAACTTTTTAATTTCCCAATTATTTGGTAACTCTTTAAAATAATCAGTTCCCATAACCCAACTCCTCTAAATACTTCGCCATCTGCACTTCAAGTTCAGCAAGTTGAGTCTTTAACTGCTCACGCTCAGCACGTACAGCAACCAAATCAATCTCAGCTTCTTCTTCAAAGGTATCCACATAACGAGGAATATTCAGGTTGTAATCGTTGTCTTTCACTTCCTGCAAAGTCGCTAAATACGCATACTTATCAACACTTTCACGAGCACGATAGGTTGCAATAATCTTGGCAATATTGTCTTCAGTTAAATTGTTTTGATTTTTACCTGACTTAAACTCACGGCTTGCATCAATAAACAAAACCGAATCATCAGACTTTTGCTTTTTGAAAATTAAAATCGCAGCAGGAATACCCGTACCGTAGAAGAGCTTTTCAGGTAAACCAATCACCGCATCTAACAAGTTTTCGTTTATCAACTTCTCACGAATCTTCCCTTCAGACGAACCACGGAATAACACACCATGTGGAACCACAACACCCATACGACCCGTAACAGGTTTTAGCGTTTCAATCATGTGTGAGATAAACGCATAATCACCTTTGGTCTTTGGTGGTAAACCACGACGGAAACGATCAAACTTATCATTTTCAGCTTGCTCATAACCCCACTTGTCTAATGAGAATGGTGGGTTTGCGGTCACGATATCAAACAGCATCAAGTCGCCATTTTTATCCAATAATTTTGGATTACGAATGGTATCTCCCCACTCAATTTTATGATTATCTTCACCATGCAAGAACATGTTCATCTTCGCCAATGACCAAGTTGAACCAATCGCTTCTTGCCCATAAAGTGCATATTCTTTGCTATCGTGATTCGCTACAACTTTACGACCACATTTCATTAATAGTGAGCCAGAACCACAGGCAGGGTCACAAATGCTGTCGCCTTTTTGTGGATCAAGTAACTCAGCAATTAAGTCCGATACTTCAGGTGGTGTATAGAATTCACCCGCCTTTTGACCACCACTTGCAGCGAAGTTTTTAATCAAAAACTCATAACCGTTACCAATCACATCAAGTGAACCAATACGGCTTGGTTTCTGATCTAAATCCTTAGAAGCAAACACTTCAAGTAAGTCTTTCAGAATCGTATTCTTTTGTTTTTCTTCACCCAATTTATCGGTATTAAACGAGATATCTTGGAAAACGCTTTTGCCTACATCTTTGAGCTTTGTACCATTGGCTTCTTCAAGTGCATGCAAAGCCATATCAATACGTTCACCATTGCCGGGTTCAAAGCGACGCTCATGCAAAGTATAGAAATTAGATTCACGAGGCAGTACGAAACGCTCGTTTTTCATCATTTCTTCAATCAGTTCAGGCTCATCACCATACTCATTTTTATAATTATCGTAGTGATCTTGCCATACATCAGAGATGTACTTTAAGAACAACATGGTTAAAATATAGTCTTTGTAGGTATCTGCACTCACCGTGCCACGGAATACATCACATGCCGACCAAAGGGCTTTATTGACGGTATCTTGATTGATTTGAGTAACCATTATTTGTTTCCTTGGAGCAGTTGTTTAAACATGCCCATCATCATTTGTTCACGATTTTTAAGTAATTGTTGGGTCAAGATCTGCTCTTGCTCCCAAATACGGTTTAATTCGATTATGCGTTGCTGAATATCCAAGCTAGGGATTTCAACTTCAAACTGGTTGACTGTAGATACGCTAAGCATTGGCATCTTAGAGCCCTGACTTTCTTTCCGTAACTCGTATTGCACATGAGGTTGGTTTAAGTACCAGCATAAGTATTCAGGCACTACATTTTGATTTGGCATTATTATCAAAAACTGGCTACTCACAATTAAGGGTAATGCTTTTGATTGATCTTGATTGCCTACAAAATAATGTGCCTTGAGATACTCTCCACGACAGGGCAGCAACACAGACTCAGGCGACACGATTGCGTTATCTTTACCTTGCCAATCAATTTGCGGTAAAGCATCTGCAAAAAGCGTATAACTACATGTATCCGTTGCTATGTTACGAATGTCTTTGATCTGCAATACGTGGGCATTGCCAGACTCAACTTCCTCGATCTTTTCTCGAAATGTAAAGCCTGTACGAATCTCTGTAAGGTCGCTCAGTTTTAAGAATCTCTTTAACTTTGCCATAAATATTTACTCAGAAAGGGATTGAGCCATCCTTGGCTCACATATTTAAGAAGCTTTGCCTAAGTTTTCTTTAAGCCAAGTAGTAACATCTTTCATTCCCTTTGAATCAAGGTTGTACCAAGCTGCCTCATTTTGTAAGCGAGTCACTAATAAGCCATCATTACCATCCATGACTTTGAATAATTCCTCTGCAATTTGTGATGGTGTTTTTTCAGAGACAATTAACCAACATGACTCCAGTGGATGACACCAATTGCCTAGAGACCTAATTTTTTCATAAAGCTCATCATAGTTACGTTGTTTACGCAGGTCATAATTGATCTGATATACTTTCATTTGTTCTGAACTCCTAATATTTAGTCGTGTTAATGGTTTTGAACTCGATGACAGGCGGCCACCTGTCATCCTTATTTTTTGCAGTAGAACATCTATTCAAACCAGCTAAATAGCATATTATGTTGCTGATAGTACTATGTCAATTAAAATTACAGTAGATTATCTACGTTTTTTATTTAATTTATAATAAGAATGCAAACTTAATTTTTGATTGTTTTCAGGCACTTGCTTTCTCCTTTTCTTTAACTATAATTTTTATAGCTTCCATCTTTGAACAGTTATGTTGATTCATTACTGCAGCAATTAATTTTTTATCTGTACCATCAGTTGTAGTTAAATAGTAAAAGAAAGTAGGCATTAAAAGTCTTAATGACATTTTAACATTTGATGAATTGATACAAAATATCTCTGAATATTCTCTTTTTTGTGTACGAATTTTTCTAATGATTTTCTTATCAATATCATCAAAAGAGAAAATCCCAGAACTTAATAACAGATTTGTTGAAGTTTCTTGTTGGTTCATAAAGAATTTCCATGCACTATTATCAATAATAGTTTTACCTGCACGACTTAAACCACCTTCACTATCATAAATATCTGAAAAACCTTGAGTTGCTAAGATGATTGAACCATCAAATTTTCTAGCTCTTCTATATGCTTGTTCTATAAAATCATCCATTCTAGGATTTTTACCTAAAAATCTATGAGCTTCATCGAAGATGATTTGTATTTTAGGTTTGGTAGTATCAGTAGAATACATTACTTTTCCTATATGATATAAAAGTAACATAACAAGAGGATCTCTTAACTCTGGATGATTTTCAACACCTTTGAACTCAACAGCCATTGCATCTTTTTCCATTGAAAATTCACATTCACCTGAAAACCACTCTTCATAAATCCCACCTTGACAATAAATATCAAGTTGCCTAGCAAAGTCACTAAATCTTATATCTTCTACACCAGATCGGAAGAGCGTCGTGTAGGGAAAGAGTGTCTTCGCCTGTGTAGAT
>ERZ650305.750-NODE-750-length-12917-cov-4.300498_pt1 | contig 12917 bp, 14 predicted proteins | sample MGYA00376241_ERZ650305 | MGnify/ENA primary metagenome ERZ650305 (study PRJEB26733, sample SAMN07839276) | wastewater metagenome | biome: urban; feature: artificial channel; material: waste water | place: USA: North Carolina | collected 2016-02-25 ... | reverse complement strand
GATACTATGAATAAATCAGTTAAAATTTTGGATAAAAAAGATTTTACTGTTATAAAAGTTCTGAGCAGTAAGAAAAAAACAATATTTATTTTAGTAGCTATATTAATAGCTACAATTATTATTGTAATTACAAATAAAATAATGGCTAAGAAAAAAGGTGAGATTATTGAATAAAAAGGCTATTGGAGTTTTTGATTCTGGATTAGGTGGATTAACAGTAGTAAAAGAGCTGAAAAAAGTTCTGCCCAATGAAAGAATAGTTTATTTTGGTGACACAGCAAGAGTACCTTATGGGAGCAAATCTAAAGAAGTTATATTAAGATATAGTAGAGAAATATCTAAATTTTTAAAAGGTCAGGATGTAAAAATGATAGTAATAGCATGTAATACAGCCAGTGCTTTTGCATTAAAAGAGCTACAAGAAGAGTTAGATATACCTGTTATAGGAGTTATAGAAGCAGGGGCTAGAATGGCAGTAGAGCTTAGTGAAAACATTGGAATTATTGGAACAAAAGGGACTGTAAGTTCAAAAGCTTATTATAATGCAATTAAAAAAATAAATTTGGGAGCAAATGTTTATCAGAAAGCATGTCCTTTATTTGTACCATTAATAGAAGAAGGAATGGCAGATGATTCAATAACAGAAGAGATAATTAGAAAATATCTGAGTGAAATAGATGGAATGATAGACACGTTAGTATTGGGATGTACACATTATCCTTTGATTACAAAGGCAATTAACAGAGTAACTAGTTATAAAATAAAACTTGTAAATCCAGCTGAAGAAACTGCTAAAGAAGTAAAGGAAACATTGGATAGACTTTCTTTGGTGAATGTAAAAAGAGAAGGAGAAGATCAATACTTTGTAAGTGATGCACCTGAGAATTTTAAAGAATTGGGGGAATTATTCTTAGGATTTGAATTGGAAGACTTACAAGAAGTAAATTTAGAAAAATAGGAGGTTATAATGTTTGATTACATTAGGGGAAAAGTTACAAATAAAAAAGTAGATTATGTAACATTAGATGTAAATGGAATAGGTTACAAAATACATATTTCTTTAAATACTTTTGATAAAGTAAAGGAGTCAGAAGTTAGGCTATACATACATAATTATGTAAGAGAAGATGCTTTTATTCTTTATGGTTTTTATGATGAAAATGAAAGAGAATTTTTTGAAAAATTGTTAAGTGTTAGTGGAGTAGGGGCGAAACTAGCTATAGCGATTCTTTCTACATTTAATGTTAAAGATTTGAAACACATGATTTTAAATGAAGATATAAATCTTCTAATTAAAGTGCCTGGATTGGGAGTAAAGAAAGGTAAAAAATTAATTTTAGATATTAAAGATAAACTACCTGTAAACTTTACACTTGAAGATGGGTTTGAGAATTTGGATAGTATAAGAGTTTCTGAGCTAGAGGAAAATATTTATTTAGCATTGGAATCTTTGGGTTATAGTAGTAAAGATATTGATAAATTTGTAGAAAGAGAAAAGATTAAAGACTACAAGAATATTGAAGAAGCTATTAAGGATATACTGAAAAAAATTCAAAGTAAAAAATAATCTTTTCTCTAATATTAGAGGAGGCTTATGAAAAAAAAGGGATATACTTTATTTGAAGCATTGGTAGTAATAAGCATAATGGTAATAATATCTGGTGTTGCTTCTGCATCAATAAGTAGGTATAATAAAAGTAGAGATAATAACATGCTTAATAATGAACTAAAAATGAAATTCCATATGATAGCAGGGGAAGCGTTTAATACCAAAAGTAAAATACAATTTGTTCCTGATTATGACAATAATTTGATTTTATTTAAAAAAGAAGGTACAATAATAGAAAAAATTAAATTGCCAAAAGGATATAACTATAGTAATAATGCATCAAATTCAGCAATTTACTTTACTGAAACAGGAAATGTTTCTCCTATGTTTAGTTTTTTTGTAAAAGATGAAGATGGAAGTAACGTTTTAAAATTGACATTTAGTTCTGTAGATAAATTTGTAAAAAGTGTCCATATAAGACAATATATTTATGAAAATGGAGTAGAGCAAGAAACTAATTAGGAGGATAAAATGAAAAATCGGGGATTTTCATTAATGGAATTAATGATAGTTGTTGCTATTATTATGATATTAGGTGCAGGCGGAATGTGGACTCTTAAAGATAGACTGTATAAGAATGAAATTATTAAGATAAAGGCTGCAGTACCGACTTTACTAAATAGTGGAGCTTTAAGAGTTTATGAAAGAGGAACTTCTGGAGCAGCACTTACAGTAACAGGAGGCTCAATATCTATATCTAATGTTGGAGCAGGAATGGAAGTGAAATCTAGAATGTTTACATTTTCAACAACAGCTTCGGCAACAAATCTTGAGATAAATTCCTTAGGAGGATTTAGGGGAGATTTTAATATATTGGTAGAAGACAAAGACGCTAACGATGTAATGACTTTTAAAATCATTACTAAATCAAGTTTCGGAGTTTTTAAAGTAGATGTAGTAGAATAAATTGTAGGCGAATGTTTCGCCTATTTTTTTTACAAAATAAAGGTTAAAAGACTGGGTAAGAGTATATAAAATATGGGTGATAAAATGAAAAAATTTGAAAAATATACGATAGCTTCTTTAGGTGGGGCTATATTTTTTTCTTTATGGAATGTAAATATAATTATAGGAAGCTTAATTTTATTGGCATGTATTTTAATTGCTAATATAGATAAGAAAAAAATCTATTGCTTATTTATGGGAATTCCTATTTTTGTGGGAAGTCTAATTACATTAAATAAAGAGATGGAAATAGGTGAAATTTATAAAGCTAAGATTACTATAGATAAAAAAATAGAGATTAAGAGTATCAATAATAAATTTGTAAAAAATAAATATTATTTAAAGAATAAGTTTATGGAAAATAGAGTAGGGAATTTCGAAGTAACAATCAAAGTGAATGAAATAGAAAAATTTAATAATATTTATTATATTAATGGAGAAGTAATAGAGGTTAAAGAAAACTATTTTAATAAATATAGAAATAGTATCAGAAAAATAATAGAAAATACAGGATATTCTTATGAGGTAGAAGCCTTTACAAAAGCAATAGTATTGGGCGAAAGAGGAGAATTAAGTCAAGAGTTAGAAGAGAATTATAGAAAAGTTGGTGCAACTCATGTTTTGTCAATTTCGGGCTTACATATAAGTATAGTTATAATAGGATTTATAGCGATACTTCATTATTTTAGCTTTAATTATAGGTTGAAATACATATTAACTTTGATAATTTTGACTTTTTACGTAGCAATCTTAGGGAATAATCCTGCAATTTTACGTTCTTATATAATGGGAGCTATTTATCTTTTGTCCAAAATATTCTATGAAAAATCTGATATAAAAAAGAGTTTTTGTATAAGTTTAATAGCATTGGTTTTTATAAATCCAAATGTGATTTTAGACTTATCATTTATTATGTCTTATAGTGCATTATTTGGTATTATATATGTATACGATAAGTTTAAGAGAGAAAATATTTATTATAATGTTTTCTTAGTAAGTCTTATAATTCAGCTAGTTCTTACACCTGTTACAATGTATTATTTTAAAACTATGGCAATATACAGTTTTGTATTTAACATATTTATTGTGATTTGGGGAGATTTTTTGATTAATTTGATATTTTTAGGAGTGTTTTTGGAAAGTATAAAATGTGGATTTATACTAAGAAAAGTAACGGAGTTTTTTTATGAAGTTTTAGATGTTTTCATAAAAACTATGAGTAGATTACCGATGTCTTCATTAGAGATTGAAAGAGAAATTTCAGTATATTTTTTTATTCTAATGATAATTCTGATATTTATATCATTGTGGAATATAAATTACGGTATATATGGGATAATGATTGGGATATTAGTATATAATTTACTACCTTATGAAAATCTTAAAACTGCAAATTATTATTATTTTCCAAAAGAAAAAGTATTAGTTATTTTAGATAAAAAAGATAGAAAAATAAAAAAATTAGAAGATAGAGCAAAAATAATTGTTGGAGAAAAAGAAAACTTGGAAAGTTATGAGAATAAAGAACATTATGATATAAAAAAGGGAGAAAGATTACATATTGGTCAAATAATGATTGATTTTAAAAATGAAATAAATTGTATATATAGATAGTATAGAAGCAAGGGTAGAAGTGTGAAAAATTGCAAAAAAAAACCAAATATGATAAACTGGTTTTGATACTTATAAAAAATAGTTGAGGTGAAGATTTGAAAAAATTCTTAAATGATATAAAACGAGCAAATCCAAACATGGGTGGAAATACAAAAGTTATTTATGGTATTTTAATCATAATGGTAGTTTTGATGATAATAAAAAACGTAGTAACTAATATGGAAATACTTATAATTATTCCAGTATTGATTATGTCTATTGTTTTACATGAGTTGGCTCATGGATATGTAGCTTATTTGAATGGAGATGACACAGCTAAAATACAAGGAAGATTAACTCTTAATCCAATAAAACATATTGATGCATTTGGATTGTTATTGCCGATATTTCTAATTCTTACTAGTTCATCTTTTGTAATAGGGTGGGCAAAGCCAGTACCAGTAAATTATTATAAACTTAATAATCAAAAATCTAGTATTTTTTATGTTTCAATAGCAGGAATAGTTACTAATTTATTCTTGGCAGTTATAGGAGCATTATGTCTAAGATTTCTTACAGCAGAAGTATTGGCAAATAAATATATTTATTTAGGTATAGTTTATTTAATTAGACTAAATATAACTTTAGCAATTTTCAATTTATTACCTATTCCACCTTTAGATGGCTCAAAAATAATAACTGCCTTTGGAAGTAATAACTTGAAAATGGGACTTTATAGAATTGAGCGTTATGGATTTATAATTATAATGTTATTACTTTGGACAGGAGTTTTAGATATTGTAATGAATCCTTTGTATAGGTTGTTTTATAGCATTATTAATTTGATAATAGGAGCTTAATATGGAATTGTTGACAGTATTAAATATTGTAGGTGTTATAGCCTTTACATTATCAGGTGTTCTTAAGGGATTAAAGCATCAGTTAGATATATTTGGAATTATAGTTTTAGGAGCAATAACAGCAATTGGCGGCGGAATAATAAGAGATTTATTATTGAATAAAATTCCAAATACAATAATATCAGAAACAGATATTTATTTGTCTGTTACTGTTTCAATTATAGGATACTTTATAGCTCAAAATTTGGACTCTTTAGGAAAGTTAATATCTATAACAGATGCATTGGGACTTGCAGCATTTGTTATAATAGGAGCGGAAGCAGCTCTTACAAGTAAAGGAATAGGGCTAATGGGGACTGCTATAATGGCTACACTTACTGGAGTAGGTGGCGGAATGATTAGAGATAGTTTGGTCAGAGAAACACCTTTTGTTCTCAAAGAAGACTTGTATGCAACTCTTTGTGTTTTGGGAGGGATGCTATATTATTATTTTGCAATGTATACAGAGGTTCCTAAAACGGTTTATTCAAATATAATAATGATAGCAATTTTTTTAACAAGATTATTGGCAATAAAATATAAGCTGAATTTACCGAAAAAAATAATATAGTTTAGAAAAGTAATGGGGAGAGTAATTATGGAAGAATATAGAATTTTGATAGTAGAAGATGTTAAAGCAGCACATCTTTTATATGAACAAGCATTATTAAGTCAAAATAAGGATTATATTATAAAATGTGTAGATAGAGGTAGTGAAGCACTAAAAGAATTAAGAATTCATAAATATAACATAGTTCTTTTAGATATTAATCTTCCAGATATGAGGGGAGAAGAAGTATTAGAGAAAATAAGAAGTAGAGGAATGGATGTTCCTGTTCTTATATTAACAGCATTTGCAGAAAAATCTTTGGTATTAAATGTTACAGGATTTGGGATACATGATTATTTATTAAAACCTGTGGATTTAAATATGTTAAGAGAGAGAGTTTCTGAAATCTTATTAGGGAAAAAAGAAGTAGTAATAAAAAACTCTAGTAAAAAAGAAAAAAATATAGATAAAAAAGAAAAAGTTGTAAAAAAAGAAGTAGTTCAGGAATATGACCCGAAATATTTGTGGAAAAAGAAAGTAATATGTCCAGTATGTGCTCATGAGTTTGAAACTTATAATTATAAAAATAAATCACAAGCATTGAAAGAAAAAGAAAGTGATTTTCATGAGATTTATGATAAATTCGACCCAATAATGTATGATATATACGTTTGTCCTTCGTGTTTTTTTGCGTCAACAATAAGTGAATTTGATAAACTAAAGGCTAGAGAAATGGAAATATTATTCAATAATAAGAGAAGTAGTACATTGGACTACAGTAAAAATAGAACGATAGATATGGCTTTAGAAAGTTATGACTTAGCTATACATTGTAAAAATCAAACAGAAAAACCAAATGAAGCTTTATTAGCAAATTTATATATAAAAAAAGCTTGGCTATATAGAGGGATTAATGAAAGCAATGGTGAATTGAAAAATCTAAGTGAAGCTCTTCATCTTTATGAGAAAAAATATCTTACAGCGAGTAACGTTGGAGGAGCATTGAGTGAGAATGGATTAGCTTATCTGATAGCAGAGCTATCAAGAAGAGTAGGAGACTACAATAAAGCTCAGAAGTATTTTGGAATTCTAATTAACTCTCAAGATGCAAAAAAAGAAAAATATATTTATAGTCTAGCAAAAAGACAGTATGAAATACTTAAAGAGGAAAAGAAATGAAAACGGTACTAAAAGAAACACAGATAGAGTTTGAAGAGAAGAAATCTAAATTTATTGGATATATTAAGCCTGTAAAAGAAGTAAGAGAAGCTGAAAATTTTATAGAATATATAAATATGATGCATCCAAATGCAACTCATAACTGTTCAGCTTATAGAATAATTGAAAATGGACAAGAGTATTATAAGGTAGATGATAATGGAGAGCCAAGCGGAACGGCAGGAAAACCTATAGGTGAGATATTTGTGACATTGGATGTGTATAATGTAGTGGTAGTTGTCACAAGGTACTTTGGTGGAATTAAGCTTGGAGCAGGGGGACTAATAAGAAATTATGCTAAAACAGCAAAATTAGCTGTAAATGAGGCTCAAATAGTAGAGTATATAGAAAAAAAAGAATATCTAATTGATTTTAGTTATGGGAAAAGTAACGAGATTGATAAAATAGTTTTTGATGAAAAAATAGAAATTTTGGATAGAAATTTTGATGAAAGAGTATCTTATAAAATGTTATTATCTCAAAACCAAAGAGAAAAAATTCAAGAGATTAAAGATATAATTGTAATTGGAGTGTAATGCTCCAATTTTTTTTACAAATAAAAAGTTGTCTATAAAATAAGATTTTTACATATTGAAGCATTTTTATGATTTAGGAAAGGGACAAAACATAAACCAGAAGCTTATTCTCCTAAAGGATAATTTCCTTTGATAAAGCTCCACTATATTAAGAAAGAGATTCACCAAACTAGAATGATGCTAAACTCATTAATTTTTATTGAAGTTTTTAAAGGATTTCTTAATAAACTCTGTTACACTTTGTAAAAAAAGTCCAATAAAATAGAGTTTTAAAGTTTAGAAGTTACTCTAAAAGCCTTAGGATTTAAGTTTAAACAGAGAGTTAGAGAAAAAACTATTAATAATCCAGTAAGTACTGATAGAATATTTGTTTTGAATTTATTGGCAATTCATGTATAATATTATTGATATCAATATAATTTAGTTTAATTCAAACTAATTATTTTCACAGAATGGAGGAACTTATGATATTAATTACATCATTAATTATATTTTTTATTGTTTTTACAGCATTATTTTCCAAGCAATTAAATATTCCAGTAATTATGATAGCTTTGTTTGTAGGGATGATATTTGGAAGCGATATCAGTGGATTTGTTTACTTTGATAATGCAGAATTTGTAAAAAATTTTTCAGATATTGTATTAGTTTTTGTACTATTTGCAGGAGGATTCAATATTCAGTACAAAAGATTGAAAGAGATTATTAAGCCTACATTACTACTTGCTACTATAGGTGTATTAATCACTTCATTACTTACAAGTTTTATTTTTCAAAAATTTTCTAACTGGAGTTTTATTAATTCGTTTCTGCTCGCAAGTATAATATCTTCAACAGATGCTGCTGCGGTATTTTCCATATTAAAGAATAAAACTATCTCTAACAAAGTTGGGATTATCACAGAGGTCGAATCTGCTGCCAATGACCCTATGGCAATTATTATGACGACTTTTGTTATACAGTATATTTCGGGGAATAATGTGATTTCGGGAAGCCATGTTATTTTAAGCTTTATATGGCAATTTATTGGCGGAGCGATAATTGGTTATCTTATTGCCATTATAGCTTATCGGTTTTTAAAATATGTATTAAAATTATATAAAGAATATATATTTTTATTTTTGATAGGGATTATCCTTTGTGCTTATGGAAGTGCTCTTCTTCTTCATGCAAGTGGAGCTTTATCTGCTTTTTTCTGCGGCTTAACACTAGGAAATAAAAAATTCCCTTTAAAAAATGGTATAAATTCTTTTGTAGAAACAATATCATTTATTACCAATGTTTTTCTATTTATTTTATTAGGTCTTTTAGTTTTTCCAAAAGAATTTTCAAAAATTTGGCCGTTGTCGTTTTTTCTATTTGTTATACTTACTTTTATAGGAAGACCAATTTCTGTATTTTTATGTACATTTAAATGGAAATTGAATTTTAAAGAAAATATATTTTTGAACTGGAGTGGGATTAGAGGTGCTGTTCCGATTATTCTTGCTATATATCCTCTAGCTTCAGGAATAGATAAAGGACAGGAAATGTTTAATATTATTTTTCTAACTGTAATTATTTCTATTGTAGTACAAGGAACAACTATTGGATTTTTAGCAGATTATTTTAGTTTTAGTAAAATTATAAAGCATAAACCTCTACAAGTTATGGAACTTGTTACCGTAATTGATACAGATTATGAGCTTTTAGAAATACACTTGGATGAGGATATTTATAAAGGGAAAGTAAAAATATCTAATTTAAATCTTCCTTCTGATACTACAATTACAATGATTACAAGAAATGGAAAGATTTTAGCACCTACAGGAAAAACTTATATTTATAGTGGAGATACCATCTCTATTTTAGCAAAAAACTCTAAAGTAAAAGATATTACTGAAAAAATCTTGATTAATTTCAATTCTATTTAATTGGTTTTATTACAGAATTAAGCTTTACTATTTACAATAGATTTATTTACTCTTATTTCAAGGGCAGATGAGGCAATGTATTTGGCTAAAAGTATAGGAAAAAATAGTATCGTTGCTGTAGAGTAATATAAAATAAATGGAAAATCCTCGTTTTTATAACGAGGATTTTTTAGTTTTAAATAATTAATTCTACAACAAAAACAGTAATACATGCAAATAACGAAACTTTAAATAAATTTTGTTCTTTATAAGCAAGAAACATTGCAACAAGAAAACCGCCAAGAGCAGACCACATATTTCCAGTAGAATGAAGTATTGCGGGAAAAGTCATAACTGATAAAGTTACATAGGGAATAAAATATAGAAAAGATTTTAGAAATTCATTATCTATTTCTTTTCGTATCAGAGTGAGTGGAACAAGCCTTATTGCATAAGTGACGGTTGCCATAACCAAAATATATAAATAAATATTATTTTTCATTAACAACCTCCTTCGTTTGAGAAAAGAATGCAGCAATCCCAGATATAAATACTGATAGTATAATTAATTTGAAACCAGAAGAAATTTGATTTAGTACAGGAAGCTTAGTGAACAAAAAGCTTGAAATCATAGAAATCATAATAACACCAGTAAGTAGCTTGTTTTCTTTGGCTGGTGGAATAATTATAGCAATAAACATCCCGTAAATTGCAATACTTAGGGCATTTATTATTCTTTCTGGAAGTATGTTGCCAGAAATTACTCCAAATAAAGTTCCAAGTATCCATCCTGGAATAGCAATACTCATTAGTCCATAGTTGTAAAAAGGATTCAATTTTTCTTTTTTGCATACAGATAATCCAAAAATTTCATCTGTAATACCAAATCCTATAAAAAATCTATGGAAAAAAGGTACTTTAAAATCAATTTTTTGAGATATAGCACAAGACATGAGAGAGTATCTAAGGTTTATTATTAACTGAATAATAGCTAACTCCATATAACTAGCAGAAGCACTTATTAGTCCAAGACCTGCAAATTGCCCAGCAGAGGTAACATTAGTAGCAGACATGAGAACAGCTTGAAAAATTGTAAGCCCAGAAGTCTTGGCCACAATTCCAAAGGAAAAAGAAACTGCAAGATACCCAAGAGCTACAGGGATTCCATCTTTAATACCATTTTTAAAATTACAAATATTGTATGACATAATCGATACCTTTCTTAACTTTTTTATAATTTTATCACAGAGATTGACATTAGTAAAATGAATTTATATAATAGATATATTAGAATAACTAATGTAAAGGGGAGAGATGAATAAATACGGTGTTTTTATAAAAATAATTGAAACAGGAAGTTTTACAAGGACAGCAGAGGAGATAGGTTATACTCAGTCAGCCATAAGTCAAATTGTTAATTCACTAGAAGATGAACTTTCTACGAAGCTAATTCTACGTTCGAGAAAGGGAATAGAGCTTACACCAGACGGCAAAGAGTATTTGCCTTATATAAAGACAATATATCATTCTTATTTGGAGCTTATGGAGAAAAATAAGGAGATGCAAGGACTGGAAAAGGGAATTGTGAGAATAGGAACATTTTCGAGTGTATCTTGTAATTGGTTACCAAAACTAATGAAAGACTTTAAAGTTCAATATCCATCAGTACATTTTGAACTTCATCAAGGAGAGTATACAAGTATTGCTCAATGGATTAAGGAAGGAAGTGTAGATTTTGGATTTGTAAATCCTCAGGCTGAGGCAGTAAAAAGTTTGCAATCAATTCCATTACAGCAAGATGAAATGTTAGCAGTATTACCAAGCAATCATCCCTTAACAACAAAGAATAAAGTTTCCTTAAAAGAATTGACTGAAGAGCCTTTTATTTTGTTAAATGAGGGTCAATTAAGCGAACCTTTAGAAATATTTAAGAAGCATAATCTTACTCCAAATATTCAGTATCGTGTTTATGATGATTATACGATTATGTCTATGGTTGAAAGTGGATTGGGAATAAGTATTTTGCCAAAACTGGTTTTGAGTAGATTTCAATATGAGATTACAACAAAAGAAATTTCGCCACCAATAGTTAGGACAATTTCATTAGCTTACAAAAATAAAAGTGTTTTGCCCATAGCAAGTAGGTACTTTATGGATTTTATTGTTAAGCAATGCGGGAAGATATGACAATTATAGAAAAATCAGAAATAGTTTTTTGAAATCGAAGCTTATTCAGCTTCACCGAACCAGCGTGACGCTGGACTCATTATTTTTTCAATATTCTATATTGAATGAAAGTTAAGGGGTTAAGCGTCCCACGCTTAGAGATTCTGTATAAAAAAAACTGAAGACGTTTAAGCCTTCAGTTTGATAGTTCTATTAAACAACTTTAGTTGTCCATTCTTCAACATTCCAGATATCAGTTACGATATCCATATAGAAATCAGGTTCATGACTTACAAGAAGTACAGTTCCTTTAAATTCTCTTACAGCTTTTTTAAGCTCTTCTTTTGCATCAACATCTAAGTGATTAGTAGGTTCGTCAAGAACTAAGAAGTTAATATCTCTTAACATAAGCTTGCATAAACGAACTTTAGCATTTTCTCCTCCAGAAAGAACTTTCATTTGACTGGTAATATGGTCATTTGTAAGTCCACATTTTGCAAGGGCTGAACGAACTTCACCATTAGTCATACTTGGAAACTCATTCCAAATTTCATCAAGGGCAGTGGTACTGCTGCTTTCTACTTCTTGCTTAAAGTATCCAACTTCCAAGAATTGTCCGTGTTCAACTTCTCCAGCCACTGGTTTAATTGCTCCCAAAATAGTATTTAGAAGAGTTGATTTTCCTAATCCATTAACACCTCTGATTGCAATTTTTTGATTACGTTCAATAGAGAAATTAAGAGCTTTTGTTAAGGGTTCATCATATCCAATAACTAAATCTTTGACAGCTACTACCTCACGAGCTGGAGTACGAGCTGTTTGGAATGAAAATGATGGTTTTATTTTTTCTCTAGCAATTTCAATTATATCCATTTTATCAAGCTTTTTTTGACGGTCTTTTGCAAGATTTGTTGTAGCAACACGAGCTTTGTTACGAGCGATAAAATCTTTTAAGTTATCAATCTCTTTTTGCTGCTTTTTATAAGCTTGTTCTATTTGTCTTTTCTTTAGTGCATGCATCTCTTGGAATTGGTAATAATCTCCAGAATAACGAGTAAGCACTGCATTTTCAATGTGATAAATAACATTTGTAACTTCATTTAAAAATGGAATATCATGGGAAACCAAAATAAAGGCATTTTCATATTCTTGTAAGAATTTTTTTAACCATTCAATATGATTCTCATCTAGAAAGTTTGTAGGCTCATCTAGTATAAGTATCATAGGATTTTCTAACAAAACTTTAGCAAGAAGTATTTTTGCTCTTTGTCCACCAGATAACTCAGTAACATCACGGTCAAGACCAATTTCCATAAGACCTAATCCATTAGCATACTCTTCAATTTTAGAGTCTAAATTATAAAAATCTCCACTATCTAAAATTGTTTGGATTTCTCCAACTTCTTCAAGAATTGCGTCCATTTCATCAGGTTCGCAGCTTCCCATTTTTTCATATAGTCCCATCATTTCTGTCTCTAGCTCAAACATATGTCCAAAGGCAGTACGAAG
>ERZ650305.742-NODE-742-length-13036-cov-5.372699_pt1 | contig 13036 bp, 6 predicted proteins | sample MGYA00376241_ERZ650305 | MGnify/ENA primary metagenome ERZ650305 (study PRJEB26733, sample SAMN07839276) | wastewater metagenome | biome: urban; feature: artificial channel; material: waste water | place: USA: North Carolina | collected 2016-02-25 ... | reverse complement strand
ACTATTCGCTTCTGCTAAAAAACCTTCATAAACTTCTAATTCAATTTTTTCTCTTACATATTCTTCTAAAGCTTCAAAATCAGACCACGTATTCTTAAAAATCATATTTTTATTTTCTTCTATTAATACTGCTTCTTCAATCTTATCTTTTTCATATTTCTTAATGTTTTTTTCTTCTTTTAACTGTTTTTTTGCAATAAATTCATCTGCCCAATTTTTTTGAAGAGCATCTTTAAAATACTTGATATACGAGGCTTTACAAAAAATAGCTGTATATTCTGCTGTATATTTTACATAGCTATATTCATGTTTTTTTAAGGCTTCTCTTATAATATTTGGTAAAGTCTTAAATTTTCTAGCAACTTCTGGAAAAGTATTAAATATCTCCTTAAAATACTCGTCTGTAAAGAAATCCGTTGAATTTAGTTCTACCTCTTGTTGTCTTTCTTCTTCTGAATGAACAAACTTATCAAATTCTGATTTTTCATCTAAAAATATATCCCTTTTGATTTTATTATGTTCTTCTGTAAAAAATATTTCAAAATCTGCTCTTTCCCATTTACCATTTCTATTTAGATTGAAGTCTTTTATATAATTAAAACTTCTAAGATCTGCTAAAGATTTTTCAATCTTTAGAACAGCTCTACGAGGATTTTTATCCCAAGCAAAGGGTATTCTTCTAGCTATATGATATGCCGTTTTTTTTAGATAAAGATTGTTATATCTCCATTTTGTTATCATTGTAAAAATAGAACGTGTTACAGCATCTTTTATATTTAATAAGTCATCTGCATCAAATGCCATATATCCCTTTTTGATAATATTTTCATAAAAATGCTGACTTATAGTTATCCTAAATATTTCTTTTGTTCTTTTATCTGTAAAAAAATTACTTTCTTTCATAGTTGCATCTTTGAGAGTAACCATTCTAAAAGTTAATATATTGGTTTCTACCAAATCATCTAGTATTTTTCTAGCTTCATTTGAATAAAATAAATTTTTGAATCTAAAAGTTGTAGTTGCCATTTTAGATATGGCTTTACGAATCTTTGGATACAAGCCTTTTCTTGTTGTTTTATTATAAATTTTCATATTATCAAAAATATCATTGATAGTACAATAGAAAGTCTGCTTAAAATTATTATTTCTTAGAATTTTGGTTATCGCTATAAATACCCTCTCTTCCAATTCACCGGGTATCATAGTATCAAAAGCAGGAATTATCTCAAGAAAAGAAGATTTGTCAGTAGAAAAATAGTATTTTTTGATTTGATTTACTTTTATATTATTACTCTTTGAAAAAATAGGAAACTCAACTATATTCATTTCCATACGAATTAAGTCTTTATTTTTTTCCATTTCAACTAGAGAAGAATCAATATTTAAGAACTCTTCAACAACTTTCATCTCTTTATTATAATCTATAGTTTCTTCAAATCCCTTTGTAGACATTTTTCCTCCAAAATTTCAATAGTAGTACTAAAGGCTATATCTCTAAAAATAAAAGTAGTATTCAAGGAGTTTTAAATATAAAAACCATTCAAGTATTTAAACCTTGAATTTACTATACTCTATTTATACCCATGCTTTTTTTATTTTATGTAATATTTTTTTATTATTAGTAGTATTAAGCGATTTATTGTTGTTAAATCTCAATCAATAGTAGTTTATCGCGTCAAACATTTTAAGTATACTATTTTTTAAAAGAAAAATCAATAGTAGTATTAAAGGTTTTTTATAAAACATAGTAGTACTGAAGGGTTTTTCAATTTATATAGTAGCTTTAAGCGTCACTTTTTATTAATTTAGGCTAATTATGCTAATGTTTTCAATAATTTAATGAAATTATGATAATTTTAGTAGTATTCAGAGATATTTTTACTGTTTTTAGGTAGTGTTAAGCGTCACTTTTTAACAAAAATTTTAAATCTTTAATGAAATGACAATAGAAATTCTTAATAAATCAATAAATTTCTATGATTATTCGTAGTATTAAGCGTCAATATTTTGCTGTTTTTCCCTTAAATAGCTTATTTATACAAGTTTCTTCGTTTTAATAACTCTTTTGTATTTTGGTAGTATTAAGAGTCTAATAATCATATTATTCTTATAAAAATAAAGCTTTCTAAACCTTATCTTTCTTTAAACAGAGAATTTAAGGGCAATTTAATTTGAATAATTCAATGATTTTTAATGAAATAACTTTAATTTTATTAAATTAGAGTTACATAGTATCTGAAAACACGATTAGTTATTATCTTTATGCTAGTATATAAATAGTTGTGAGCATACTAAAACAGTAGTAGTGACGCTGAATACTAACTTCAATTATTAATTTGAAGTAGTAGTATCCAGTGCTATTTTCATAAATATTTAAGTAGTACTCAGTGTCTAAATTTAAATGTTTTATATAAATATAGTGCCGCGCCTATTCGAGACTGTGTCACAATAAAAAAAAAAACAGGCAAAAATCTTTCAACACAAAGCCACAAAGAGCTCAAAGGCACACAAAGTTAAAAATTGAAGCAAGTAAAATCAATTGATTCTTATATTTTTCTTTGTGAAACTTTGTTTCTCTTTTCTTTGTGCTGAATTTTTTAGGCATTTAATCATAATTGTGACACAGCCTGACGAAGAAAGGGGGGATTCCGGGACGTAGCCTGCCACTCACGGCAAGGACTCCTGTCCTCTCCACTCCTGTTAAACCTTTATTAAATAATGTTTGTATATTTTCCCACAGTCTTCTGGAACATAGTTTAATATTTTCTAAAAAGCTCAATTTATTTCACTTTTATTTGTTTAATATTCCATATTTCGTTAGCATATTCAAGAATCGTTCTGTCAGAACTAAATTTCCCACCGTTTGCTATATTTAACCATGCCTTCTTTGCCCATCCATACTTATCTTTATAGGCTAAATCTACTCTTTTCTGAGCCTCTCTATAACTTTCAAAATCCTTTAACAAATAGTATTCATCAGGACGATTTCCATCTATACCGTATAATAATGAGTTATAAAGTTCTTGAAACATTGAAGAATCTGAACTAAATGTTCCATCAATTAATGAAGTCATAACTCTTTCAAGTCCTTCTATTTTTTTCGTAAGTTCCAAAGGATTATAGCTACTTTTATCGTTTAATTCTTGTACTTCTTTAGAAGTTAATCCAAAAATAAAATTATTTTCTTCCCCTGCTTCTTCTATAATTTCAACATTAGCACCATCAAGTGTTCCAATTGTAGGAGCACCGTTTATCATAAACTTCATATTTCCTGTTCCCGAAGCTTCTTTTCCTGCTGTAGAAATTTGTTCAGACACATTGGCTGCAGGAAATATTTTTTCGGCAAGGGATACTCTATAATTTTCCAAAAATACAACTTTTATTTTCCCGTTAATACTTACATCATTATTAACTATTTCTCCTACTGCATTGACTAATTTTATAATATTCTTAGCTCTTCTATAACCTGAAGCTGATTTTGCTCCAAATATAAATGTTCTAGGAACTATATCTAAATTTGGATTATCTTTGACTTTAAAATATAAGTCAATTATATGAAGCACATTTAATAATTGTCTTTTATATTCATGAAGTCTTTTTATTTGAACATCATAAATTGAATTTGGGTCAATTTCTATTTGATTATGTTCTTTTATATAAGAAGCAAGTTTAACTTTATCTTCATGTTTGGAAATAATAAATTTATCTAAAACTTCAATATTATCGGCATAATTTTCCAATTTTTTAAGCTCGGACAAGTCTGTTATCCATTTATCACCTATCAATTCAGTTATAATATTTGACAAGGCTGGATTTGCTTTTAACAGCCATCTTCTTTGAGTTATTCCATTTGTTTTGTTAAGAAATTTATGCGGATACATCTCATACCAGTCTTTTAATTCTTGATTTTTAAGTATTTCTGTATGAAGAGCTGCCACACCATTTACTTTTGATGAACCATGAATAGCTAACCAAGCCATTTTTATAGTATTGTTAGAAATTATTGACATTTTATTATGTTTTGACCAATCGCCCGGAAAAGCCAATCTAAGTTCTATCATAAATCTTCTGTTTATTTCTTCTATTATTTGATATACTCTCGGCAAAAGTCCTTGAAATATATTTATAGGCCATTTTTCAAGAGCTTCGGATAAAATTGTATGATTTGTATAATTACAAGTTTTTACAACGATTCCCCATGCTTCATCCCACTCAAGCTTCTCCCAATCAATAAGAATTCTCATAAGTTCTGGAATTGCAACTACGGGATGAGTATCATTTAATTGTATTGAAACTTTTTCCGGAAATAAATTGAAATTTGTTCCATGTTTAATTTTGAATTTTTTTATCAAATCTTGCAATGATGCAGAAACAAAAAAATACTGTTGTCTAAGTCTTAACTCTTTTCCGCTAGGACCGCTATCATTGGGATACAATACTCTGGATATATCCTCAGCTCTTATTATATCTTTTACGGCAGTATTATAATGTTGGTCGTTGAAAACTTGTAGATTAAAACCGTTTGGCGATTCTGCTTGCCACAATCTTAAAGTATTAACTATCCCGTTACCATAACCTACAATAGGCATATCAAAAGGAATTGCAGAAATTAATTCGGCATCTACTCTTTTAAAGTGTTCTCTTCCTGTTTCATCTTTTTCTACTATAATCTTCCCGCCAAATTTAATGGTTACAGCTTCTTCTCTTCTTTCTATTTCCCAAGGATCTTTATAATCAAGCCATTTATCGGGATATTCCACTTGAAATCCATTAACTATCTTTTGCTTGAACATACCGTATTTGTATCTGATTCCATAACCGTGACCCGGTAGTCCCAATGTAGCCAAAGAATCCAGAAAACACGCAGCAAGTCTTCCAAGTCCTCCGTTTCCAAGACCTGCATCTTCCTCTTGATCCTCAATAATATTAACGTCAATTTTCAATTCATCCAAAACCTCTCTTACTTGAGAGTAAATAGTAAGATTTACCAAATTATTGGAAAACGCTCTTCCCATAAGAAATTCGGCAGAAAGATAATAAGCTTGCTTTACCTCTTCTTTCTCATAAATACTTTTTGTAATTAACCAATCTTTTGTAATAATGTTCATTGCAGATTTTGAAACTGCATCAAAAATTTCTCTTTTAGTAGCATTTTCAAGAGTTGTTCCGGCAAATCTTAAATTATTAACTATATTTGCCTTAAACTCTTCTTTGTTAATTTTAAGCATTGTTTTATTCTCCTTATAGTTCCCCGTATTCCCAATAGCGTAAGGAAGTGGATAGGAATACGGGAATTTTATTTTCAAAAATAGATTTGGGATTTTAAATAAGTTTGTAACTTTTTTGAGGCAAACGCCTATAATTTTTAAAACTACTTCTAATTCAGAAAGTCCTAGTTAGAAACCGAATTTATAAAAAAACAAATTTTTCTATACTTTGATTTACTTTTTCCGAATTATCAACCAAAATTTCAGAAACTTTAATAAGACTGTTTATAGATTTACTGGTTTCAAACATAGTTTTATTTATTTCGTCGACACCTTTAAAAATTTCTCTGAAGATATTTTCTATTTCTTTTGAATGCGTTTTTAAACTTTCCATAGATACCGATTGTTCTTTCGTTTCGTCATAAATAGATTCCAAGGAATTGGTTATATTCACCAGAACATTCATAAGTTTGAGAAAAATATTTTCTATTCTTTCGATTTCTTCGTTCATTTCTTTCATTTTTTCTTTGCTTTTATGAGAATTATTTACGGTATAGTCTATTTTGTCAGATATAACTTTTATTTTATTCTCTATTTCTTGTGCTGTACATTTTGAGCTTTCAGCGAGTTTTCTTATCTCTCCTGCAACTACCCCAAACCCTTTTCCTGCTTCGCCTGCTCTAGCCGCCTCAATTGCGGCATTTAATGACAAAAGGTTAGTTTGTTCGGTTATACCGTAGATTTTCTTAATAAAATTGGTAATTTCCGCCGAAAATATTTTTAAACTTTCTACGTCTTCTATATTATTTTCTATTTCATCGCTAATTTCGTTTACTTTAGCAGTTGCATTTTTTATAGTCTCTTTTTCGCTTAAAGCTTCTTTTAACATTTTTTCATTATCATTTTTAATAATATCAAAAGAATTTATCATTTCTATGGCTTCGTTATACATTTTTTCCGAATTTTCTGCCATGTGAACAGCCTGTTCTACAGAATGATTTATATTATTTTTCATATAAGAAATATTTTCGGATATTTCTTCGGTAGCTGCTCCGTTTAATAAAACAGTATTAGATATTTTTTCTGATTCTCCTTTTATCAGAACGGAGTTTTCTACAATTTCGTTTATGGTATCTTTAAAGGCTTCTACCATCTTGTTAAGTGAAGAATTTATGAATTTTAACTCAAATGTAGAATTTTTATCATCATCTTTTTGAATTTCCAGTTGCAAAGTTGCCAAATGATTTAGATTTTTGCTTAAACTGTTAATTAAAATTTTTGTAGACTTATAAGAGATAAAACCTAAAACCAAAATTATAAATAAAATGAAGACAACCAAAGAAAAAAATAAAATATCTGTCTTATTAATTACTTTTATATTGTTGGCCGAATCATTCACGATTTCATCAATGTTAACTTTATTCTGTATATTTAATTCTTCCAAAAAGGGAGTAAGTTTAAAATTAATCTCATCTAAATTAGTCATTATTTGGGTTTCAAAAACCTCTTTCAAATTATTTTTCATTAGTTGCACTTCACTTTGCTGACCTTTTTCAATAAATTCAATCTCTTTTTCTTTAAATGAATACATTGTTTTAATGCCTTCTCTTATTTGACCAACAAGTTTTGAAATTTCTTGGTCATTTTTAACAGAATTAAAAGTTTCCATAAAATTATCCAATCCAAGTAATGCGTTTGCCATGAAAGACTTTGCCTCATAAATATTCTGCGTATCCATAAGTAATATTGCATTTTTAAAAAAAGAATTGGTAAGCAAAGTAGAAGAAATCTGAATAAATACGGCTCTTGAATTATTTTCTTTAATACTTTCTACTTTAGATTGCATATTTCTAAATTCTTTTATAAGTTTATTGTTAGAAATCTTTAACACAGCTAAAAATGCAACCAATAAAACAAAAATCATTAAAAAACCTATGCTTAATTTGGTAGTAAGCTTTAAATTTTTTCCAAAATGTATCTTATTTTTATCTTTAAATTTTTTAAAAAAAATAAAAATATTTCCAATTTTTTTCATGGTACCTCCCATAATCTTTCAGAGAGAATTTACTCTTTTCCACCTGTGTTTGCAATACCTTCTATAAATTGTCTTTGCCCTATAAAAAACATAATAAGTATAGGCGCCGTAACGAAAACTACTGCAGCCATAAGCAAGGTATAGTTAGTTGAAAATTGTTCTTGGAAAGTCGTTAGTCCCAATTGAACTGTTCGCATTTCTTCAGAACTGGTAAATATAAGAGGTTTAAATAAATCATTCCATTCTGCAATAAATGTTAATAAAAATAAAGTTACAGCAGGTGCCTTAGATATTGGAAGCACAATTTTCCAAAGGATTTGCCATCTACTAGCTCCATCAATTTTTGCAGATTCTTCTACCGATATAGGCAAAGTTTCAAAATGTTGTTTGAATAAAAATATTCCAAAAGCATTTGCAAGAGATGGCAGAATAAGAGCTGTATAAGTATCTATCCATCCAAGTTTTGAAAACATAACATATATAGGTAAAACAAGAAGTTGATAAGGAACAATTAAAGTCGCAAGTACAAGAGCAAACAATATATTTTTCCCTTTAAAATTTAATCTTGCAAAGGCATATCCCGAAAGTGCCGAAGTAATTATTTGACCAATAGTTACAGTTGTCGCCATAATTATAGAATTTACAAACTGTCTTCCAAAATTTGTATAGTTCCAAGCATCAATATAATTTTCCCACATATATTTTTTCGGAAAAATCGAAAGTGTTGTTCTAACTTCAATATCTGATTTTAATGATGTCAGAATTATCCATAATAACGGGAATAAAAATACAAGAGATGCTAATATACTAACAATCAATTTTATATTTCCTATTTTTTTCTTTTCCATTCTTTATCCTTCTTTCTCTAATCTTTTTTCTTACTTATTTTAAATTGCACTAAAGTAAGTAATAGTACCATAACCAAAAGTATTATGGCTGCAGCAGATGCATAACCTAATTCAAAACTGCTAAAAGCTTTTCTATATATATAATATACAAATACTGTTGTAGAGCCTGTTGGACCACCTTTGGTCATTGCAAATATTTGCTCAAATGTTCTGAAAGAAAAAATAGTACGTATTACTAAAACAAAAAGAGTTGTAGGCATAAGAAGTGGCCAAGTTATTTCTTTGAATTGTTGCCATTTTGTGGCACCATCAATTTCTGCAGCCTCATAATAACTGGCATTTATAGAATTAAGTCCTGCTAAAAAAAGAATCATATTATAACCAGCATCTTTCCATATAGTCATCATAATTACAGATTTCATTGCAAATTTTTCATCTACCAACCACGGTATTTTTTGTCCTCCGAATTTTACAATCAGAGTATTTATTATTCCGTAATCTTTATTTAATAGCCAAACCCAAATAAGCCCCGCTGCAACAAGAGAAGTAACTACAGGAGAGAAAAATATTGTTCTAAATAAACCCTTCCCTTTCAAATCATTATTAATAAGTAGAGCAAGTCCCAACCCTGCAGTCATTCCTAGAGGAACAGACCATCCTATAAAAATGAAGGAATTTTTTACCGTATTCCAAAACTCTTCATCACTTAACAACTGTTTATAATTATTTAAACCTATAAATTCTTTTGTTCCCATCCCATCCATATTATAAAAGCTATTAATTAATAATTGAATAGTAGGATAAAAGGTAAATATACCCAGTAAAATAAGTGCAGGAGCTAAATAGAGCCAAGCCGAAACAGACTCTTTTTCTAAAAATTCTTTAAATTTTTTCATAATTATCCTTTCCGCAATTTATATTTTAGGCGAGAAAAAATTCTCGCCTATAAAATAAAATTATTTTTTAATTGCTTAGTTATAATGTTTAGCAATAAATTTAAGATTTTAATTCCTCGGACATCTAAAAAACTTAAAATACAATGATATTCCACGCCTTCGGCGCAGAAAGGATGGGGCTTTGAGATATAACCTCGCGCCCACCGCAAGGATTTCCCCTCACGACTCCTTTAAGACCCTTATTTTACTACATTACTTTATGACTAATTTTTATTTATTTTAATAAATCATTTGTGTAAGTAGCAGCTCTTTCTAAAGATGTTTTTGCATCTTGCTTATTATAAAGAGTTTTTTCTATTTCTTTACCTAAGTATTCTGATATTTTTACATATTCAGGAATAGAAGGTCTAGCTTTTCCAAATTGCATTTGATCAGAATAAGTTTTTATAAATTCGTTTTCTTTTAAGAAATCTTGGTATTGAGTATTTGCTGCAGCACTTTTAGATACAGGTAAATATCCTGTTTTTATAGCCCAATCAACTTGGAAGTCTCCAGACATTATGAATTTTGAGAATTTCCAAGCAGCACTTTCTCTGTCAGCGTTAGATTTGAATAAGAATAAATTTTCTCCACCAATATTTGTGGCATTTCTACCTTTTCCATCAACAGCATATTTCCCAGCGCTTGGAAGCATTATTACACCATATTCAAATCCGCTATTTTTACTAGCATCTTCCAAAGTTCCGTAATTCCAAGGTCCGTTTATCATCATTGAAACTCTTCCAGCCAAGAAATCATCTGTTTTGTAACCTGCATCTGGTTCAGAGAAGCTTGCAACTTTTTCTTTTTGAACTAAATCAGTCCAAAATTGAAGTGCATTTATACCTGCAGCAGTATTAAAAGCTGCTTTATCTGAAACTTCAGATAAAAATTCTCCGCCAGCTTGCCATAAAAGAGTTTGCCAAGTCCATACAGTCCATTCGCTGTTTCCAAGAGGTACTTGGAATCCCATTCTATCAGCTTTTGTAAGTTTTTTTGAAACTGCAAGTAAGTCATCCCAAGTTTTTATACTTTGAGGATCAATTCCTGCTTCTTTAAAATGTTTTTTATTATAGTATAAACCTAAATTGTTTGCAGAAAACGGAACTGTCCATATTTCTCCTTTATATGTCGAAACATCCCATAATCCTTGATAAACGTCATTTTTATCAAAAGATGAATCCGATTTTATTAAATCTTCTATTTTAACCAGATTTCCTGTTTTAGCTAGTTGTCCTGTATACGCAGGAGCCCACCACATAAGGTCCGGAGCTTTGTTTCCTGCTATTGCAGTCATTATTTTACCATTTACTTGATCGGCAGCACCGTAATTTTGAGCTTTTACTGTAATACCGGGATTTTTACTTTCAAATTCTTTAATTTTACTTTCAAGAATAGCAACACTATCTGGAGATTCTATTCCATGCCAAAACACAAGTTCTACATTACCTGTTGAAGCACTTTTATCATCGGCTTTAACACTATCCTTTTTCCCACAAGCAGTAAAAATTAGCAGACTTAACGACAAAATCCATAATATCTTTTTCATTTGTATCCTCCTTAATTTTTTAAAAAATATGTGGCAAGCTTTTCATTTTTGTCTTTAAATTAATCCCTAAAAATTTCCTTGAAATACAAGTCTTGAGTTCTTAGGGATTAATTATTATTTTTTCATTTTGAATTAAAACGGTTTTTTTGTACTTATACGGTTATTTAATTTCAAAATTTATACATTTTTATGATAAGCTTTTCATCTACTCAACTATACCTTTTTTAATCCCAACATGTCAAGATAAAATGAAAATTTATTTTAACCATAAAAATTCAAAAGGCAATAGCTTAATTTCTCTGTTATGCACTTCTACCTTCTTCCCACTAAATTGGTCCACAGCATCGAATTTTATTCCTGTTTTTTCAAGAATATATTGATTTAAGTATTGAGCATGTTCGGACATATTCATAAGAACTAAAGTTTTTTCTCCCTCAAATTCTCTTAAAAAAGAAAAAATATGATCATTCTCGTTTTTTACAAGTTCAAAATCATTTTCACTATGAAATTCTTTAATATTTTTCCTTATTTGTATCATTTTTTTGATTCCGTTAAAAATTTTATATTCTACAGTTCCTTTTTTACTTCTATTTTCCGATTTTTCCCAATCTATCACAGGTCTATTTAACCATCTATTATCATTTTTCTTACTAGGTTCTTTAAGATAAGAATAATCATTAACAGAAGCAAGTTCATCCCCATAATAAACAAGAGGTATTCCACCTAAAGTCATTATACCGCTATGCATTAAAAGTATTTTTTTCAAAGCTTTTTCTTCCAAAGAATGGTTTTTATCATCAATGGCTTTTTCTAGCCCTAAAAGTGACGCAGTAGAACCTGTTATTCTAGAATCTCCTGTTTTGGGATTATACATAAATCTTTGACCCTTGGCAGGACTTCCTTGAAATTCTCCCACATAATAGGAAATAATAAATTGTTTATGATCATAAGGACTGTATCCCGAAGCCATAATATCTTTATCTGCATAACCAAGTCCTATATCGTCATGACATCTTATATAATTTATCCAGGTTGTTCCTTTCGGAAGTCTAGGAATGTGGCTTAAGCCATTTTCCAATATTTTTTTATTTTGCGTTGCCATAGCATCCCAAAGATAAACCATGTACGAAGCGTTATAAGCAATCTCACACTCTTCTTCCCCACCTAATCCAAGATATTTTACTATATCTTCAGGTTGGACTATAGCTTCGGCTTTAAAAAGAACTCCGGGAGCTACGATTTTTGTGCAAGCTTTAAAAAGTTGTAAAATAGTGTGCGCTTCCGGTAGATTTTGGCTTGATGTACCTATTTTTTTCCACATAAATGCAACGGCATCAAGTCTCATTATATCAATACCTTTATTTGCCAAATTCAATAATATTTTTGCCATTTCTATAAAGACCTTTGGATTAGTATAATTCAAATCCCATTGATAAGTATTAAAAACCGTAAATACCCATTTGTTAATTTCCGATAAATAAGTAAAATTACCAGGAGCCGTTTCCGGAAAAACTTCGGGTAAAGACTTCTCAAATTCATCTGGAATTTTTCTGTCATCATACATATAGTACATATCTTGAAATTCTTTTTCTCCATTCAAAGCTTTTTTTGCCCATTCATGTTCGTTAGATGTGTGATTCAAAACCAAATCCAATTCAAGAAGCATATTTTTCTCACGAAATATTTTCGAGATATTTTCAATATCTTTCATTGTTCCAAATTTTTTGTCTACAGTTTTATAATCACTTACTGCATATCCACCATCATTTTCTCCTTTTGGCATAGAAAGAAGTGGCATAAGATGAACATAATTAATTCCTAATTCTTCAAGGTAATCTATTTTTTTTATAAAGCCTTTCAAATCTTTATTATACCTGTCAGTATAAAGCATAGTTCCAACCCAGTTTGGATTCATAAACCACTCTTTATTTTCTTCTCTTTCAATATCTATTTTTTTTAAATCATCAACTCTTTCTATATATTTCTCTCCTAACGCTTCCAATAGTTTTTGAAAATAAGCTTCATTTACCCTATTTTTTTCATAAATACTGAAGAAAAGCTCTTCCAATTTATGGTAAGCTTTTCCTAGTCTTGTAAAAAAATAGAAGCTATCCTTACCATTAATTTTTAAAGATAATTTTAAAATTGAATCATTTAATAATTTTTCTTTGTTCATTTTCTCCTCCTTATATAATATATTTTAACTTGTAATTTGCTTAAAAATACTTGATTTATGCATTTAAAGGCAATTAATCAAATCTATTTTGATAAAAAATCATCAAAGCTTATGTATCGCACAAATTTTTCTTTAATTTAAATATAACTCTATTTTTCAAAAAATACAATAGAAATTAAGTTAAAAAACTCTAAAAAAGTTCAATTTATTTTTTTATAGAACAGTTATTTAACTCGACTTGTGCGTTTTTCAAAAAAAATAGGCATCAATCCTAAAATGTTGTAAA
>ERZ650305.729-NODE-729-length-13107-cov-5.238584_pt1 | contig 13107 bp, 7 predicted proteins | sample MGYA00376241_ERZ650305 | MGnify/ENA primary metagenome ERZ650305 (study PRJEB26733, sample SAMN07839276) | wastewater metagenome | biome: urban; feature: artificial channel; material: waste water | place: USA: North Carolina | collected 2016-02-25 ... | reverse complement strand
GTCGTGAACTTGAAAATCCACGTGGCAATAATAATATCCTGAAATCGGCGTTGGATTATGCACAACTGGCTTTGATTGATCCGAATGGTCCGGATGATTATCGGAATATACAGATTGTAGGCGGTGACCCTTATGCTTGCCGTATGGCTATTGCCAAAGGGACAGATGATTCCAATTATCGTTTCAGTGACCGCTTTGTGGAAGATGGTTCTTTCCTGCGTATTCAGTCTATCTCTTTCGGCTATACGTTCCCGCGTAAATGGTTGGCACCGATTGGTATTCAGAATCTGAAACTTTATTGTAACCTGCAGAATGTATATACATTCACAAAATACAAAGGGATGGACCCGGAAATAGGTTCTGCCAATCAGGACGCTTTGCTTACAGGCTTTGATAACTATCGTTATCCTTCTCCGCGAATTTATACATTCGGTCTGAATTTAACCTTTTAATCATTTAAAGTGACTAAATATGAAAACAAGTAAATATATATACTCTTTCATGTTGGCTGTAGCTTTGGCGTTTGCAGGATGCAGTGACTTCCTCGATTCTGAAGATAACTCCAATATCGCAGGAGATAACTTTTATCAAACGGAAGATGATTTCCGGGCAGCAACAGCTCCTTTGTATAATAAGGTGTGGTTCGACTTTAACGATAAGTTCTATTATGGACTGGGTGATGGACGCGGATTCAACCTTTGTGCGACAACCTCTAATTATATCTATCCTTTTGCCGATTTGACCGAAACCGGATTGACGGGGCCGTTAGTTTCGGCTTGGGGCTCATTATACAATATAGTACAGCAAACTAATAAGATTATTAACGGGATCAAAGGTAACTCATCCAATAGCGAAGAAGTGAAGAACCCATATATTGCTGAAGCACGGTTCATGCGTGGAGTTGCTTATTCCTATCTGGCGATGTTATGGGGAAATGTTATTATAAATGAGGATACGGATGAACTGGTGGCTAATCCAATTGTCAATACTAGCCCGGTAAGTGATGTCTATGAATTTGCGATGCGTGACTTGGAATTTGCGGCAAAATATTTGCCGGAGGTTTCTTCTGCTGCCGGACGTGTCAATAAATACAGTGCCTTTGGCATGTTGTCGCGTGTTTATCTGACGTATGCCGGTTATAGTAGTAACCCTAATAGTGCGACCCGTAATCAGGACTATCTGGATTTGGCAAAGAAAGCGGCTTTAAAAGTGATAGAAAACAGAAATTTTGAACTGATGACTGATTATGCCGATTTGTTTATGATTGATAAAAATAACAACTCGGAAACACTGTTTGCTTTACAATGGGTTAGTAATGGTACGTATGGGGAATGTAATACGATACAGGACTATTTTGCTTGTGAGTCGGCTATTACCGGTAATGACCGTGCATGGGGCGGTTATGTTTTTGCACAACCGGACGTGATTTGGGAGTATGAAAAAGGAGATAAACGGCGTCAGCCGACTTGGATGGCTTATGGCGATCATTATCCTGAAATACAGAAAGCAAACGGAGGATATACTTGTGAGAAGAAAGCATCGGGTACTGTTTCCGGAATTTATTGTAAGAAATATGTTTGTGGTTCTAGCAAAGATAATGCGAAGATCACTTCCGGAAGTACTCCTATCAATACTTACATGTTGCGTCTGGCAGAAGTATATCTGATTTATGCAGAAGCTATATTGGGAAATAATCCTTCAACAGATGATGCCGATGCAATGGAATACTTTAACAAAGTGCGCAAGCGTGCCGGTTTGGAACCCCAAAATTCGATTACTTACGAAGATATTCGTCGTGAGCGTAGACTGGAACTTTGTCTGGAAGGACAGTATTGGTATGACTTGGTACGTAGAGCTTATTATAAACAACAGGAAGTACTCAATTATATCACCGGACAGGATAGGGGTACTGCTATTCCTGTAGTATGGGATGCGGATACACAGACTTTGAAGAGAGACGAGGATTCGGATGAAACGAAGCGTGCCATAGGTGACGTCGATTCCAGTATATTCCTTCTTCCTTATCCGGAATCGGAGACTGTGCAAAATCCTTTGTTGAAAGCGGATCCTATGCCTTATGCATTTAAGGAAGACAGAATAACCGATTTGTTTAACTAAAAACGAGAATACGAATGAAAAGCTTGATATATAAAAATAGTATGAAAGCATTTGGCTTATTGGTGAGTCTGCTCATCTGCTCTTGTTCATTTGTTTCGTGTGACGACGATGACGATAATGGCGGAAGTTCTGTGATGAACATAACAGGGATCTATCTGGAAGACGCGAAGTCGAATGTTCCTGACCGTTTGGTTGATTTTGCCCGTTTGGGACAACTGATCCGAATTGAAGGTGAAGGATTCAACGGATTGAAGAAAGTGTATATTAATGGATATAACTGTTATTTTAATCCGGTATTTGTTTCGAATAAATCTTTTCTGGTTAGTGTGAACAGTAAAGTTCCGACTACAGAAGCAGACGAGAATGTACGTAATACAATTCGTTTGGTAAAAGATGGCGGTGAATACGTTTATGATTTCCAGATTCGTGCTGCTGCACCGTCTATAACGAAAATCTCCAACTGTATGCCGAATGTAGGTGAACCTATCATTGTTTATGGAAGTGGATTGACGGAAATAGCAAAAGTCGTTTTCCCCGGAAATGTGGTGGTGACAGAAGGTATTATTTCTGATCTTGACGGTGAATATTTTATGGTGGATATGCCTGCCGGAGTTTCTGAAGAGGGCGGTTCTATTTTCGTAGAAGGTTCGAATGGTGGTGCTTATTCTCCTGCCTATTTCAATTATAAGAAAGGCTTGTTGTTGAACTTCGACGGAGTGGGTGCACAAGGGGCATGGGGCGATTCTGAAAGTATGATTCAAACAACCGAACTGGAATCTGCTTCGATTGGTGAAGGTAATGTGTCGCAAGGTGCTTACTGTCGTTTGCCATTAGAAAGACAGTTGCCGGTGGCAGCAGCGAAGAATCGTTGTGCTGAAGTTTGGACAGCTGGTAATGGCACTGATCCTGACTGGTTGACGCTGGGTGTCCCTGCTGAAACTCCTGTTGCCGAATGTGCTATTCAGTTTGAAATTTATGTGCCCGAACCTTGGTCTGAATCCGGATTCCTGAAGATTTGTGGTCAGAACGGATTCAACGGTGGAGAATGGGAGAGAGACTGTTATAATTACGTACCGTGGCTTGTAGACGGAAAGATTGTTCCTTTCCAGACAACCGGTTGGCAGACTGTAACTGTTCCGTTCAGTGAATTCTACAAATCGAAAGCATCCAGCGGAGCTTGGACCACTTTTGCCGATGTGGCCGCTACCCGTGCATCTGCTTCTTATGCCAACTTCGGTTTCTATTTTGAGAACTCTGATATTACATTGGATAAGATCACAGGTGCGAGCTCGGATAAAGAAACAGAGTTTCTATCCAAAGCAACTTCCGTGAAGATTTATATTGATAACTGGCGTGTCGTACCTTTGACGAAGCCGGAATATACCGATTTCCCGGACGAAGAAGAGGATGCAGAATAATAATGACTTTAAATTGAAAAGATTATGAAATACAGAAATATGCTTCCGTTTGTTGCCTTGTCGGTGCTGATATTGACATCGTGTGACGATAATAAGATGGAGTGGTATAAAGACCCTACACATGGAGCGGTTACTTCTTCCGAACTGCCTTTACAGTTGGCTGAAAAGATTTCCCGTTACAAGCCGTTGAAAGAATATTTATCCGATCCCAACTTTAAGTTGGGTATCGGAGTGGGGATGGATGAATATCTTGGTGACGAGACAACGACTACCATTGTGAATGAGAACTTTAATGATCTGACGATAGGATATGCCATGAAGCACGGTCCTATGGTCGATTCTAAAGGGAATTTGAAATTTGATAAGGTAGATCAATTGTTTACAAAGACTACAGAAGCGGGTATAAGCATTTATGGACACTGTCTGATTTGGCACACTAATCAGAATGCGAGTTATCTGAATAGTCTGATTGCACCGGAAGTTATTCCGGGACCGGCGGGCAGTAATTTGTTGGATCTGTCAGGCATTGAAGATGGAACCTTTGATGGCTGGAATCGTAAAAATGGAAGTGATGCGATGTCCATTGTGGAAGGGGAAGGACTGACAGCTACTTCCAAAGCATTGAAATTTGCAGTAGGATCTTCTGTAACGGCTGCTCATTCAGTGCAATTATATACTCCTGACATTTCAGCAGTAAGTGGGCATAATTATGAAATTTCATTTTTTGTCCGTTCGGATAATCCCGGTAAAGCCCGGTTGACTTTTGATGGGTTAGGAAATAATTATCCATATAAAGACTGGTATGCTACAGGTGGCAGTTGGACGGAAGCTTTTGAGACAACGTCTCAATGGCAGCAGGTGAAGATCACAGTGAATGATTTTGTTAGTACTACATTTCAGATTGCATTTGAATTTGGTTATTTGCCGGATGTGACTTATTATGTAGATAATATTGTTGTGACAGACAAAGATGCCGATCCTACTGTGGTTAATCTGATTTCTAACGGAGATTTTGAAAGCAAAGCTATTACTCCTTGGGGAGCTTGGAGTAGTGGAAAAGCCGCGATTTCGGAAGAAGGTGAAGGATATGGAAGTTCATATTCGATGAAGCTGACTAGTTCTGTTGACGGAGGGGCGGGCAATGCATATAAGGCACAGGCTGGATATGGCTTTGATACTCCTTTGGAAGTCGGCAAGACCTATGAGTTCTCTGCTATGATTAAAGCAAGTGTCTCAACTACTTTCCAAATTCAAATTCAGAACTCAACGAGTTATGCAGGTGAATGCTATGTAGATGGAAATGTGAGTACGACTTGGACAGAATTTAAGAAAGAATTTACAGTGTCTAAAGAGGATATGAATCGATTCTGTATCAATTTCGGAGTTAGTGCGGGTGATTATTATATAGATAATATCGTATTGTCGGAGAAAGTGGTGGAGACACGTGCTGTCACTCGTGCTTCCGGTCCTACTATCATTGAGAAGACCGACGAAGAAAAAGCCGAGATTATCAGAGATGCTATGGAAGACTGGATTTCAAAGATGGTTACCCATTGCAAACCTTATGTTCATGCATGGGACGTAGTCAATGAACCAATGGATGACGGAAAAACATCAGACATTAAGACTGGTAAAGGCAAAACTGATCTGGCTTCTGATGAATTCTACTGGCAAGATTATTTCCTGACTCCGAAAGACTATGCAGTAGAAGCTTTCAAACTTGCCCGTCAGTATGGAAATCCGGATGATAAACTATTCATCAATGATTATAATCTGGAATATAACCTCAATAAGTGTGACGGTCTGATTAAATATGTGGAATACATCGAAAGCAAAGGGGCCATAGTGGATGGTATTGGTACACAAATGCATATTGCTATTGATTCCAATAAAGACAATATTGCTCAAATGTTCCAGAAACTGGGTGCTACCGGCAAGTTGATTAAAGTATCCGAGTTGGATATTAAGGTTAACACCTCGTCGCCTACTACTGAAAATCTGGCACAACAGGCAGAAATGTATCAGTATGTTATTGATATGTACAAGAAGTATATTCCGGTGGATAAACAATATGGTATTACCATCTGGGGAGTATCGGACAATGAAAAAGAACATGTGAATTGGATACCGAATGACGCTCCGAACCTTTGGGATGCTAATTATGCACGTAAACATGCTTATAAGGGAGTGGCCGATGGTTTGGCTGGTAAAGATGTCAGCGGAGACTTTACCGGAGATTTGGAATAAATGATTTTATAATAATTAAAGAGGGGGAGAGTGAGGGTTACAGTAGTTGTTATCATCCTGGAGCGGATCGAATGAATAACAATAACTACTGTAATCCGCTCGTTCTAAAACTTTCCCTTTCCTCTTGTTTATCGGTGGTTTCAGCTTGAATGTAACATTGCAACAAGTTTTTGTAACATACGTAAACGATGATGTAACAAGCGAGTAATGATTTGAATCAGAATTTCTGGGTAAGTGGGAAGAAACTTCCTAAGTTTGCAAAGTGGAATCCCGATGGATTTCTTCTCTTGCTAAATTATCATGAAATAAAGACATATAAAAGAAAAGACAGAATGAATAAGTATTGGTTTTATAAGGTAGGGTTAGTAGTTGTGTTCCTTTGCTTCGCCTTGTTGGGCGGAGCAAAGGTTAAACTTCCGACTCTTGTTTCCGACGGAATGGTACTTCAGCGTGGGGAACCTGTCAATATCTGGGGAACGGCTGATCCTGATGAAACCGTTGATATAACTTTCCTGAAAAAGAAATATAAGACTGTTGCTGATGTACAAGGTAACTGGAAAGTGACTTTGCCTATATTGAAAGCTGGCGGACCTTATACGATGGCCATTAATGATATCGAATTAAAGGATATTCTTATTGGTGATGTTTGGGTATGTTCGGGACAGTCGAATATGGAATTGCCTGTTTCACGGGTTACAGATCGTTTTCGCGATGAAATATCTACGGACAGTAACTATCCGATGGTACGCTATATAAAAACACCTCTGCTCTATAATTTTCATGCTCCGCAGGCAGATATTCCGGGAATTTCCTGGCAAGCGATGACTCCTGAAAATGTGATGCCTTTCTCTGCTTTAGCCTATTTCTTCGCTAAAGATGTCTATCAAAAGACAAAGGTTCCGGTAGGAATCATAAATTCCAGTGTCGGAGGTTCACCGGTAGAAGCGTGGATCAGTGAGGGAGGGTTGAAGCCTTTTCCATTTTATTTGAATGAAAAGCGTATCTATGAGTCAGACGATTTGATGGAGTCGATGAAAAAAGAGGAGAGGAAGAAAAGTCATGCCTGGAATGTGGCGTTGTTTCAGGGAGATAAAGGGATGCATGAGGCTACCCCTTGGTATGCTGCCGATTATGATGATAGCAATTGGACAGAAACAGATTTGTTTACTTCCGGCTGGGCAACAAACGGACTGAATACCGTCAATGGCTCCCACTGGTTCCGTAAAGACTTTCAGGTGTCTGCACAACAGGCGGGAGAGAAAGCGACTCTTCGTTTGGGATGCATCGTAGATGCAGATTCGGTCTATGTAAATGGCACATTTGTGGGGACTGTCTCTTATCAGTATCCTCCCCGTATCTACACCATTCCTGCCGGATTGTTGAAAGCCGGAAAAAATACAATAACCATACGCCTTTTCAGTTATGGCGGTCGTCCTCAATTTGTAAAGGAAAAGCCTTATAAAATCCTTTTCGGAAAAGGTCAGCCGGAAAAAGGAGAATCGGAGATCAATTTGGAGGGGAGTTGGAAATATCATCTCGGTGCTCCTATGCCCGCTGCTCCGGGACAAACGGCTTTTCATTATAAACCCACAGGACTGTATAATGCAATGATTGCTCCTTTGCTGAACTATACGGTATCTGGTGTTATCTGGTATCAGGGAGAATCGAATGTCTCACGCAGAAATGAGTATAAAGACTTGTTGACGGCTATGATTAGCGATTGGAGACAACGATGGAATAAGTCGGATATGCCTTTCTATATCATTGAGCTGGCGGATTTCCTTTCACCCACAGATAAAGGAGGACGCACTGCCTGGGCGGAATTCCGGAAAGCGCAGGCGGAAGTAGCCGATACAAATAAAAATGTTACTCTGATTAAAAATAGTGATTTAGGAGAATGGAATGATATTCATCCATTGGATAAAAAGACGCTAGGGCAACGAGTGGCAGCAGCTATCTTGATAGAAATGAATACGAAAAACAGAAAATGACCAATTTATCTATTTTATGGAGAATACAATAAAGACCAATGAAGCGAAAGGTTTCTATAAACTCTCTTGGCTTCAACGTATAGGATTCGGTTCCGGTGATTTGGCGCAAAACCTTATTTACCAGACCGTATGTATGTATCTGCTGATTTTTTATACCAATGTATATGGACTTAAACCGGAAGTGGCAGCCGTGATGTTTCTTATTGTCAGGATAGTGGATGTCCTTTGGGATCCTCTGGTGGGTGCTTTCGTCGATAAACACAATCCTAAACTAGGTAAATACCGTTCATATCTTATTTGGGGAGGAATTCCGCTGACTGGTTTTGCTATTCTTTGTTTTTGGAACGGCTTTTCGGGTTCACTGTTCTATGCCTATTTCACTTACGTTGGATTATCCATGTGTTATACATTGATTAATGTGCCTTATGGAGCACTGAATGCGTCACTTACCCGCGATACGAATGAAATCACGGTGTTGACGTCAGTGCGTATGTTTCTTGCCAATTTGGGTGGTTTGGCTGTGGCATACGGTATTCCGATACTGGTGAAGGTGTTGTCTCCCGATGGTAAAATCAATACTACTGCATCTGCTAACGCATGGTTTATTACGATGACTATTTATGCTGTTATCGGATTGGCGTTATTGATGTTCTGCTTTAGCCAGACGAAGGAGCGTGTGGTTATGGATCAGGAGGAGACATCTAAAGTAAAAGTGTCCGACTTGTGGGTAGAATTTTGTAGAAATAAACCTTTGCGTATTTTGGCGTTCTTTTTCATTACTGCTTTTGCAATGATGGCGATTGGTAATTCTGCCGGTTCATATTATATGATTTATAATGTACGTGCACCGGAGATGTTACCTTATTTCATGGCCTTGGGCTCGATACCCGCATTCATTTTCATGCCGATGGTACCTGCCATTAAACGTGCCATTGGAAAAAAGCAAATGTTTTATGTATTCCTTTCAGTCGCTATATTGGGTATGGCATTGCTGTATATTATTTCTGTGGTTCCGGTACTCAAAACGCAGATATGGTTGGTCTTTGTGGCGCAGTTCATAAAATCGACGGGAGTCATTATTGCGACAGGGTATATGTGGGCTTTGGTTCCCGAAGTAATTTCGTATGGCGAATATACTCATGGTAAACGTATTTCGGGTATAGTCAATGCTTTGACTGGTATTTTCTATAAAGCGGGAATGGCTCTTGGAGGAGTTGTACCGGGACTTGTTATGGCTTTTGTCGGATTCGACCAGACAAATGAAGTGTCACAATCACCTTTTGCCGAACAGGGAATACTGTGGCTCGTAGCCGTTATTCCGGCGTTGTTGCTTTTGGTCGCTATGTTCATTATTTCTAAATATGAATTGGAAGATAATGTGATTGACAATATAAATGAGGAGATAGAATCGCGCTGTAAAAAAGGCGAATAGATAAGATAGTAGAATGTTTATTACTCAAAAATATAACGTATGAAACTCAAACGAATAATTCTGTTGTTATTGACAGTGATGTTTTCTTTTTCTTATGGAGAAGTTTTTGCGAAAGATGGAAATTCGCTGAAAAAGGCTTTGAAAAACAAGTTTTTGATTGGCGTGTCAGTGAACACACATCAAAGTTCCGGTAAGGATGTCGCAGCTGTTGAAATTGTAAAGAAGAATTTTAATTCCATCGTGGCGGAAAACTGCATGAAGTCTTCTGTCATTCATCCGAAAGAAAATAAGTATAATTTTGCGCAGGCAGATGAATTTGTCAGTTTTGGTGAGAGCAATCAAATGGCTATCATTGGTCACTGCCTGATTTGGCATTCACAATTGGCTCCTTGGTTTTGCGTAGATAAGGACGGGAATAATGTTTCTCCGGAAGTCCTGAAGAAACGGATGAAAGACCATATCACTACCATCGTGAAACGCTATAAAGGCCGTATCAAAGGCTGGGATGTAGTAAATGAAGCGATTGAAGATAATGGAGCATATCGCAAGACAAAGTTTTATGAGATTCTGGGGGAAGAATATATCCCATTGGCTTTCCAATATGCACACGAGGCCGATCCGGATGCCGAACTTTACTACAATGACTACTCAATGGCCCAACCGGGGAGAAGAGAAGCCGTCGTGAAAATGGTGAACGATTTGAAAAAACGTGGAATCCGTATTGATGCCATAGGTATGCAAGGACACATCGGCATGGACTACCCGAAAATCAGTGAATTTGAGAAGAGTATGCTGGCCTTTGCCGGAACAGGAGTGAAGATAATGATAACAGAACTGGATTTGACGGTGATACCATCACCGAATCCCAATGTAGGTGCAGAAGTTTCCGCTTCCTTTGAATATAAGAAAGAGATGAATCCTTATCCGGATGGATTACCGGAAGAGGTATCGAAAGCATGGACTGAAAGAATGAATGACTTTTTCCGTCTGTTCCTGAAACATCATAACCTCATCACCAGGGTTACTCTTTGGGGAGTAGCCGATCAGAACTCTTGGCGTAATGACTGGCCGATGAGAGGCCGCACGGATTATCCGTTACTTTTTGATCGCAATTATCAGCCGAAGCCGGTAGTCGACCTGATTATCAAAGAGGCTGAAAAAACAAAATAAGTTTCTAACAGAAAAACCGAAAAAGCATGAAAACAGAAAAAAGATATTTAGTTCCCAGTGATTATATGGCTGACCCTGCCGTACATGTATTTGATGGCAAACTGTATATTTATCCCTCGCACGATTGGGAAAGTGGTATTGCTGAAAATGATAATGGCGATCATTTCAATATGAAAGATTATCACGTGTATTCTATGGATGATGTGATGAACGGTGAAATAAAAGATCATGGAGTGGTGCTTTCCACAGAGGATATTCCTTGGGCGGGCCGTCAACTATGGGATTGTGATGTGGTTTGTAAAGATGGTAAGTACTATATGTATTTTCCATTGAAAGATCAGAATGATATATTTCGTATCGGGGTAGCTGTGAGTGATAAACCTTATGGTCCTTTTATACCGGAAGCTAATCCGATGAAAGGAAGTTACAGCATCGATCCGGCTGTATGGGATGACGGAGATGGTAACTATTATATATATTTCGGTGGATTGTGGGGTGGACAACTTCAACGTTACCGTAATAATAAAGCCTTGGAATCTGCCATTTTTCCGGAAGGAGAGGAGGAGGCAATCCCGTCGCGTGTTGCTCGTTTGAGTGAAGACATGATGGAGTTTGCCGAAGAACCCCGTGCAGTGGTAATTCTGGATGAAGACGGTAAGCCATTGACAGCAGGGGATACGGAACGCCGTTTCTTCGAAGCTTCGTGGATGCATAAATATAATGGTAAATACTATTTTTCCTATTCTACGGGAGACACTCATTTGCTCTGCTATGCAACAGGTGATAACCCTTATGGTCCGTTTACTTATCAGGGAGTCATTCTGACTCCGGTGGTAGGATGGACTACTCACCATGCTATTGTAGAGTTTAAAGGTAAGTGGTATCTGTTTCATCACGATTGTGTACCATCAGAGGGAAAGACTTGGCTCCGTAGCTTGAAAGTCTGTGAACTTCAGTATGATGCAGACGGGCGAATCATTACTATCGAGGGAAAAGATGAATAATAGAATACATTAAAACAACCGCTTCTATCTGAAAAATATGCCTAGAAATATATTTGCATTGATATTCACTATCCTTTTTTGCTTTTCTTCTATTTGGGCAGAAGATGGAAGTGCCTTGTGGCTTCGTTATGCATCGGGAGCGAAAGCGGAAATTACCAGCAAGAAACAATCACCTACATTACGTATTGCGGTTTCCGAATTACAGAACTTCTGGCAGGGAGGAATCCCGGTTACTTTGGAGGTCCGGAACAATAAAGAACTTCGTGCACTTGGAAATGAGGGATATACGATTCAGACCTCCAAAGGTGGCAATCAAATAACGATAGCTTCTTCCGGTGAACAAGGAGTACTTTATGGAACGTATCATTTACTCCGTCTGCAAGCTACCGGACAACTACCGGAATCAGCTTTGCAATCCCTCAATATCTCCGAACGACCTGATTATCGAATTCGTATCCTGAATCATTGGGATAACTTGGATGGTACAATCGAACGCGGATATGCCGGACATTCACTTTGGAAATGGGACGAACTTCCGTCTGTTGTCTCTCCCCGTTATGAAGCCTACGCTCGTGCCAATGCTTCTATCGGCATTAATGCCACTGTAATAAACAATGTCAATGCAAGTCCTAAGATACTATCTAATGATTATTTGCAGAAAGTCAAAGTCTTGGCCGACGTTTTCCGCCCTTATGGCTTGAAAATATATCTTTCTATCAATTTCTCTTCTCCCGCAGCTTTAGGCGGTTTATCCACTTCCGATCCGTTGAATAAAGAAGTGATAAACTGGTGGAAGCAGAAAGCCAAAGAGATTTATTCTCTGATTCCCGATTTCGGAGGTTTTCTGGTGAAAGCGAATTCCGAAGGGCAGCCCGGTCCGTGTGACTACGGACGGACTCATGCCGAAGGAGCCAATATGCTTGCCGATGTGTTGAGGTCCTATCATGGCATTGTGATGTGGCGCGCTTTCGTTTATTCTCCTACCGACAGCGACCGTGCCAAACAAGCCTATCTTGAATTTGAACCTTTGGATGATAAATTTCGGGATAATGTTATTGTGCAGATCAAGAACGGTCCGATAGATTTCCAACCCCGTGAACCATTCAGCCCGCTGTTCGGAGCCATGAAAAAGACGGCAGTTATGCCCGAATTTCAAATCACACAAGAGTATCTTGGTTTTTCCAATCATCTTGCATTCCTTGCTCCTATGTGGAAAGAGTGTTTAGACAGTGATACTTATCTGCAAGGTAAAGGCTCTACCGTTGCCCGTGTGACAGATGGTTCTTTATTCTTTCATCCGCTCACGGCTATTTCCGGAGTGGCAAACATCGGTGATGATACTAATTGGTGTGGACATCCTTTTGCTCAAGCCAACTGGTATGCTTTCGGACGATTGGCATGGAAACATTCGCTCTCTTCCGAACAGATAGGAGAAGAATGGTTGAAACAAACTTTTCTTCCCGTTACCGGTGCGCAAACCGATACTCCGGCAGGAGAAGTCATTCAAAAAGAGCAGGTCGACGCTGAACTCTCCCTTCTCAACTTCCAAGTGCTTCAAAAATCGAGAGAAGCAGTAGTAGACTACATGATGCCTCTCGGCTTGCATCATATCTTTGCATGGGGACATCATTACGGACCGGAACCCTGGTGTGATATTCCCGATGCCCGCCCGGATTGGCTGCCTCCTTATTACCACCGTGCCGACAACATGGGAATAGGTTTCGACC
>ERZ650305.719-NODE-719-length-13178-cov-5.141202_pt1 | contig 13178 bp, 8 predicted proteins | sample MGYA00376241_ERZ650305 | MGnify/ENA primary metagenome ERZ650305 (study PRJEB26733, sample SAMN07839276) | wastewater metagenome | biome: urban; feature: artificial channel; material: waste water | place: USA: North Carolina | collected 2016-02-25 ... | reverse complement strand
AACGAGATCTACCGCAGGACGTACAACGACACCACGCTTTACAAGCCCATCAAGGAAGGTTGGTACATCGAGTTAGACCATTTACGATAACCTGAAATGATGAACAAAACAATATGAAATCAAGATTGGTATTAAGGATATTGTGGGGACTATGCTGTCTGCTATTGCTGTGGATGGTTGTCAGTGATTCTATACAATTCTCAAAGCATCCGGAACTTTACCCGATAGGTTGTGAAGGATTAGGTTGGAGCTATGAATCTTCCGAAAACTATATCTTTACAAGCCGGGTGGCGATTGGTTGGAGTGCCATCGGCTTTGTCGCATCTGCCTGCTATCGTTTCAAGTATAGCGGAAAAATACTGTTGGTACATTTTGTACTGACACTACTTCGATGTTGTTGGAATTGTATAGTCATTTATGGATAGGGGTTTGCTTTATTGTCCCTAACTAACGATTAAACGCCGGGAAACTTTCGGGCGAGACAGCTCCACCGACCTTAGGGAGAACGTCCAAACAAGCATCCCCAAAAAATGCTTTTGAGCATACCATAGAAAAAAGGAAGACCGAATGTTCTGAAGTTTCTTCCTTATGATATATATTTGTAATTGAGCGAAATGAAAAGATTGCCATAAACAGCGATTGGCTGCCGAACATTATGTTTAGAATGAAGAAACAGGAATATAAAGAGCAAGAACGACATTATTATTTCTTCGACTATCTGTTTTGGTTGGGAGAAATAACATGGGAGCATTATCACAAGGTCAGTTTCAAACAACCCCGTGGGAGTGATATGCTGTGGGCCTGTATCACGTTTTTTATATTCATGCCGGTTCTGACCATAGGCGGTCATTTTCTGGATGACTTGGCATTCGAGGTGTTTGGAGCCGTTCTTCTAATCGTGTTCTCCGTTTCTGTCTTCATGACAGACCGTCTGTTCGGCAAAATATACCCGCCTTCCCGGCGGAAAGCGGTCATGCAGCATTATGCGGGACGCAAGTTCAGTCCCTTCCGGCGCAACCTGTTCTTTTTCCCTCTCTATTTGCTTCTTATTCCCGCAATGGTTTTATTAGGAACTGCTCTGAAATGGATAACTGAAATACTCAAATGACAAATAGAAGAAACATATTCAGCCGTTTTTTCCGCCTGTTGGTGATGCTGCATAAAATTTCCTACGCGCATTTCACGGAATGGAACAATAAAAGGAAGCGAAAGGCATTTGCTGCCGGAATATACTTCCTGAGCATCCTCCCGGAATTCGTCCTGTTGGCCGGCACATTTCTGGCGGCAAGGGGACAAGACGGGTATGTACATCTGGTAAACGTGCCACAAAAGGTTGTTTTCTACGGTCTGGCGAGTCTGGCGGTGCTGCTGTCAGCCATCCCTCTGGGATTTTTTGACGACAAGAAGATATGCAAGGAAGTCCGGCAGGAACTCCGTGAACGTCCCCGTTACTGGAAACGAGCAATAGCAGTCTATTGGGCAGTTATCGTGGCTATGGTGGTGGCGGCGAATATTGTGTTTCCCACTTTTTCGGACAAGACAATGCCGCCGGAGAATGAGCGGACTGAAGTACCGCAAAGGTGGAGGGATTACCTTTCACTACGTTTTGCCATAGTAGCCCGTCAGGAAACGCCCAATGAAGTCTTGCAGCGTCTGATCGACCAAGACGGGCGCACGACACGCTACGGGAAACCAGTCTATGCCATGCAAGTAAGAAAGGAGGACATGGCTGGAGAGTTCCGTGTAGGGTTGCTGAGCCATGCCACATTCGAGGAAATCAGAGACGGCAGACGAAAATTTGTAGAATGTACATGGGTTAAGGGATATACGCCTGACAGCATTAGGATATTGCTGACCGTTTGGTACGAAATGAAGAAAGTAGAGCTTTGTCCGGTGGACTCTTTGGAATGGACGGAGGATATGGAGTTTTAAGATTTACAGAAACATGAAAAAAGTAATAACGGCCTCCGGCAAATGCTATGGGTATAACGTTCAAGATAAATGTGCAATTTATTTTGAATGAGTATGATGAAAAGTTGAATTTTAAGCAGAAAAAAATAAAGACTATGAACGATGAAATGTTTCAGAGAATACTTGATGAAATAAAAAGTTCGTCAAAAACGATAAATGTGCTGCCTCTGGATGAAGCAGCAAGGCAGGCAATGAAAGAGAAGTACCGGATCAAGAGCGGTAGCCTGATGGCTGCAATCCTTGAAAACACAGGTGGTATAGTCATTGACAACTGGATAAGGCTGTACGGTTCGGGAGAACTAAACTTTGTCACTAGAAACAGTCTGTTCCCGTTCAACGAGATAGTGATCGGCGAAGACATACTGGGAGGATTGTTCATCTGTCTTGACGACGGCAATATCGGCTATTTTGCCCCCGACTGTCTGGAGATGGAAGATATGGAGATAAAATTTGGACAATTCGTCTATTGGTGTCTGCATGGCGATACGGATAAGTTCTATACCGATTACAGATGGGACGGCTGGCAGAACGATGCTTCGAAACTGAAGAGCAGTGAGGGCGTAGCTTTTTATCCTTTCCTTTGGGCTGAGGCGGAAAGTCTGGAGAGCAGAGTCCGAAAAGTCGTTCCGATGGATGAAATCCTGAGACTTCAGTTTGCCTTTCTGGGCCAAGATGACAAGAATGAGTGAATTCATTGCTATCCTCTGACACAAAGCTGCAAATGCGCTTAAATTCCTCATGATTTTCATGGGAGGGGGATTTTTTGTGTTACGGAAGAACTTGTACCCCAATGTAGTGAACTGACAAAATGTTGCTAAACTATGATTAAAAGCATGGATTTCCATGTGGAAGGCGTATTGTATTACAATAGTGCCAAATTTCTGTTATTATTAACAAATTAAATGTGACCAGTTGGAATAAAATCGGTATCTTGCATTTATAAACAAAATAATGAAATTATGGGACTTGGATTCACCATTCACACTAAAATCAAGGATATTGAAAAGTTTCAACAGACTGTAGAAAGTCAGGCTGTTGAGTCCGGTTATAATGCAGAGCACGATGAATCATCTTCGACGGTAAGTTTTTGCAGGCTGGGCGACTTGTTCCTAAATTATCAACATGAGGGAGAAGGAAATACAGACAACGTCATTTCCGTAAACGGAGACTGCCAGACCAACATGCTTGGTCCCGGCTTCCACAAGGCAGCAATAGAGTTCATCGACAGACTTCAACAGGCGACCCGTACCCGGTTTGAGGTTGAAGACGAGACGGACTATTACACGGAAAGGGACTTTGAGGCCATGAAGAAGAAACATTTTCACAAGTGGCTGGCCAAACTGTTTGAAATCATCCAGGAGCAGAAGGACAAAGGCAGCACGTCTTTGTTATTCTGTTGGGATATCAATAAATATTACCCTCAATCAGACAACGGCATTGTCATTTCACCTTTGGGTTCTTTCTGTCTTTCAGAGGTCGTTAGGCGTATCCGGGAAGAAGGAATCGAATCTTTTGCCGATGATTTCTTCATCTGGAACAATTCGGAACGTGATGCACGTTTTCATAGAGGCATGGCCCTGAATGCCATGTGGGAGGACTGCTATTTCATGCCGTCAGAAAGAAGTGAAGAAGATGCCCGTATCAACGGGTACATCATAAGCGAGCTGGAAACGGCAGCATCACTTGACCCGTCTCTTCCTTTCCCCAAAAAGGAATACGAGGAACTTTGCAGACTCCATGGTTGTGTTCCTGTCCCGACTGACGGGATACCGCCCTACGAAACGGAATTTGCCATCGGCTACCGGCGCGGAATTGTCAACCATAAGGTCGGGAAGATCAGGTTCAGCCTACCGGGCAGCTATCTCGAAGATACGGATGATGGTACCCTCGTCTATTATGACGCGGCTGCAGACAACTGGCACACGGTCAGATGCACAGGATACTCCGCCAATGGTGATCCGGATTTCCCTGATGTGGAAGAGGAAATGATTGAAGAAAGGGAATTTGACGGCGGAAAATACCGCCTCTATGACATGGGTATCGACCAAGATTCAGAGGATGAAGAACCTTATCCCGTTTACAGCTGTCATGCACTGTGTCCCAACCAGTACACCCTCTTCACGTTGTGTGCCTCCCGGTTAGAGGACCTGAAAAAACTTTCAAGTGAATTCCTCCCGACTTTGGTTGCAGACCAGCCTATAGAACCGGAAAAAAAGCAAATCATATATACCGGAGAGAACATGAATGACGAATTGATGGAGCAGATAGACGAATGGCACAAGGCCGAAAAGCATCAGGAAATCATCGATGCACTGGAACAGATTCCGGAAGCCGAACGGGATTTTGAAACGACCGGCTTTCTTGCAAGGGCGTACAACAATATTGAGGAATATGCCAAAGCCGCGGAACTGCTCGAATCCGTCAGGGAGGAAGGCGCTGAAGATGAACGGTGGAATTTCAGAATGGGATATGCCCAGTATTTTCTGAACAATTATCGGGAGGCCCTGGATTATTTCAGCAAGGCAAGGGAACTTAATCCGGAAGATGAATACACCCTGAGTATCATCCGTCAGTGCAATATGCACTTGCCGTTAACCAGACGAGTGAAAGAATTCTGGAACTGGTTTGTAGAAAACGAAGAAAAGCTGTCTGGCATGATGAATCCGAAATCCATGGAGGAAGCTGATGCCTTCATGGAGTTTATCAGTAAAGGAACCAATCTGATATCGGAAGACATGCACTTCAATATCGGAGGTGACCATGAGTTCACGTTCTCGGTCGAAGGATGGCCGGATCTCTTCATCATCTATCCTTATATCATATCCTGTATGCCGGAGTGCCTGAAAGGCAAATGGAAGTTCTTCCCCTTCAACCCGGGCAAGGTCGGGTCTTTCGCATACCGTGTACACGATACCGATGTCGATATGGGCAAGATCATGGTAAAAGCATCCTATGACGAAAAGAGAGAAAACTTCAACATCAGGTATTACGACAAAAATCTTTGTGCCTTACCGGAAGAAAATAGTGACGGAAACTTTCATGTCATTTTGGAACTTGTACTGGGAGAAGGTGTCTCATTCAAATATGTCAATGGTATAGAAAGAGCGTCAGGCATTGAGGAAGGCATGATTGCCTTGTCCGGGTTGAGACAGCACATAGAGGAAACCGTGAAATCCCACGGCCATGAATTCTTCGAGAATCCGAAGGACGTTTATACGGGATATCAACTGACCCCGAAGGAAAGTGATGAACTGCGCTTCGATGTGATAGTAGGATCTACCTGTCTGAGCTCCATCGTAGCTGACTATTATCATGGTTCAACCGAGATATTTGACCATGCCAACGGTTTCGGTGCACAAGCTCTTTACATAGTCTTCCAGAATGGTGCTGGCGAAGATAATATATTGAACTTCCGTCATGATCTTGAAGACAGGATAACAGAAGAGATTCTTGAACCGGGCAATCTCGGTGTGATAACAGGGGGTGCAACCGGAACGGAATACAGCTATATCGACCTGTTTGTCTATAACCAGCAAGTATTTATCTCAACTTTGCTTCCTTTGCTTGATGAGTATCCTGAGTATTCTTTCTACCTTTCCGAATTCTGTAGGCAGGGTCAGTTATGTAGACTTTCAGACAGCGAACCATGGAAAGGAGAAAGTCCTGATGGCATTTCGTACAGTCCGGGAGATGATACATTCTTCAGTCAGATAGAAGAGTGGAATGAGAAGGACGAATACACGAAGTCTATCAGGGCTTTGGAGGCAATACCTGAAGAGCAACAAGACTACAGGATAAAAATGTTGCTTGTAAGTGCATATGAGAATTATGCCATTATCGGTGACAATGATGAAGGAACAGAACGCTGGAAAGGAGACAGAGTTCTACTAAAGGCAATAAGACTTATGGAGACCGTGCGTGACGAAGGTGAGAAAAATGCGAACTGGAACATGCGTATGGCATACGCATACCAATATCTTATGAGACAAGAAGAAAAAGCGATAGAATATGCCAAACGCTGGGCGGAACTTGATCCGGAGGACAGCAGTGCCAAGGAAGTCATCGAAGAGTGTATGGAGGAGATTTCGAAGCGGGAGAACAGTTCAAACGTGAAGGAATCCGATACAGTGGAGCCATGCGCCACAAGCAACACGCATATTGAAACAAGAGAGACTGAAAATATCGAACTAAGGGATAAGAATATGGACAACAGACAGAAAGAAGCAGCTCTGGCTGCAATGATAGCCTGGCTCTCGCACTCGCAGGAGTTGGGACATAAGCCAGCGGAGATCGAGTGTACGGGAACATTCGTACTGCACGATATGACCTACTACATTTTCAAATACAAGGATACCAAGGACAGTGAATGGCTGCTGGGCGTGAATGGTGGATACGAAGGAGACAGCTTGTCAGACTGCGGCCATACCTTCAGTGAGATGGAACCTTATGACGAAAAGACGGCTGTCAAGGATGCTACGGCCCTTGTCGAGATGGTGCGTTCCTACTGGATGGAACAGGCAAAGCAGGCCGAGGAACGTGAGAAAAAGGCCGGCACATTCGTGGGATTCGCCTTGCTCTCCGACAACAGCTGGGACAAGGAAAAATACATCAGAGATCTGAAAGAACAGTGGGACATCACCGCTGAAGAGAAATCTGACGAGGAACGGAACCCCGAGTCACTGGTCTTCGACGTGGGTGACATGATGGCGGCGGTAAGCCTGATGCCTGCCCCCGTACCTAATGGCGAAGCCGAAGAATGCGCGAAGAACAATTACATGTGGCCGGAGGCCGAAAAAACAGCCAAAGAGCATAAGGCTCACATCATGGTTGCCGTTATCGGCAAAGAGGAGTCCCTGATCGAAAGAGGTAAACTGTACGTGAAGCTGTTGTCTGTCTGCTGCCACCAGAAGAATATAACCGGTATCTATACCAGCGGTGTCGTTTTCCAGCCCCGTTTCTATGAAGGCTTTTCCGGAATGATGAAGGAGGATTCGCTGCCTATATACAACTGGATATGGTTCGGGCTTTACCGTACCGAAAAGGGAATCAGCGGCTACACCTATGGAATGGAGTGTTTCGGCAAGGACGAAATGGAGGTCCTTGACGTGGATGCCGACCCGTCAAAGGTGAGAGACTTCCTGGCCAGCATGGCAGGATATGTTCTGGAATACGATGCAGTTCTCAACGACGGAGAAACCATAGGCTTCTCTGCTGTCGATAAACATAGGATAACACGTGGACAGGGTGTTGCCCTTCCGGACAAAGTGACTCTGAAAATCTCATACGGCAGCGAAGACGATGCCGATGGCGGTCCCGATTTCCCGGATGACACGGATGAAGTGATGGACGATGCGGAAGGCCATCTGGAGAAGTTCAAAGAGAAGGATCTGCCGTTAGATACAATTACGGCCTACAATCATCTGGCAATATATCTACGCTGGTGCATGGTAAATGACCTTATGAGGGATGATTTTCTTGAACAGTTCGGAGACCTTGTGTCCCGGATCAAAAGCGGCTCGGCCGATGATGACCTGAGGGTGTTCATAAAGGACAACCTGAACGGGCAGCTTACAAGATTCCTGTTCAATAAACAGGGCCGTGCATTTGCCGACTACTATTATGGCAGTTACTATGGCGCCAACGAAACTCCATTTTATCCCGGAGACATTGACAACCACGCCCTGGATTATTTCGGTCCGGAAAGGTATCATTCCGATGAGTTCAAAGAGGAAGCATACCTGTTTGTCCCGTATGACGAGGATTATTACCAGGCAATGTCACAACGCATAGACAGACGCTTCGCCAACTGGCAGGGGCTGCATATAGACAAAGATACCGTTGAGCCAGACGAACTGGCCCGTGCCTTCATGGATTATCTTGATTGTGAATGCACCTATTTCCCATCCATGAGTGACGATGACCCTATCATGTCAGCCTATACCTATGCCCAACGGCTCGGCGTGCGGGAAGGCTTCATCCCCGTTCTGGTCAATGTCGATGAAGGTTTGTGGGAAAACATAATCGGGAACTCGGATCCTGACAGCGAAAGCTCGGATGATTACACATTCAACCGGGAAAAAGTCAATGAATTCCGCAGAAGGCTGCTTGAGGCTCCTGTCATGGACGGGAAATCCATCCTTGACAAGCTGACCGGGCAGGACAACGATGATATTGATGAAGAGCCTGAAGGCGGATTCGACAACAACCGTTATTCGAGCTACTGGAATACCGATACGAACATGACGCATCCGCTGATCCTTGCCCGTATTCCGGTCACGGAGCCGTGGAAAATATTCGCGTACCTGCCATTCGGCAACTGGAACGACTGTCCTGCAAACCCCGAACTGATGGCCATCTCAAAGTATTGGTACGAGGAATACGGTGCTGTTCCGGGAACCTTTACCAGCGACCAGCTGGAGTATGAACTTCCAGCTCCCGTTCCGGAAGACAGAGCAATGGAAGCCGCAATACAGCAATATGCTTTCTGTCCGGATATGGACCAGAGCTGTGACGGCATAGGCAGTCTTGCCGACACGTTGCGTCAATCCAGAATATGGTATTTCTGGTGGGATTAACCGATTCTTTCACATTCAAAAGCATTTCAATATGAATCAAGTATTTCAACAAGACCTAAATACAAAGGAACTGCAGCCCGGAGGACCTTTACTTATAAACCTTCTGTTCAAGGAACCGGTTGAATTGCCGGATACGCAGAGGGTGGCTGATGTATGCCGGAAGCATTTCGGCAATGTAGAATGCCGCGAAGGTGATGACAAGTCTGTCTTCATCACAGCTTTGGACCACATGGTGGAGTTTGAGGACGGGAAAGCACCCGTGCAGTTCCTGATGACTTCGTGCATGGACTTTGACGGAAAGACCGTGGACGACTTCACCCGGAGCCAGATGTGGGACTGCCAGGAAAGCCGTGACCGTATCCTTGAGGAATGCCGGTACAGTATGCTCGCTACGGACTTCCTTGCCCGCGGCCTGTCTTCTCTGGAACGTGCCAATCTGGAAATGGACTACCTTGAAGCGCTCGCCGAACTGTTCCCGTCCTGCGAAGCGTTCTTCTTCAGCGGCAGCGGGAAACTGTTCGAGGCGGAGGAAATCCGCGGCAATCAGATAGAAGGTCCTGACCGGTTCATCCGCTATGCCGTAAACGTCCGTTTCTTCACGATTCAGGGTTCCGACGACATGCTGGTCGATACACTCGGGATGAACACGCTGTTCCTGCCTGACCTGCAGTACCACTTCCGCGGACTTGATCCGAACTGGATAGTGAACCATGCCTACAACGTGGCTTCCTATCTGCTTACAAGCGGCAACGAAATAGATTCGGGAGAAACCATCGATGGAATCAAAGACGGTGATATGGACCGCAGCATCCAGTGGAAATGCCAATACGAAGACGCGCTGATACAGCCCAAGCGTCCCGTACTTGACATCAACACGGGAGAATATGCAGCCGGGAACAGGGAATGATTTACCAATGACCAATTAACTTGTTGCGTATGCCATTGAACTTGACAGAAGAACAGATATTGCAGCTCGCTCCCGACGACTCATCTGTAAAGGCCGGCAAAGGACTTGCGACCTTGAGCAAATGGGTACTGAAGGAATGCAGCGGACGTGCCGTCTGGGGTCATTGCCAGGGAAGCGGAAAGAATCCCTACCAGACGGTGATAGACTTGAATGACATTGCGTTCAAGTGTTCCTGCCCGAGCCGCAAATTCCCGTGCAAGCATGGGCTTGGCCTGCTGTTGCTGTACGCCCGCCAGCCTGACCAGTTCACGCAGGCGGAAGAGCCGGAATGGGTGACGGCGTGGCTTGCCAAAAGAACGGAGAAGGCCGAAAAGAAGGAGCAGAAAGCCAAAAGCGAAACCCCTGTGGATGAAGCGGCTCAGGCCAAGAGGCAGGAGAAGCGGCACCAGAAGGTACTGGGAGGCATATCCGACCTTGAGGTATGGATGAAGGACCTGGTGCGCAACGGATTCCTGAATGTTCCGGAACGTGCCTATACCCTGTTTGACAACATGGCCCGGAGGATGGTGGATGCCCAGGCACCGGGACTTGCGGGGAGACTGAGAGCCATGGAGGCTATAGACTTCGACTCGGAAAGCTGGAAATCCGACCTGACGGAAAGCATGGGCAGGCTGTACCTGCTCATGCAGAGCTACAGAAACATGGACGGCCTTCCCGAAGAATGGAAGGACGAGATACGCACGCAGATCGGATATCCCCAGTCCAAGGACAACGTCCTTGCCGGAGAGCCGGTGGCGGACAGCTGGCTCGTGCTTCACAAGCAGTCCCGTAAAGTCAACGATATCAATACCGACATCTACTGGTTTTACGGAAAGGAAAGCAGACTTTTCGCCAGATACCTGAGTTTTGCCGTTGCCGGTACCTTTTCCACCGAGAACTGGATTCCGGGCAGTGCCTATAAAGGGGCGCTATGCTTTTACAACGGCACGGGTACATGCCGGCGTGCATTGTTCCGGGAGTCCGTACTCGCGGAAGAAAACTTTGTGCCGGCGTGCAGCCCTAACCTGAAGCAGGCTGCCGCGGTGTACCGCACGGCCATGCTGACGAATCCGTTTTTCGAGGACGTCCCCCTGCTTGTGGATGACGTGAGGGTTGCCCGTAACGGGAAAGACTACACGCTGCTGGACAACGCGGGCAATGCCGTCCGTGTGGCGATGCCCGAGGAAACCTTCATCGACATCCTCGCCATTACCGGCGGCAATCCGTTCGCCTCGCTGGTCATTGTAAACGGGGATATATGGGAACTGAAATCCATTTGGTACAACAAAGAATATCATACTTGGAGAGATGAACGTAACTGAACCTATCATACAGGCTGCACTGCTTGGAACAGCCAACCGTGAATTCGTTCCCGGAGCCTTTCCCGAGTCCCTTCAGACTCTGGTTGACGGGATCCACGGGAAAGCCGAAGACACGGAATCGTTCCTGTACATGACAGCCGCATCCGCCTTCGCCTACAGGCGTGCCGGATGGGAACCGGCCGGAGCGGAAGGCATTGTCCCCGTGAAAACAGCCCCGGAAGAGGAACTGCCGTATTTCGACAAGGACCGGAGTCAACTCTTTTCCAGACTCCACGGTACACGCTATATGCTAGCCTACGCCTACCGTCTGGCGCAGGGGTCGGGAAAAATCATTTCGCCCGAATACCTCCAGCCGCTTATCCGGCGTGCCTATGACCGCAACAATCCGTTGCGGTTTGAAGAACGCAGGCTGCTGAAAAATCTCGTCGGGAACAGAGGCTTATGGCTGATCAGGCAGATGGGCCTTGTCGGAGAGGAATGCGGGATCACCGATTCTTGGGATACGGCCACCCACGGCGAGCGTAAGGAGATGCTTGCCAGATTCAGGCAGCAGGATTCTGCCGCAGCCCTTGAACTGCTGCGGAAAGACTGGAAGAGCGAACCGGCCAACCAGCGCAACGAGCTGCTTGAATGTCTCCGGATAAACATCAGCAAGGCCGACGAGCTCTTCATACAGGAAGTGCTGGAGTCGGACCGCAGCTCCATTGTCAAGGAAACGGCACGGAAACTTCTGTGCATGATTCCCGATTCAGCCATGGTGATGCGCTGCTGCGAACTCCTGCGTGGACATATCAGACACAACATGCTTACCGGATGGTCATACGACGAGATCGGATACACCCCGGAGATGAAGGCCATGGGGCTGTCCGAGGTAAGCTCCAACAAGAAAGAGGGCGATTCCGAATTCATCCTGAGGCAGCTCGCCGAACGGGTGCCTTTGAGTTTCTGGTGCGAGGTATATGGCTGCGGTAAGGAAGAGGCCGCGAGAAAATTCGCCAAGCATCCCCCTTTCAGGAAGTTCCTGGAGCTGGAGGACCCGATACTCAACTTCTCGGACGGGCTGTGGGCTTTCCACACCCTGAAGGAAGACCCTTCCTATCTGCGCAAGCCGGAACTCGTGGCGATGCTCACTCCCTCCCAGCGGGAGGAAATCAGCTGGCCGGAAACGGTCCGGGATTTCGGATTCATACCCGACTCATGGTACGGCAACGACTACGAGGCATGGGGCCCGAAATTCTCTTCCAGCGTCATGTCTTGGATTCTGAAAAAGGATTACCTGTACTATGCCGCAGACATGGCGGAACGGCTTGCCATGCATATCCCGTCACATCTAAGGAACCTGATCGAGGCCAAGGCCGCCTCTTCGGCGGAGGCTTCGCCGTCCATGAACGAGTTCTGCTCGAAGATGCTGGAATTCATGGATCTTAAATCTGAAATAGACACTTTGTTAAATGAAAAATAAATATTGATATTCATCTATGTATATGCTAAAGTATAGATATAGATGAATATCAATGTGAGGTGAGATGGATGACGGATGAAGAAGCTGCGTTGATCTGCAAAACGATTGGGGATCGACACCGGTTGCAGATCATTCAATTATTGACGCAGGGAGAACGCTGCGCCTGTGACATTTTGGAACGTTTTTCGATTACGCAGCCAACCTTGTCACACCATATGAAAATCTTATGTGCAATCCAGCTGGTTGAGGTAAGAAGAGACGGTAAATGGTGTCGTTATTCGCTGAATTGTAAAAAAATCAGGGAGTTCAACGAATATATTGGCACTCTGGCCTGCTGTTGAGGATACTTCCTGCTACGGGCAGGAAGACTTTACCTTTATACATTGATGAACATAAATGCGATAAATTCACGATATGAGCTGGAGGGAGATTTTATGGTTTGGGATTTTATCCAGAATCAGGTTCTGGGGATGAAATGGCTGGATGCCTTAGTAGCGCAGCTATTGACTATGGCAGGCGTAGAGATACAGACTTCCCTTGGTGGCAGTCTGAACTTCTTTTTTTATGATGTCATCAAGATCACGGTGCTGCTGTGTATCCTGATTTTTGCCATTTCGTATATTCAGAGCTATTTTCCACCCGAGCGCAGCCGGAAAATCATGGGGCGTTTCCGTGGCATTGGTGCAAATATTATGGGAGCCTTACTCGGGACGGTCACACCGTTTTGCTCCTGTTCGTCGATTCCTATTTTTATGGGGTTCACCAGTGCCGGCCTGCCTCTTGGGGTTACTTTTTCATTCCTGATTTCGTCACCGATGGTTGATCTGGGGAGTCTGGTCATCCTCATGAGCATCTTCGGAGATCGGAAGAGCACACGTCTGAACTCCAGTCACCTTGTACTA
>ERZ650305.715-NODE-715-length-13204-cov-3.977793_pt1 | contig 13204 bp, 12 predicted proteins | sample MGYA00376241_ERZ650305 | MGnify/ENA primary metagenome ERZ650305 (study PRJEB26733, sample SAMN07839276) | wastewater metagenome | biome: urban; feature: artificial channel; material: waste water | place: USA: North Carolina | collected 2016-02-25 ... | reverse complement strand
AGATCTACACAGGCGAAGACACTCTTTCCCTACACGACGCTCTTCCGATCTTTGTATTCATTTGCAATCTCTTTTTTTAGTAAGCTCTGATGTAAACTTTGTATCTGCAACTATTGCATCTAATTCACTACTGTATTTGTTAAAAATAGGTGTTAATTTATTTTTTATTAAATTTTGAGCTTCTTCATTTTTATTAGCTTTAGATAAGTTTAAAAATTCATTAAAAATATTTTGATACTCTGCATAATCTTTTTTAAATTTACTAAATAAATCTTTTTCAATGTCATTAGTCATTAAGGGTTCATACACTTTCATTTCAGCTTCAATTATTCCATTTAACCTTTTTATTTCTCCTTCTACCTTTGCCATTTCTGACTCACTACTTGTCGTAGAATGCATAAAAGCTTGTATCATATGGTTTGATGTTTGAGTATTCATATTAGCGATACTCATTGACCCTTTCATCTTTACATCTGTAATAAACTTCAAACTGTTATTAAATTTATTAAAGGAATATAACATAAATAAAATAGTTATGGCAAATAAAAATCCTACAATTCCAAAACCTGATTGCAATTTGGCCTTAATTTTCATAATGATTCCTCCTAAAATGATTATTTCACGATTGCTTATTTTTCAATCTAAATATTATTACCATAATAAAATTTATTTCCTCTTTATCCAACTATTATATCATTATAAATTTGTATCTATTATATTTTTAAACAAAAAGAACAGGCTTGGGGAACCTGCTCTTTTCATACATTGGGGATGTAGTCAAATAATAGAACTAAGGAAGATGTTCTAATCTGTTTTACTCTCTATTTTTATCTTTCCTTCTTATTTTTTAAAATTTATTTTTTTATTTTATCCAATATTCTCATAACCGTAATTGATTCATTCCAACTCATTATTTCACTTTCTAATTTACCATTTCTAAGTGCTGTATTTACTTCTTCTATTTGATATTCAAATCCATTTATAGCAAAAGGAAATTCTTTTATCTCTTCTTTACCATTAATATTAATAATTAGTTTTTCACCACTAGAAAATCTTGGAACTATTAAAGTTCCTTTTGTTCCTATAATATTTGTTTCTCTTACTGTATTCAGATTTATAGCACCATATATTTGAACTTCCTTACCATTTTCATAACTCATTATTGCAGATACATTCTCGTCTACACCTGTTTTTCCTATAAAAATATTACTTTTAACATCTACAGGTTCTCCTCCCATAAGCCATGTTCCATATGAAATTGGATATACTCCTACATCTAATAAAGCTCCACCACCTAGTTTTGGGTCAAATAATCTATTCTTTTCATCAAATTCTGTATAAAATCCAAAATCTGCTTGAATCAATCTTATTTCTCCAATCTCTCCATTTTCTACCATTCTTTTAACTTCTTTATGTACAGGTAAAAATCTTGTTTTCATTGCTTCCATAAAAAAAGTCTCGTTTTCTTTAGCACAGTTTATAACTTCTACCGCTTCTTCCTCATTTAAAGTTACTGGTTTCTCACATAGAACTGCTTTCTTGTTTTTTAAGCATAAAATCGATAATTCCTTATGCATTGAATGAGGTACAGCTATATAAATTACATCTACATCATTATCTTTTACAATTTCTTCATAAGTTCCATAACATTTCTCTTTTGCTACTCCATAATTATTTCCAAAATGTTCAGATTTCTCTTTTGTCCTTGAAGCAACTGCCACAAGTTCTGTGTTTTGCATTTTAGTAACTGCTTGTGCAAATTTATTTGCAATATTTCCAAGTCCAATAATTCCCCATCTTATTTTTTTCATTTTCCCTCCCAATTTTATTTTTATATAAAAATAGAGCCTTTTCAGACTCTAAATAATTAAAAAATATAAAAAATCAGTCTTTTCGCCAATCCTAGTACGAAATACAAAACTATCGGAGCAATATCCAAGTACATATGCCCCAAAGGTACTCTAAATCTAAAAGGCGCTAAAAGAGGCTCTGTTACATTGTAAACTAATTCTGTAAATTCATTTCTTGATGGAGCTATCCAAGATAATACGATTCTAATCAGAACTAAAACTTCAATAACTCTTATTATTATTAATAAAATACTTGCTATCATAGTTAATCCTTTCTTCCTAACTCTTTTGCTTTTTCATATGTTGCTTTTGCAGTTTCAATCATTCCACTTCTCATGCTATATTCTTCCATTTTAGCTAACCCTTGAGCTGTTGTTCCTCCAGGTGAAGTTACCATATCTTTTAACACTTCAGGATGTAATCCTGTTTCTAAAACCATTTGAGCTGCTCCCAAGAATGTTTGGCTTGCTATTTCTACAGCTTCTTTTTTACTTAGTCCTAACCTAACTCCTCCATCTGCAAGAGCATTAATCAATAAGAATACATAGGCAGGTCCACTTCCAGAAATTGCCGTTATTGCATCCAATTTACTTTCATCACAGTCTAAGACTATTCCACAACTTTCAAGCATATCTAAAACTTCAGATTTTTCTTCTTTATTTAATCCTACAAAAGTCGCTCCTGCTACTCCCATTTTTACTTGAACTGGAGTATTAGGCATAACTCTAACTATTTTTATATTCCCCAATTTTTTTTGATAATAATCAATTTTAACTCCTACAACTAAAGTAACTAAAACTTTATCTTTTATATTTAATTCTTTTAAATCGTCTAAAACTCTATCTAGTATTTGAGGCTTTATTGCTAAAACTAATATATCACTTTTTTCCACTAATTCTTTTAAAGTTTCCACACCTTTTCCAAGTGTATTTTCTTCTAATTCTTTAATTCTTTCTTTATTTGTTTCATAAAAATATAGTTCTTTATTTAGAGCGTTTATGTATGCTCCACCCATATTCCCTGCTCCAATAAACCCTACTACCATACACTCCACCCCATTCTATTTTATCGTATATATGAATAAAAGAAAGCTAAGCTTTCTCTTAATCATTAAAATAATTTTTTCCTTCTTTAATATATACTAATGCCGACCAAATAGTAAAGAAAACTGGTATTAGCATTATATAAAAATTATATGGACTTCTACCTAAAAGTATAATTAGTAATATAGCTATCATCTGAGTAGTTGTTTTTACTTTTCCAAGATAACCTGCTGGTAGCACATGCCCTTTTGAAGCTGCAAGTGAACGTATACCATTAATAAGGAAATCTCTAGTAATAATAACTATAACCATCCAAGCTGGAACATACTTTAACTCAACAAATATAAGCAATGATGAAAGTACTAATATTTTATCTGCAAGTGGATCCATTAACTTTCCAAAGTTTGTTATCAAGTTAAATTTTCTTGCTAAATATCCATCAAGAAAATCCGTTAATGATGCTATGGCAAATATAACAAATGCAATTAGTCTATATGAAAATTGATCTGATTTCCATACTAAAATTATTATAAAAGGAACTATTAATAAAATTCTTAAAATTGTCAGTCTATTTGCTATATTCATTTTCATAATTAATTATCCTCGTTTCTTATTATAGGTCCTAATAAATCATATTCAAAATTTTGTTCTACTAATACTTTTACTATTTCTCCAGGTTTTCCTGTTCCATCATTAGTAAGAACTTTTCCATCTATTTCTAATGCTTGACCCTTTGTTCTTCCTTCAAGCATAAATTCTGATTCACTAGAAATACTGTCTATCATTACTTCTATTTCTTTCCCAATATATTGTTTATTTTTATTTTCTGCTATTTGACTTTGTAAATTAACAAGTTCAACATATCTTCTTTCTTTTGTTTCATCATCTACTTGATTAAGTAAATCATGAGCTTCTGTATCTTCTTCTCTAGAATATTTGAATACACCTACATAATCAAATTTAAATTCTTCTATAAACTCTTTTAACTCAATAAAATCTTCTTCTGTCTCCCCTGGGAAACCAACGATTACTGTTGTTCTTATAGAAGCATCTGGTATTTCTTTTCTAATTTTAGCTAAAACACCTTTTATTTGAGTAGAATCTTTAGCCCTTTTCATAGCTTGAAGTACATTTGATGCAACATGTTGAATAGATATATCAAAATAACTGCATACTTTTTCTTCATCTCTTATTGTTTCTATTAGCTCATCTGTAACTGAGTTTGGAAACATATAATAATTTCTAATCCATTTTATTCCTTCTACCTTCACTAACTCTCTTAATAATCTAGCCAGTGATTTATCTCCATATCTGTCAATTCCATATTCAGAAGTTTCTTGGGCAAGAAGGTTAAGCTCTCTTACTCCCATAGCTGAAAGTTTTTTTGCTTCTTCTACTATATCTTCAATAGAACGACTTCTTAATTTTCCACGTAATTTTGGTATTATACAGTAAGTACATTTTCTATCGCAACCTTCAGCAATTTTTAAATACGCTGTATGAGGATGTGTAGTTAATATTCTTTCTGTTGCTGCATTCGCCAAGAATTCTAAAGAATCACTTCTAATTACTCTTTTTTCTCTAAAAATATCATCAACTACTGCTTCTATTTTATCTATATCACCAGTTCCAATTATTGCATCTACCTCAGGAAGTTCTTCCATAAGTTCTGCCGCATATCTTTGAGCAAGACAACCTGCCACTATTAATTTTTTTAATTTTTTCTCTTTTAATTGAGCTACTTCTAAAATAGTATCTATTGATTCTTGTTTAGCATCTCCAATAAATCCACAAGTATTTACAATTATTAAATCTGCATCTTCCAATATTTCTGTAAATTCAAAACCTTTTTTATTAATAAGTATTCCCAAAAAGTGTTCACTATCTACTAAATTTTTACTACAACCTAAACTTATTAAAGCTAATTTCATTTATACTCCCTTACAAAGCTAAAACATTAATTATTAATTATAAAAAGATGAAGCGTAGGACGCTTCACCCTTTTATATAAAATTTTTAGTTATTTTCTGCTACTAACAAAATTTTTCTACTTAAATTTACTTTTCCTTTTTCTATAGAGATAACTTTAACTTCAAATTCATCTCCCTCTTTAAGAACAGCTTCTACATTTTCTACTCTTTTTACATCAATTTCTGATACATGTAGCAACCCTTCTTTTCCAGGCAATACTTCCATGAAAGCACCAAATTTCATTACTTTAGTTACTTTTCCTAAGTATACTTGACCTATTTCAACATCTTTAATTAAAGCATCTATTAATTTTACTGTTTCTTTTAACATATCTCCATCATTTGTAAATATAGCTACTTTACCTGTATCTTCTATATCAATTTTTGCTCCAGTAGCTTCAATAATTGCTTTAATATTTTTTCCTGCTGGTCCAATTAATGTAGCTATTTTATCAGTAGGTATAGTTAATGTATGAATTCTTGGTGCATATGAAGAAATTTCTGATTTTGGTTCAGCTATAACTGAATTCATTTTCTCTAAAATTTCTAATCTAGCTTCAAGTGCTTGATTAAGAGCTATATCCATTACTTCTCTACTAATTCCTGATATTTTTATATCCATTTGTAAAGCAGTTATTCCCACTTTTGTTCCTGCTACTTTAAAATCCATATCTCCAAGGTGATCTTCTATTCCCATAATATCTGTTAATACTACGAAGTCATCTCCCTCTTTAATAAGTCCCATTGCAATTCCTGCAACTGGTGCTTTTACTGGAACTCCTGCAGCCATTAATGCTAATGATCCTCCACAAATTGAAGCTTGTGATGATGAACCATTTGATTCAGTAATTTCTGATACTAATCTAACTGTATAAGGGAATTCTTCTTCACTTGGCATAACATATCTTAAAGCTCTTTCAGCAAGTGATCCATGTCCTAATTCTCTTCTACCTGGTGCTCTCATAAATCCAGCTTCTCCTACAGAGTATGCTGGGAAGTTATAATGTAAATAGAATTTTTTCTTGATTTCTTCATCAAGTCCATCAACTATTTGTTCATCATCTTTTGTTCCAAGAGTTGCTATAACTAATGCTTGTGTTTCTCCTCTTGTAAATAATGCAGAACCATGCGTTCTTGGTAATATATCTATTTCAACATCAAGAGGTCTTATTTCTTTTGTTGTTCTTCCATCTACTCTATGTTTGTTATAAAGTATTGAACCTCTAACAACTTTAGTTAAAACTACTTCAAAATATTTTTTAAATTCTTTTAATAATTCTTTATCTAATTCTTCAGCTTCTGTTCCTTCTAAAGCTTTAACTGTAAACTCTTCTAAAAGTTTTTCTTCAATAAGCTCTAAAGCTTCTTCTCTAGCTTGTTTTCCAACAGTTAATACTGCTTCTTTAATTCTTTCTTCTGCAGCATCAACAAACTCTTTAACTTGTGCTAAAGGTTCTTTTACTTCAAAAGCAAATTTTTCTTTATTCCCAACTAATTCAATGAAAGCTTCTTGGAAAGCACAAATTTCTTTTATTCTATCATGTCCGAATATTATAGCTCCCAACATAACTTCTTCAGAAACTTCTTTTGCTCCAGCTTCTACCATTGTTATTGCATCTTTTGTACCAGCAATTGACAAGAATATATCACAGTTTTCAAGAACTTCTTTTGAAGGATTTAATATATATTCTCCATTAACATATCCAACAATTACTCCTGCAACTGGTCCATTAAATGGAATATCTGATATTGATAAAGCTAATGAAGCTCCTGTTGCCGCTATTGTTTCAGGCAAGTTAATTCCATCATAAGATAATGTTGTAATAACAACATGAGTATCATTGTAGAACCCTTCTGGAAATAATGGTCTAAGTGGTCTATCTACTAATCTTCCGATTAATGTTGCCTCAACTGATGGTCTTGATTCTCTTTTTATAAATCCACCTGGCATTTTACCTACTGCATAAAATTTTTCAATATAATCAACCATTAATGGGAAAAAATCTATTCCAACTTTTGGATTTTTACTTCTTGTAGCAGTTACTAAAAGTACAGTTTCTCCATATTCAAGAATTACTGACCCTCCAGCTTGTCTAGCTATTTTACCTGTTGATATTTTTAGTGGTCTTCCACCAAGATCCATGCTAATTTCTTTTTCGTTAAACATTTATCCTCCAATATTTTTTATTTTAGAGGTGCAACGGAAATAATAAGAGACAAATACTAATTTTTTAGTACTTACCACTTACTACTTTCTATCGCACCACTATTCCTTAAAATTATAACATTTTTTATATGAAAAATAAAGTAATTTCCTCATTTTGTATAGTTTTCTAGAACTTTTATAATATTAAAGTAGAAGAGTCTATCTTCTACTTTTCAAAAAATTATCCAATACTTCAAAACTACTATTTAAAATCTTATTTTCGTCAATATTTACCTCTTCAAAAATGATATATGCTTTACTAAAATTTCCTATATTCATAGAAAAATGAGTATCACTTCCTATAGATACATAATTTCCATATTTTTTACAAAGTTTTAATATTTCTAAGCAATTCTTCTCAGAACCTTTTCTACTTTTTTCAAATGAGCTATTATTAATTTCTATAGCTACATTTTTTTCTGCTGCATATTTCACTACTTTTTCATAATCTAAAGGATACTTAGGGTTACCTAAATGTGCAAGAATATCTACTTTTCCATTTTTTATTACATTTAATATAGTTTGTGTATTTTGCTCAAATGTACTTTCTTCACTATAGGGTGTTAAGCTATGAAATCCAGCTAAGACAATCTCTAAACCATCATAATACTCTAATGGCAAATCAGTTTCACCTTCATATGAAATTATATTTGCTTCAATTCCTTTATAAAGTCTTATTCCATTTATGTTGTCTGGTAATACTTTTAAGTTTCCAAAATGCCAATGTCTAGGCGAATCTGGAAGTATAGGTCCATGATTTGTCAAAGCAAACCCTTTTAATCCTTTATTTTTAGCAGCTGCTATCAACTCTTCAACTGTACTGTAAGCATGAGATGAAGCATTTGAGTGAACATGTAAATCAATTAAATATTCCATTTTGTCCTCCTAAATTTTAAAAATTTATAATAAAAAAACGGGAATTAATCCCGTCTTCAATTATTTTCTGATTCCTAATCTTTCGATTAATGTTCTGTATCCTTGTAAATCGTTGTTTTTTAAATAGTTTAAAAGTCTTCTTCTTTTCCCGATTGTTTTTAATAATCCTAATCTTGAATGAAAATCTTTTTTGTGCATTTGCATGTGTGAAGTTAAATGTTGGATTTTATCAGATAATATAGCTATTTGAACTTCAGTAGCTCCAGTATCTTGTGCGTTTTTTCCAAATTCTACTACGATATCTTGTTTGTTTCTTAATGCCATTTGTGTTCCTCCTAAATATTTAATATCTTATCTAAGTAAAAAGTTATGGCAAACTAATAACTGAGAAAAGATTCAACATATAATATCATAAATCTTATATTTTGTAAAGAATTATAGCAGGTATTTCTCTATTAATTCAGCTACTCCATCTTCTTCATTACTTGCAACTACATCTTGCCCATACTTATGAAGTTCTGATGCTGTATTAGCTACCCATACACCTAATCCTGCATATTTAATCATGCTCAAATCATTTTCAGCATTTCCGCATGCTATAACTTCATCTTGACATATATTCAAACTCTCTGCTAATTTACCTATTGTATGTCCTTTATCTATTCCTTTAGCTGTTATCTCTAAGAAAAACGGTTTTGATATAGAGATACTTAAATCACTAAACTCATCTTTCATTAGTTTTTCAACTTTTTTCAAATAACTTGGTTCTTGTAAAACTATACATTTCACTCCTTCAAAGTCTACTGCTTCTTTAAAAGAATTTTCTTGAATTAAAGGCATTTTTGTAAGTTCTACTTCTACCCCAATATATTCATCCATAGTTTCAGAAACAATATTATCCCCTCTATATGTAATAATTGAACAATTATGTTTCTTAGAAGCATCATACACTCTGTGAATCGCTTCTATTGTCAAAGCCTTTTTAAAAACTGACTCTCTTGTTTCACAATTTATTATTTCTCCGCCATTAAAAGATACTATGTATCCTCCATTTTTATCTAGCTCCAACTCTTCAATAAATCTTGTCATTGCTCCTGTAGGTCTCCCTGAAGCAAGAACTATTTTTATTCCTTTTTTTTGAGCTTTCAATATTGCCTTCCTATTTACTTCAGAAATTTCACCTTTATCATTTAAAAGTGTATCGTCTAAATCTAATGCCAATAATTTATACATAACTCCTCCATTTTTATCTCAATTTGTTTTTATTTAAATTATAAATAGTCTTTGCCACAATATAGCCTATTAAATAAGCAAAAATTACATCACTTAACCAATGTTTTTGGACATAAACTCTTCCAAAAGCAGTAGTTAATGGAATAATAAAAAATATAGCTTTAAAAAATTTATTTTTTATATGTAAAGCAAACACTAAAAATATCCCTGTTAATGTTATAGTATGTCCTGAAGGCATTGAATAATATGTTGAATCATAAATATGAGTTATATATTTCCCTTCCAAAATTGCTTTTTTATGAGCAAATATTAGAAAAGGATTATATGATTCGTACGGTCTTTGTCTAACTATTAAAATTTTCAAAATTTGATTTAAAACTCCAGTAAATATCCCAGAAGCAAAAGATATATAAAATATCCTTGCTGATTTTTCATTAATAATTAAAGCTATCATTCCAAAAAAGATTAAAAAACTATACAAATATTTTCCATTTCCTAAATTATTTCCGAAAGTAGCAATTTTGTTTAAAATTCCATCTTCAATAACATTATTTTTAAAATATATTGAAACACTTTTATCTAAAGTAAAAATAATTAGAGCAATTATTACAAAAACAATTAAAATCAATTTCTTTTGTTTTATCACTTCAATAAAGAAAGCTCTAATACTTCCTTTGAAATAGCTATTTTTTATCATATAAACAAAGACGAAAAACATTAATATATACATAAAATATACTCCATCAAACTCCCAAATAGGCAACATCCTTTTATTACACCTTCTTTCTATGAGTTCTATAAACTACATTTGAAAATATAAATCCCAATAAAATAGATAAACTTACATCGCTTGTCCAATGTTTAGTAAAATAAACTCTAGCATATGCTGTTATGAAAGGTAAAATACAATATATTATTTTTAAAAATTTATTTTTTTCAGTAATTGCCAAAGTAAAAAATGCTGCTGCCGCAACTGAAGCATGCCCCGATGGCATTGAGTAATCTCCATCTAACTTGTCTGTAATATTTTTAAAATTAAATGCGTGGGGAATATCATAAACGGGAGGTCTTACTCTTTTAAATACCGCTTTAAAAAAACTGTTTGTTAACCCTCCAATTACTGAAGTAACCATTGCTAAAGAAAATCTTTTAGATAAATCATTTTTCTTAAAAATTTTAGCTATCAAAATTACTACAATCAATCCGCTATATAGATACTCTCCATTTCCAAGAAGGTTCCCCGTAATTCCCGGATAATAAAAATATCTTTTTTGAAAGTACTTTGTTTGCCAGAAGTTCACTACTGGTTCATCAATAAATTTCATTATAAGCAATACTGCAATTAAGTAGAAAAATATAATCCACTTATACTCTTTTATTACACCTTTAAAAGAACTCCAAAATCCTTTAAAATAACCTACACGAATTTCTTTAATAAATATTATAAATAATAATACTTTGAATAACTTAACAATCTCAAAACTCCATTCTTCTTTCATATAAAACTCCATTTCTTTTTTTAGTAACTTGAAAAGTTTATCATTTTTTATATGATTTTGCAAATCCAAATTCCAAATAAAAACTGCTGATTACTCAGCAGTTTTTTCTATAACTTCTTCTTTTTCTTCTGTTATTAAATCTGTAGACTCATCATTGATTATTATATCAATCTTATGATCTTCACCTTTTTCTTCTGGCTCAGTAGTTTCCACTTTTCCAAAAACAATTTCATTTAACTCTTCACCTGTAATTGTCTCTTTTTCAAGTAGCGCATTTGCTATATCATGGAGTTTATCAACATTTTCTATAATAAGTCTTTTTGTATCTTCATAAGCTTCATCTAAGATTCTTCTTATTTCATTATCTAATTCTTTACCTGTATCTTGACTATAGAAAGTTTGATTTTTATAATAATCGCCTTGTTGCGTTGCATCATACTGCACAAGACCAGCTTTACTCATACCAACTCTTGTTACCATATAGTTAGCAATTGATGTAGCCTGAGCGATATCTGAAGAAGCTCCTGTAGAAACGTCTCCTAATATTATTTCCTCTGCTACTCTTCCTCCAAATGCTACTCTTATATCAGCTAAAAATTCATTTTTCATTTTGTAAGATTTCTCTTCTGTTGGTACTTGCATCAAATATCCACCAGCTCCTCCACGAGGAATAATAGTTACTTTGTATGCAGGAATTGTATGTTCTAATAAAGTATTTATTAAAGCATGACCACCTTCATGGTATGCTGTTAATTTCTTTTCTTTATCACTTAAAACTTTTGACTTTTTAGCAGGTCCGTAAGCAACTTTTTCACTTGCTTCCTCAATATCTGCCATAGTAACTATTTTTCTTCCAGCACGTGCCGCTAAAATTGCTGCTTCATTTAACATATTAGCAATATCTGCTCCAACAAAACCTGCAATTTTTCTTGCTATTCTTGCTAAATCTACATCATCACTTAATTTTTTCCCTTTTGAATGTACATTTAATATTGCTTCTCTTCCTTTGATATCTGGCGCATCAACAGATACTTGTCTGTCAAATCTTCCAGGTCTAGTTAGTGCTTTATCTAATATTTCATCTCTATTTGTTGCTGCTATAACTATAATTGTTTCTTCATTTCCAAATCCATCCATTTCAACTAGAAGTTGATTAAGAGTTTGTTCTCTTTCATCATTTCCTCCACCTTGTCCTGAACCTCTTTTTCTACCAACAGCATCAATCTCATCTATAAACACTATACAAGGTGCTGCTTTACGAGCTTTTGAGAATAAATCTCTTACTCTAGAAGCTCCTACCCCAACGAACATTTCAACAAATTCTGACCCTGATATACTAAAGAATGGAACTCCTGCTTCTCCAGCAACTGCTTTAGCTATCAATGTTTTTCCTGTTCCTGGTTGACCTTTAAGAAGAACACCCTTAGGAATTTTTGCACCTATTTCTTGGAATTTTTTAGGTTCTTTTAAAAATTGAACTATCTCTATAAGCTCAGCCTTTGCATCATCTGCTCCAGCAACATCTGCAAAAGTAGTCTTTTGTTTTTGGTCTACTCCATCTTTAGTTTTAGATTTACCCATATTAAAGATTTGTGGTCCTCCACCACCGCCAGATCCTTTATTCATTCTACTAATCATAAAGAACCAAATGAATATAAGAAGTATCATTGGAAACCATGATACTAAAACACTTAATAATAGTGGCATTTTTTCTGGTTCAAGAGCTTTTACATCAATATTATATTTTTTTACAGATTCCATTATTGCTGTATCAGCAGAAATTCTATCTGTTATCATTTTAGCCTTAAGATTTTCTTCTGTCTCTTTATTAGTTCCGTATATAAAGCCTTCTTTTTCTTCTAATTTAAGAATTTTTTCATTTTCTACATATTTTAAAAATTGTGAATAAGTAATCTCACTATATTTCTTTTGTGCTTTTGCATTAAATAAATTAGGCAGTGATATTACAAGAACAACTAAAAATATTAATAATACTATATTTTTAAAATTAATTGTAACCTTATTCCCTGGTTTTTTAGGATTCTTTTTCTTATTTTCATTTTCTTTCTCTTCATCATTTTCTTCTTCATCATCAGGAATAAACAAGATTTTTTTTACCTCTTTTTTCTTATCCTCTTTGCTCTCTTTTTTATTATTTTCAGAATTTTCTTTTTTTTCTTTTTCTAAGTTTTCATCTTCTTTTTCTTCGTCTTTAAATTCTTTATTATCGTTCACTGAAAACTCCCTCCTCAACTTTTAGTAGTAAAATATTATTGCTATTTTCAGTAAGACTTGCTACTCTGCTACTTCTTAAATTTCCTATTAGCAAAATTTCATCTCCCGAAAAAATTATCGGAATCTCTTCCCTTTTCTCTTTTTCAACTTTTTGGTCAATAAAGAATTTTTTTAATTTTTTATAACTTTCCATACCTACTGGCAAGAATTTATCACCTTCATTTTTTGTTCTCACATATAAAGGTTCTGTTATTTTGTCATAATCAAAATTAAAACAGTTTTTTCCTGTAAC
>ERZ650305.705-NODE-705-length-13273-cov-4.519065_pt1 | contig 13273 bp, 11 predicted proteins | sample MGYA00376241_ERZ650305 | MGnify/ENA primary metagenome ERZ650305 (study PRJEB26733, sample SAMN07839276) | wastewater metagenome | biome: urban; feature: artificial channel; material: waste water | place: USA: North Carolina | collected 2016-02-25 ... | reverse complement strand
TTTCCTTGTGTAACCATTAGGAAACTTATCTCCATAATTGAAGCTTTTCTATCTGTAATCTTAGGATTTTTTCTGTATAATTCTTTTACTGTAACGCTTCCTTCATTTTTAAAATATTCTTCGAAGGGTTCTCCAACAGTCATAAAGCTCAAATCATTTAATAATGAAGTATATTTTGGCATACCAAACTCTATAAGTTCTCTTTCTGTTATTTCTCCCACAAAAACTCCTCTGTCATCAACAACAGGCAAGCCCGCTCTGTTTTCCAAGATTAGTCTTGTAGCAATCTCCTCTAAAGTGTCTGATAACTTTGCAGGAATCAAATCTACACACATAACATCTTCTGCTATTATTCTATCTTTTACATCTACTTCATAAGCTTGTATAATTTTAATTATATTTTTCTCATCTTTTTCTTTTCTAATTTTTGCTAGAAATTCATCTTGTTGAGCCAATCTACTTATAGAAGACATTAGTTTTAAGACTGTTTTATTCTTAGTTCTACCTGCTACAATCATAAAAATAAGGTCTACCTTGTCAATTGTATGTAATGCTACTATTTCATCTTCAATTGGATTTTTTAATTTAGCAATAATAACAGAAACATCATTATACTCATCAACTCTTGCATGGGGAATTGCAATTCCTTTTCCTATAGCTGTTGGTATCTCGTGCTCTCTTTTTATTACTGCATCTTCAATTATCGTTTTGCATGAATTTATAACTTTATCGCATCCAGAAACTTTGGCTATAATAGAATGAATTACATCCTCAATTGTATTTCCTTCAACATTTTCAAAAATAAACTTTTCATCTAAATATGACGATAGTTTCATAAAAAAACCTCCTCTATACACTATATAATTCATATATTCCATCTATACAAATATTTTCCTTGTTTTTTTCTAATATAAGAAATTTATATACTAAAAAAAATCACAAAGACCACAAAGATTAAATTTATTCTTCCCAATAATTTATTCGAAAGTTTATCTTTGTGTTCTTTGTGTACAATTTCTTGTTTCTTAAATATTAATTTACTTTTGGAAAAAATACTACTCCGTAAATAGGTCCTGAATGAGCCCCAATTACTGGTCCAATCTGGAATTTTCCTTTTACTTCTATTCTGCTATTTTTCTCCAAATTTTGTTTGATTTTTTCTCCTATAAGCTGTTCCTCACTGCCTCCACCCCAAATTGGGTATGCAATTAGTTTTCCATGCTTAGAATCATCTTTCAAATATTTTTCAATAGTTGCTATTGCTTGCATCTCTCCTAAAACTTTTTTATGCTGACAAACTTCGCCCTCATCAATTTTTAAGATAGGTTTCATTTTCAAAAATCCTCCAATAAGTGCAGAGGCTTTTCCAATACGTCCACCTTTTTCAAGATATCCTAAATTGTTAACAACAAAATAAGCTTTAGCTTTTTCCCTTGTAAGTTCAACCCATTCTATTATTTTCTCAGAACTTTCACCTTTTTTTGCCATTTTTGCAGCTTCTATTACAAGATGTCCCTGTATCATTGTGACACCTTTACTATCAACTATAGCAATATCTTCTTCTCTTCCAATCATTGTTCTCGCAAGCTTAATAGCTTGTTGTTGTCCACTAAGTTTATTAGAAAGAGAAATTGTAACTATTTTTTTATATCCTTTTTCAAATAGTTTTTCAAAAGTATTCTTTAACTCTGCTGGAGAAGTTTGAGCTGTTTTAGCTCTCTGCCCACTTGCTATTCTTTTCCAAAACTCATCTTTACTCATTTCAACATCAGCTTTATAGCTTTCTGTTCCAAAGTTTATCAAAATAGGAACTATTGTAATTCCCAATTCTTTTGCCATATCTTCTGGTATTTCACATGCTGAATCAGTAACTATAGCTACTTCTGGAAGTTTCGGGTCTCTATTTTCTATATAAATATAGTAATGATAATTTTCTTGTTGCCCTTCATAAACAACCATTTCAATAGAAGGTGAAACTAACATGTCATTTCCCAATTTAGTAGTTTCTTTCCCTTTAATTGCATATATTTTCAAACTATCTTGAGTTATATTTTCTCTATAAATATCACTTATTAAATCTTCAATTTTTTCTTCGTTGTATTTTATTTTCCCATTAACAAGAGCTATATAATTATCCATTTTTATATCAAGGTTATCTACTCTTGTATCTCTTACAGCTTTAGTAATTTCAATAGAGATATTTCTTTTGGAGTCAGTAATAACTTCATCTATACTACTATTTTTAATATTTTTTAGTATATAATATCCTTCTAGCATAGATTTAGTTTCTATAACAAAACTCTCAGCTCTATTTCTTTCAGCAGCTAGTTTTGCTGATGGTATAATATTTTTATTATTCGGTAAAATAAATGCTTTTTTATAATTTACTGAGCTTAATAGTTCTTCAAAATCTGCTACACTTGGATTTTTAGTTTGACCACCAATAATAACTCCAGTTGCTCCAGCTTTCAAAAACAACTCTCCAATTTCAATAGAATCTGCTACAGCGAAAAATGCTACATCATTTTTAACATTCATTTGCTCTATAATAATATTTGAGTGAACCACTTTAAATGTATGGGAATTCTCATCTACCACTAGACTTCTATGTTGTACCTTCATATTATCAATTTTAATATTTGATAACTCTCCATATTTTCCTGCGATTTCCAAGACTTGACCTGGATTATTGGAATGTATATGAGTTTTTGTTCTTTTATTTGTCTGAGCTACAATTGTTGAGTCGCCTAAACTTCTGAGTTCTTTTCTATACTCATCTATGTCAAACTCTCCAGACATTATTATAAACTCTGTACAATAAATATAAGTTAAATCTTCTTCAACAAAGACCTTTGTTTTCTTTCTTTTAGCTTGATTACTAACTATTCTTTCCAAATCTTTTAAAAGTTCAACATCAGTAACTGACTTCTCAAAACCTTCCAAGAAATAGAATAGTCCTTTTCCTCCAGCGTCTACCACTCCAGCTTCTTTTAGTTTAGGAAGCATCTCTTTAGTTTCCTCTACCGCTATTCCTGCAGTATTTTTTATATGTGTCAAAAATTCTATAAAATTATCTTTATCTTCAGGCCATCTAGCAGCTTCTTCTGCTACTTTCCTCATAACAGTAAGAATTGTTCCTTCTACTGGTTCTGACACAGATTTATAAGCTTGTTCCCTTGCTCTATCAAAGGCATGAATTACATCCTTAATATCTAACTCTGCTTTTCCAACTATTCCGCTCAAAAATCCTTGAATAATTTGAGAAAGTATTGTTCCAGAGTTTCCTCTAGCCCCCAACAAAACTGATTCTGATACAGTTTCTATAAGTCCTTCCATAGTCATCTCTTCATTAAGCCTAATCAAATCATTTTCTACAGCTTGAAGAGTCATAGACATATTTGTTCCAGTATCGCCATCAGGTACAGGGTATACATTAAGGTCATTTAAGACATCTGCATATTTCGATACCCATCTGCTTCCTGCAATAAACAATTTTGCTAAACGGACTGCTGTAAGTACCTTTATTTCTAATTTATCCATCAAAATTCCTCCAAACTAATTTCCTTCATATCTACTAATGATATTGTCCCATTTTTTTTGTGATTTCAGTATAAATTCAAGAAACTCCCTAACTGCACCCTTTCCCCCAAATGCGTTAGTTACAAAATCTACTCTTTCCAAAACTTCTGGTACCCCATCTTTTGGAGAAGCAGTAAATCCTACTACTTTAATAGCTGACAAATCGTTTATATCATCACCTATATAAGCCGTTTCTTCATAACTTAATCCCAATTCATTTAATAGTTCATTTAGTTTAATAACTTTATTATGTATTCCTTGAAAGACATATTGAATACCTAGTTCTTCAGCTCTTTTTTCCACTAGTCTTGATTTTCTTCCTGTTATTATAGCTACATTTATTCCTTCTTTTATGGCATTTGCTATAGCAAAACCATCCTTAACATTAAACCCTTTAGTTTCTATTCCATTATTATCCAAGTATATAGTACCATCTGTCATTGTTCCGTCAACATCTAGTACTATTAATTTTATTTTCTCTGCTTTTGTAAACATTTTTGTCCTTTCGTTTTTAGAAAGTTGGAGGTGTTACCACCCAAAGTACTCTTGTCATTTTATCTGTAGGATTTACAAATTTATGTTTTTGAGTAGATTTAAAGTATAAGCTATCTCCTTCATCTAAAATATAATTTTTTTCATTTATATCTATTTCCAATTGTCCCTCTAGAACAAATACAAACTCTTCTCCTGGATGAGAAAAACTTTCTCTTCCACTTTCACCTTTTGGCCCTATTTCATAAATTATAGGTTCCATTTGTTTATCAATATCTGTACTTGTTAATAATGAGATTTTTGTATTAGAATCAATACTTTCTATACTATCTCTTTCGTTTCTTCTTATTAGTACAGTATCTTTCTTCACTTCTTCATCTTCAATAAGATAACTAACTCTTACATCCAAACAGTTAGCTATTTTTTTCAGATTTTCAATTGAAGGTGACGCTTTTCCTTGTTCAATTTGTGATAAGAAACTAGCAGATAAATCTACTTTTCCAGCTAAATCTCTTAAAGAAAAACTTTTTCCATTTCTAATTTTTTTGATTTTTTCTCCTAAGTTCATTTACATACCCCTTTTTCTTAGTATTTGTAGAAGATTATTTATTGCTGTATAACAAGCTCTAATCCTAATCCTCTCTCTATCCCCCTTAAATAAATGTCTATTAATATACAATTCTTCATTAAGCTTAATTCCTATATAAACAGTTCCTACTGGTTTTTCTTCAGTTCCTCCCAGAGGTCCCGCTATTCCTGAAACAGCTATTCCAACATCTGTACTTAAACCCTTTAACATCTCTTCTACCGTCTCGCTACTTACTGCACCATATTTATCTAAAGTTTCTTTATTTACACCTAATCTTTTCATTTTAGCTTCATTAGAGTAAGTTACTAAACCCTCTTCAAACACTTGAGAAGCTCCACTTACAGAAACCAATTTTTCTGCAATCATTCCACCAGTGCATGATTCTGCTAAAGATATTGTCATTTTTTCTTTTATAAGTTTTTCTATAAGGACTTCTTGAGATGGTCTGTTTTCTTCATATAATACGGCTTCACCAAGAGTACTATATATTTTTTTACCTAATTCTTCTACCAACTCTTTATTATCTTCATCAGTTACAAGTCTTACAATTATTCCATAATCTTTAACCAAAAACTCTAAAAAAACTTTTTGGTCATTAAAATATCCAATAATTTTCTCTTCTAAAGTTGATTCTGGTATACCCCAAACTATGAAATCTCTAATAATTAGTTTTTTATTTAATCCAAACTCTTTTTTCAAATAATCTAAATATTTAGGAAACATATTTTTAAGTTCCACTGGTACCCCAGGAAATGCTGATATTCCATCAATATAAAAAGCTGGAGCTATCCCAGGTTCATTATAAAAAACTATACTATCTGTAACTACAGAAACTTCTTTAAGATTTTTTGAAAGGACTTCTATTCCTCTTTCAGAAAATTTTCTTTCCATCTCTTTTCTATGAAGCTCGTCAATTACCAAATCTTTTTTTAAGTATTCAGCAATTGCTTCCTTTGTCAAATCATCTATTGTTGGCCCTAAGCCTCCTGATAATATTACTAAATCCGAGTATTTTTTAGCAAATTTTATTGCGTCTACTATATCACTAATTTTATCATGAGCAAATATTTTTCCTACAACTTCTACCCCAGCTTCATTAAGCTTTTCTGCCATATAGATACTATTTGTATCTATCATTGCTCCATTAAGCAGTTCTGAACCTACCAAAATCAAGTATGCTTTCATAAGCTATCTCCTATTCTCCCAGTATTTCTTTAGCTATAGCCAAAAGAGCTTTTGGACTAAAGGGTTTCGTCAATATATGAAGTATTCCCTTTTCTTGCCCTTCCTCAAAATAAGAATCCTGTCCCTTAGCTGTTAGTATAATAAAAGGAGTATCTTTTATTTCTTCATCTTTTCTTAATGCTTCAAAAAGTTCAAATCCTGTCATTTTAGGCATCATAATATCTGAAATAACCAAATCTGGTTTTTCCTGTCTTATTAGTTCCAAAGCCATTTCTCCATCAGAAGCTACTATTACTTCATAATTACCTTTTTTCTCCAGATTAAACTGTACTATTTGCACTATATGTTTTTCATCATCTGCTACCAAAATTTTTTTTCCCATATCTACCTTCCTACTTCACTATAGGCAAAAGTATTTTGAATATAGTTTTTTTATTTTTTTCAGACTCTACCCAAATTTTACCGTAATGTTCTTCTATTATTCTCTTACATATAGGAAGTCCCAGTCCTGTTCCCCCTACATCCCTTGTCAAAACATTTTGAATTTGCTTAAATTTTTCAAAGATTACTTCTGCATTTTCTTTATCTATACCTGTTCCGTGGTCTTCTACCTCAATACTTATATAATCTTTATCTGTTTCACTTGTTCTAAGTACTAACGTATCTCCATCAAAACTAAATTTAATAGCATTATTTATCAAATTTAATAATACTTGTAAAATCCTGTCTTTGTCAAACAAAATTTTCTCCATTTTATAATCTAACAGGTGTTCTATTTTTATATTTTTTGTTTCAGCATAGGATTTCATATTCTTTACAGCTTTTTCTACTACTTCATTAATATCATTTTTCTCATAAATAAATTCCATTTTACCAGCCTCAATTTTGCTGAGGTCAAGTATGTCATTAATAAGTCTATTTAATCTATCACTTTCTTCATTTATAATACTTAGAAAATTCTGCTCAACACTATCTTCCTCAGCCATATCCAAAAGAGTTTCAGCATATGCCTTTATTGAGGTAAGAGGTGTTCGTAATTCATGACTTACCATACTTACAAACTCATCTTTTAATTTATCTATTCTTTTAAGTTCTAATAATTCTTTTGTTTCTCTAAGATTTCTAAGAACAATAAGTGTTCCAGTAAAATTTATATCTTCTTTAATTTTTTTTATATGATACCCAAAAGGAATCAGTTCTCCACTTTCATGGGGATAATCTAACTCTCCCATTAGAAACTTTGTACTTTCAGCCCTAATTATAAGATTAGCTATCTTTTCTTTAAAATCAACTGCAAAAGGAGTATCTATAAATTTTTTCCCTATAAAATTTTTCTTATTATAGTTTAATGTTTGTTCCATTTCTTTATTAAATACTACTATTTTAGATTTTTCATCAATAACAAGGATACCGTCAGTCATGTTGACTATTACTGTATCCAAATAGTTTTTAAGAGCACGTAGTTTATGATTTCTTTTTTCAAGATTCTTATATAGTTCTCTATTTTCAAAGGCAATAGAGATTCTATTTGAAATAATCTGAAGTATTCTAGTTTTATTTTGGTCAAAAAAGTCTTCATCAAAATTCGTATCAAGCAAAAATGCTCCTACCAAAACATTTTGTGAAATAACAGGAAGAATTATATGAGTTTTTATATACTCATCTCCTGTTAGAATAAATGGTTTTCCAAGCCTTGCAGCCCATTTTATTATTCCATCTACTATTATTTTCTTTCTTCTTTGCTTAAGTCCCTTGTCATAACCTGATTCTTTTATAATAATATATCTGTCTTCTTCTTCATTATATTTAAGATATACTATTGCTTTATATTTAGCTACTTTCTTTAACTCTTCAAAGTAAAGATTCAAAAGTAACTCATCATTAAAATTAGTTGTCAAATCATTTTCAAGTTCAATAAAACTACTTATTAGTTCATCATAGGCTCTTTTAAAACTATTTTCTAACCCCATAAAGCACCTGCTATTAAGGCTAATATCAAGTTTCCAATCACTCCTGCTAAAAAGTCATCCATAACGACTCCCACACCATTTTCCATATCTTGAGATCTATATATAAATCCAGGTTTTGTTATATCTAATACTCTAAATATTGCAAATCCAAAAATTATAGCAAAAAATGTTTGCCAAAATCCATGGGGATTAATAAGAAACATTGTTGTCATAAATCCTAAAACTTCATCAATAACAACTTCTTGCGGATCTTTTTTCCCATAGACATCTCTTTCTGCTCTATTACAAATATATACAGAAAAAACAAAGAATCCCATTAAAAATACAAAGTAAAGTGAGTTGTATATTCTTTCACTATGAATAACTCCTCTTAGTCCATTAAATAATAAATATAAGGGTATTGCACCTAAAGTTCCCATAGTTCCCGGTGCTTTTTTAGCCTTTCCCAAGCTAAACCATGTTGCCCATAATTTTACCATATAATCTGTCATAATTTGCCTCCTTAGTATAATCCGCTTTCAAAATTATATGCTTTATATTGCCCACTTCTTTTTTCTATTGAATCTAAAATTTCTTTTATTTTATCATTATCTTCAAAAGTAAATTCAAGTTTAATATAATCAAGTCCTAAGTTTTCTATCTCATCTAATTTAGGAATAAGATTTAACTCTTCATTCAGATAAACTTCTGTATTTCCAAATTGATTTTTTACCAAAACTAATTTATCTGTTTGCTCGTTTATTATCTCTTCTTTTTCTTTAATCAAGTCTTTTTCAATATACATTACTCTCATTTTTCCGTATACAACAATTCCTTTTTGTAGTCCAAAAGAATCTATCTTTTGTATATCTTCTCTTTTTATTTCAGGTGATATGAAAACACCCTGTAATTTAGGTACATTTTTCAAAACATTCATTGCATATGAATTGATTATATTATTATTCCAATCAAGCCATAACTCTTTTTCATTGCTTGTTAATAATTGATAAAGATTCCCACATAATCTGTTATTTTTATCTATTTTCTCCAAATTTGACTCTTTTGCCACATCAGGATTTTTATAATAAACATCTGTAATTCCAAGACTTCTAACAAAATTATATTGATTCTCATTTAATACAGATACAAATATCTTTGGCTTTTTTTTGTTAGAATCATAAGATTTTTCTAGTACAATTTCTTCTTTAGCTATTCTTCTGAAGCTTTCTATAATCTTCTCTTCAAGAAGATTTGCTGCTTCTCTTTTTAGCTCTTTCAAATATGCAAAAGATAAAAAAGCCTCTCCATCATAATTTATCTGTGTATTCCTAGCAATAAAAGGCGTTTCTCCAAGTTCTTCTACCTTTTCCTTAACTTTGTCTACACTAAGAGGATTTTTAGCTAACTCCAATTCTTGTCCCAAAACTTCTACCTGAATATTTTTGTAAGTAAGACTTAGTTTTACTTTTTCAGCTTTTTTTATTTCAAACTTTATATCAACTGGAACTCTTCTTTTTCCTTCTTTTAGCTCTTTATTAAGCTTGTCATATAGTTCCTTATCATAAGTTTTGTGTACATAATAAGCACCCTCAGGTACTTTATTCAGATATATCTTTTGAGATTTTTCGGCAGTCCTTAAATTCTCGTTTTTATCTGTAATAATTTTACTTATATATTCTCCACCAATTTTATTATAATCTTTATCTAAGTAAACGATTCCATCACCCAACATAATTTTATCTTTTAATTCCAACTCTCTACCTTTAAGTATACCCAATAAATATCCCAAATCAAAAGAAAAATTGTTATTCATCAGATTTTTATTCTCACCATAGAAATATCCCGTAGAGTAACCTCTATTAAAGAGTTTAAAGCTTTCGTTATTTCTATAAAACCCATTTAATAAATCTTTATAGTAGTTTACAGTTTCATAAACATACTCTTCACTTTTCATTCTACCTTCTACCTTTATACTCTCTACGCCAATGCTACTAAGCATTTCTATCTCTTTTTGACCCATAAGTTGGTCTTTTGGGCTCAAAAAATAACTATCTTTTGTTTCTGACCTATAGATTTTTCTACATGGCTGAGCACAAAGTCCTCTATTTCCACTTCTACTTCCTATAAAACTACTTAAATAACAGTTTCCTGAATATGAAACGCACAGAGCTCCCGAAACAAATATTTCCAAATCTATATCACATTTTTCTTTTATACTTTTTATATCTTCAAATGAAAGCTCTCTAGATAAAACTATTCTAGTTAAACCTAAATCTTTATAAAATTGTGCTTCTACATGGTTGCTTACAGTCATTTGAGTACTTCCGTGAAGTTCTACTTTAGGAAAGTTCTCTTTCAAGAATTTAAGCATACCTATATCTTGAACGATAAAGGCATCTACTCCCCATTCATATATCTGTTTTATATTCGTGTACAAAGCTTCTATCTCTACATCTTTAAAAATTGTATTCAACGTTAGGTAAACTTTCACACCTTTTAAATGTGCAAAATCTATAGCTTCCTTTAATTCCTCTAAAGTAAAGTTAGGAGCCTTTCTTCTGGCTCCTACACCTTTTAATCCTAGATAAATCGAGTCTGCTCCACCTTTTATGCATGCCAAAAATCTGTTATAATCCCCAGCAGGTGCTACTATCTCCATTTTATTCTCCTCTTAATAAACCATTTGCTTCAACAATAACTTTTTTTATCAAATCAAAGTTAAATTCATAAGGCAGATTCCACATTGTATCTCCCTTATACATTGCTTTATTTATAATTTTTTCCAATTTTTCTTCATCCAATCCAACAAAACCTAAATCCTCTAAAGTCGCTGGTGCTCCTATGGCTTTATAGAATTTAGCTATTTTTCTTGCTTCCTCAACATCTCCGTCCAAAATAAGCTGAATAAGATTTCCAAATCCCACTACTTCTCCATGAAGATTTCTATTATATATTTCTGGAAGAGCTGTTAATCCGTTATTAAAAGCATGAGCTGCTACTGCTCTACAAGCTTCTCCGCCTATTCCTCCGATTAAACCTGCTGTCAAAATATTATGCTCAAGCATCATGTCTACTTCCTTTGAGTAGATTCCATTTTTCACATCATTAATAGCTTTTTCTCCAAACTCCAAAATTTCTCTGTAGCATTTTTGTGCTAGAAGAATTGCTATTTCAAGTTCCACATTTTTATCTTTTATAGGACCTGTAAATGCTTTTGTTTCTATCCATTTTGCAAGAGTATCAACCATTCCAGATATAATATATCTCACTGGAGCTTCTGAAGTAATTTTTTTATCCATAAATACTAAGTCAGCATTTTTATATATTGAATAATAACTGTGCGCTATTCCTTCTGGTGTATACATTGCCGAATGACTAGCCCAAGCTGCGCAAGTTGCCGCTATTGTAGGAACTGTAGCTATTTTTACCTTAGCATCATATCCTGCTGCTTTAGCTGTATCCATAGTTTTTCCACCACCAAAACCTACTATTACATCACAGCCTTTTTCTATCATAAGTTTAGTTATTCTATTTGTTTCATCAAAAGTACATTCTCCATTAAAATAAGTAATCTCTACTTCTCCAAAAGATTTTATCGATTTGATTCCTATTTCAACTATTTTTTCTATATTTTTATCAATAAGGAGCATTGGTTTATTCCCAAGCTTATTTATTTCTATTCCCAATTTGCTAATATTATCATATCCTGAAATATATTTTCCAGGAGATATAAATAGTTCTAACACGCTCATCACCCCTATTTTTATTTTTTATTATACCATAAAACCTACTGAAATAAAATGGATTATTCTCTTATTTCTGATTCAACAATCTTTAAAAGTATGTTATAATCTTAATTATAAAAAGTTTATATTTGGGGTGTTCTTATGAAAAAAATTTATTGTTTATTTATTTTACTTGCATTATACTCATGTACAACTACAGAGTACAAAGGATTTTCTGGCACTGATCAAGGTATTAAGAATTCTAAAAAAATAAGTTTTGATGGTACAGATTACTATAAAATTTATGGAGAAGAACTCCCTAAAACAGATAAGAAATCTACAAATACTACTACCAAAACAAGTTCTACCAAAACTACCACTAAAACAGATACAAAATCTACAACAGATACAACTTATAAAATTCCTAGTGTCAATGATACTAAAGATTTTTTATTTCCTATAAAAAATCCTGTTGTTAAAAAAGCTTATAAAGAAGGTTCATATAGTGGAATTGATTTTACTGTTCCAAAAAGTTCTGATGTTTATGCTGTAGCTCCTGGAATGGTTATATTTTCTGGTGACAAAGCTTCTTTAGGAAATGCTTTATTTGTATATCACAATAACGGTTATGTCTCTATTTATACCAACTTAGAAAAGTTAAACTATAAAAAAGGCGATTACATCAATAGCACTAAAGATATTGTAGCTAAAGCAACAAATAGTTTTGGATTTGAATTTAGAAAAAGAACTGATGATGGTACTGTTCCTCTTGATCCAAATAAATTCTTGAAAAAAAGATAATATATTCAATTATAAAAATAAGTTGAGCAAAAGTACTCAACTTATTTTTATAAGAAACTTTTCTATTTCTTCATACAACTCTTCTTTTGTACCACTATTTTCAATTAAAAAATCCGATTTTTTTTCTTTTTCATCTAATGACATTTGCTTACTTATAATATTTTTAGCACTTTCCAAAGATACTGAATCTCTATTCTGTACTCTTAGAAGCTGTATCTCTTTTTTACAAGTAATTAAAAGTATTTTTTCCACTAAAAATTCATAGTTCCCCTCAAAAAGTAGTGGAATATCTACAACTAAAATTGGATTTTCTTTATTTTTATTTATCTCTTCTTTAATTTTTTCAATAATAGGTGGATGTGTTATTTCATTCAGTTTTTTTACTCTATTTATATCTACAAAAATATACTCTCTCATTTTTTTTCTATCCAATTTCCCATCTACAATCATTTCTTTACCAAATTCAACTGAAATTTTATCTAGTATTTCTTGTTTTTCAGTTATCTCTCTAGCTATTGTATCTGCACATATTACAGGAATTTTTTTCTCTCTAAAAAATTCTGCTACTGTACTTTTACCTGTTGCTATTCCTCCAGTTAGTCCTAGAATCACGAAAATCCCTCCTTATAATTGCAAAATTCTCATTTTACCCCAAAATAGATTATAACATATAAAAGCAAAATCGAAGGGAGCTCACTCCCTTCACCCTGAGACTGTGTCACAATGTAAAAGTCAGCTTTTGGTCAGTGTCAGAAAAGATTTTTAGACACAGATAAAACCTTTTGACAATAGTAATATCAATAAAAATGTTCTTTTCATTTTTGGACAATGCCCATTGATTTACAAAAATTATTTATTTTGCTAATTATGACACAGTCTCCCTAAATAAAATAATTATAGGGGTTCAAAATTCTGAACCCCTACCATTAAATATTTTTTATTGAAATAACATA
>ERZ650305.677-NODE-677-length-13536-cov-6.091759_pt1 | contig 13536 bp, 9 predicted proteins | sample MGYA00376241_ERZ650305 | MGnify/ENA primary metagenome ERZ650305 (study PRJEB26733, sample SAMN07839276) | wastewater metagenome | biome: urban; feature: artificial channel; material: waste water | place: USA: North Carolina | collected 2016-02-25 ... | reverse complement strand
GTTCAGACGTGTGCTCTTCCGATCTGATGAAGATTTCATCAAACACATGGTGTCAACTTCTACACATGACCATCTCTTATTCTTCACCAACCGTGGTCGTGTCTATCGAATGAAAGCCTATGAAATTCCAGAGTACGGTCGTCAGGCCAAAGGTTTGCCAATTGTCAACCTGCTTAAACTGGACGACGGTGAAAGCATTCAAACCGTCATCAACGTTGAAAAATCTGACCAAGAACGCTTCCTCCTCTTCACGACCTTGCGTGGCATTGTCAAACGGACCAGCGCCAATCACTTTGCCAACATCAGAACCAATGGTCTGAAAGCCCTCAACCTGCGTGAAGATGACGAGTTAGTCAATGTCTTACTGACAACAGGTCAGGAAGAATTGATCATCGGAACACATGATGGTTACTCTGTTCGCTTCAAAGAAAATATTCTCCGTGACATGGGGCGTGCTGCGACTGGTGTTAAAGGGGTCAACCTCCGTGATGGTGACTTTGTTGTCGGTTCAAGTACGATTAACGACAGTCAGGAAGTCCTCGTTGTCAGTGAAAATGGCCTCGGTAAACGGACAAGCGCTGAACAGTATCCAACCAAAGGCCGTGGTGGTAAAGGGATTAAAGTCATGAACGTGACCGAGCGGACTGGTAAATTAGCCGGCCTCGTGACCGTCAACGGTGACGAAGACCTTATGCTAATCACAGATACTGGCGTCATCATCCGGACTAACGTCGACAACATCTCTCAAACCGGCCGTAGCGCCCAAGGTGTGAAAGTGATGCGTCTGGACAAAGAAGCTCACATCGTCACTTTTGCGCTAGTTGAGCGTGAAGCTGAGCTAACGGATACCCCTGAAAATGGTACTGAGGAAGTGACAAGTGAAGAAGTTTAATAAAAGCCTAGGCTTGGTCGCCATGATTTTAGGGCTTAGTCTCATCTTAGTAGCTTGTGGCACCCCAAAGCGTGACTTGCGAACCAAACCCTATGTCAAAGAAACCTTTACCATGGGCACCTATGTTAAAATAACGGCTTACGATAAAGGCCATGAAAAAGACATTGCCGCAGCCCTAGCTATCGCCAAAGACTATGATAAGAAAACCTCAGTCAATCAATCAGGCAGTGAATTAGATGAGATTAATGACCAAGCCGGTATCAAACCAGTCAAGGTTTCAAAAGCAGTTTATCAACTGCTGAAAGAAGCCTATGACTATTCTGATAAACAGACAGGGTTTGACATGATGATTGGGGCTATTAGTAGCCTCTGGCATATCGGATTTGACGATGCCAGAAAACCCAGTCAGGCTGAAATCGATCAAGCCTTGCCTTTGGTTTCTTATCGCTTGATTGCATTTGATGATCAAAAGCAAACAGTCTATATCACCAAAAAAGGTGCCAAGATTGATTTGGGGGCGATCACCAAAGGCTATGTCTCAGATCGGATGACGGATTATTTGAAAGAACATGGGGTGACAACTGCGATTGTTGATCTGGGGTCTTCAAGTCTGTCCTTGATTGGTCACTCGCATCGGGGCGCTGAGGAGCCATGGACGATCGGCATTAAAGACCCTAATAAAGCGGTATCGGCACAAGTTGGTCTCTTAGATGCGCAAGATGAATCTGTGTCAACTTCGGGCATTTACGAAAGATTCCTAGAAGTAGACGGCAAGATTTACCCACATCTCTTAAATCCTAAAACAGGCTATCCTTTTGACAATGACATCCAAAGCGTGACCATTGTCAGTAAAAAAGGCGTGGATGGTGATGCGTTATCAACCACCATTTTTGCCTTAGGGACGAAAAAAGGGTATGAATTTGTGGCGCAGCACAAAGATATCGAAGCGATTTTTGTCGATAAAGATAATAAGGTCTATGTCAGCAAAAATCTCAAAGACCGCTTTGAGCTTGATAAAAAATCCGAGTATCAGCTTGGAAATATCTCTGATTTAAAATAAGGCATAGAGGGGGATCCTAATGAAAAAAGTAAGACGTTGGTTAGTGAATATTTTTCTGATCTTGCTCTTGTTGCTTGGTTTGTTACTGATTTTTAATAAAGGTTTCCGAAACATGATTATGGCTTGGAATGCCAATAAATATCAAGTAACCAAGATTGATAAAAAAACATTAAAGCAAAATAATCGAAAAGGAATTGGTGATTTTGATTTTTCAAAAGTTAATCCGATTTCTTTCGAAGATGTTATGAAAAATCAGTTAAATGCGCAAAAACTGCCAGTCATTGGTGGCATTGCTATCCCTGATTTAGGGATTAACCTGCCAATTTTTCGAGGCATTGGCAATGTTGAACTCATGTATGGTGCTGGTACAATGAAACCGGATGCCGTCATGGGGCAAGGTAATTATGCTTTGGCAAGTCACCATGTTAGTGGTGTAACTGGTGCTCCAAAATTACTTTTTACACCACTTGAACGTGCCAAAAAAGACATGGTCATTTACATCACAGATAAGGAAAAAATTTATCAATACAAAATTCGTGATGTGCAAATCATGACACCTGATCACGTCGAAGTAATTGATGATCATCCAGGCAAGAAAGAGTTGACGCTTGTGACTTGTGATGATATTGAAGCTGTGAATCGGATCATTGTTTTTGCGGATTATGTCAAAGTATTTCCTTTTGACACAGCACCAAAAAATGTGACCAAATCTTTTGAAGTGAGTTATAATCAATTTACTAATTTTTAAACTGAATACATCAAGCCCTGAGTCTTTGTTCAACAAAAATTCAGGGCTTTTTGCGATAGGCTTGAGATCAGAAAAATAGGTCATCAATTTAAGGCGAAAAGTGTGATAGTGTATCAAAAAAAGCAGTTCAGAAATCCTGATCTGCTTTTTCATGTGATTAAACTGTCATAATAAGTGCCCGCTGATTTGAGCTACAAGCATCGGTAGCGACAATATGCAAGGCCTTAGTCTTCATCTAGTCAACAAAACTCTCTCTAACAACGAGTTCAGAATTCAAAAGCACCGTTTTAGTCGTGCGACGGGGGTAGACGATCTGATCGACTAATAAATCAACAGCTGTTCTCGCAATTTCTTCGACATTGATCCGATAAGTTGTCAGGGGTGGGGAAACGAATTTAGCGATGTCATTGTCATTCATACTGATAATGGCAAGCTGGTTGGGGATTTGAATATTGTGCCGATTGAGCGATTGGAGCGCGCCGACAGCAATGGTATCTGATGAAATGAAAATCGCTTCAGGTAAGTCATCGCCTAATGTCCGCACCATTTCATCAGCTAAAAAGACACCCTGCGGCACGGAAAAGTCGCCCTTGGCAAAAATATACTTGTCATTTAAAAGACCCTTTTCAGCCAAATACTGCCTAAAAGTGATCTCACGCAAGTCAGGCTCGGTTGTTCGCGTATCGGGATTGTGATAGGTGCCGCCGATAAAGCCGATTTTAGTGAAACCAGCAGCGATAAAATGGTTAATCGCCCGTTGGGTAATGCGTCTGCTATCGGGTTTAACGGTGTCAAATAATTCAGGCTGTGGATTGATTTCCAATAAAACGCCATTTGGACAACGCTTTTTAAGCTGCTTGATTTCTTTAGTCGAGAAACTCCCCAAGCCGATAAAACCTGAAATGTTTTTGGGAATGGCATTGATACCTGCTTCGTGCGTTAAAATTTGGACGGACATATTATTGAGTTTGGCATATTTTTCAATCGTTGTCCGCAGCTTACTAAAGTAAACATCTTGCACTTCCTCTTGCTTGGTAATCCAAAACAGAAAGACAATTTTTTCTAGAGTTGTCTTGATTTTTGAGCGGTCAAATCCCATGGCCAATGCGGTATTGATGATAATGTTTTTCGTTTCTTCAGTAATTGAAAGGGTTTCATCTCCTTTGAATAGTCGGGAAATGGTTGCCTGTGAAAAGCCAGATTGTTTCGCGACCTCTTTAATTGTGGTCATAGTAGCTCACCTCTTATCTTCATTTTATCTTCATTATACACTTTTTTTGGGATTTAATAAATTAATTTATCGAAAATTAAGGCGTTTATAGCGTGATATGGCAAAAAAATCAAGTAGTTGAGCTGATAATCAACGATAATCAAATAAAAAAGTTCACAAAATCAGTAAATTAATTTAGTAAAACCATTGACAAGTTAAGTGCAAGAGTGTATCATAAACATGTAAGCGATTTCAATAAAAGAAAAGAGGATTTCGGATGAAAAAGATGGCAGGATTGTTTTTGCTGGGTGTGGCAGCGCTAGGATTGGCAGGATGTGGTCCCAAAGGGAATGGATCAAGTGGCGAGGCCAATACGGATGGCAAGAAAAAAGCCAAGTATGACTTGTTAGTTTGGGAAGACCAAGCCAAGGCTGCTGGAATTGCAGACGCTGTTGCACAGTTTGAAAAAGACAATAATGTTAAAGTCAAGGTAACTGAAAAAGCCTATGCCGGTCAAATTGAAGACATGCGTTTGGATGGTCCTGCTGGGACTGGCGCGGATGTTTTCACCATTCCGGGTGACCAGGTGGGCACAGCGGTCACTGAAGGCTTGATTGCCAAACTGGATGTTGATAAGGCGACCCAAGATATTTATACACCCGCTGCGATTGAGTCACAAATCGTTGATGGTAAAGTTTATGGTTTACCAAAAGCGGTTGAAACTCAAATCTTGTACTACAATAAAGCCTTGGTCACTGAAAGTGAGTTACCCAAAACAGTTGGCGACTGGTTGACTTATTCTAAAGCACATACGACCAAGGATAGCTATGGCTTGTTGGCTTTGTGGGATCAAATTTATTATGCCCAAGGCGTGCTAAGTCCTTATGGTGGGTATATATTTGGTAAGGATAAATCTGGTAACTATGATCCAAAAGATATCGGTCTTGATAATGCGGGTGCCATTGAGGGCGAGAACATCATCAAACAATTTTATGATGCAAAAGTGTTCCCATCAGGTATTGTCGGTGAGCAGGGGATTAATGTGCTAGATTCCCTTTTTACAGAAGGGAAAGCGGCAGCGGTTATCTCTGGGCCATGGAATGTTGATCCTTATAAGGCAGCGGGTATCGATTATGGTGTCGCTGAGTTGCCATTGCTTGATAATGGCAAACATATGGGGTCATTTATCGGCGTCAAGAGTTACAATGTCAGCGGTTATTCAAAAAATAAAGCCTTAGCTGAAAAATTTGTCAAATTCATCACCAATGAAGCGAATTCAAAAGTTCGTTACGAAAAAACACAAGAAGTGCCTGCGGTTAAAGCCTTAGCAGAGGATGAAGCAGTCAAGAAAAATGCTGTGACAGTTGCCATCGCGACTCAGTCACAATATGGTGAATTAACACCAGGGATCACTGAAATGAATTCAGTCTGGAAACCGGTTGATGCAGCACTCCAAACGGTTGCGACAGGCAAGAGTGAGCCAAAAGTTGCTTTGAAAGAAGCAGTGGCGCAAATTAAATCAGCGATTGCTGCGAATGCTAAATAAGGGGTGATTGAGTAGGTTTATCGTTGTGAACAGCTGACTATTGTTAAGATAGTTGGTCTGGACACAACGTATTAGGCACATAAATCAGCGTGATTTATACGTCTAATACAGTGTGTGCAGGTTTGTTCAAAATCGAGCCACCAGAAAGGGGTCAAAGTTATGAGTGAGAAAAACCAAACTTCTCATGCCAAAAAAGCAGCTGCATTATCGATTGTGCCAGGAGTCGGACAATTTTATAACCATCAAAAAATAAAAGGTGGCCTGTTTCTATTTTTCTTCGCCATGTACCTTTTCGTTTTCAAAGACTTGTTTAATATGGGGATTTGGGGCATTCTGACCTTAGGAACAGAAGTGCCGCGCGATAATTCTATTTTTCTATTGGCGCAAGGCCTCGTTGCGATCATTGTGATTGGCTTTGGCTTGTTATTTTACTATTTGAATTTCCGGGATGCTTATAAGACCGGTGAGAAACGTGATGATGGAGTTAAGGTTAGCACCATCAAGGAAAGCTACCATAACCTACTGGATGCAGGCTATCCCTATTTGATGGGGAGTCCGGCCTTTCTCTTGCTGATCTTTTCAGTCGTTTTCCCGATTTTATTCAGCATTTCCCTGGCCTTTACCAACTATGATTTGTATCACTCGGCGCCGGCTCATTTGGCGAATTGGGTGGGGTTAAAGACCTTTGCGAAAATTTTCACGGTTGATATCTGGCGGCAGACTTTTGTGAATGTGCTAGGTTGGACTGTCATCTGGACCTTGATTGCCTCTACTTTGCAAGTATCGATCGGGATTTTTCTGGCCGTTCTTGTCCACCAAAAGGAAGTCAAATTCAAGAAACTGTTTCGGACGATTTTGGTCTTACCTTGGGCAGTTCCAGGCTTCGTTACGATTCTGATTTTTGCAGGTTTGTTCAATGACAGCTTTGGCGCGATTAACAACACGATTTTGAGTTTCTTTCATATCTCGCCAATTCCTTGGTTGACGGATGCCAACTGGACACGACTTGCCCTGTTGGTCATTCAAGGGTGGCTTGGCTTTCCTTATATTTTCATCGTGACAACAGGGACTTTGCAGTCCATTCCGGATGACTTGTATGAAGCTGCGACGATTGATGGGGCTACGGCATTTCAGAAATTTAAAGGCATTACCCTGCCATTGATTCTGTATGCGATGGCACCGATTTTGATCACCCAATATACCTTTAACTTCAATAATTTCAATATCATTTACCTCTTTAACTCGGGCGGACCTGCGGTCCCAGGCTCAACAGCTGGTGGCACAGACATTCTCGTGTCCTGGATTTACAAATTGACCATGCAAAATAGCCAGTATGCCTTGGCTGCGGCGCTAACGATTTTACTCTCGATTTTTGTTATCGGCATTGCCCTATGGCAATTTAGGCGGACCAAGGCCTTTAAGGAGGTGGCATAACATGACAAAACAATCCAGTATCAAACGCCAGCGCTTCATCCGCATGACCTTGACCTATCTGCTCTTGATCGGGACCGCTATCGTGATCATCTATCCTTTGTTATGGGCAATCGGCGCCAGCTTCAATCCCGGCAATAGCCTAGTGTCAACAAGCATCATCCCCAAACACCCAACGGTGGCTCACTTCACAAGACTATTCGCCAACGAAGGCACGCTGTTATACAAACAATGGTATCTCAACTCACTGAAAATCAGCTTCTTCACCATGTTACTTTCGCTCATTTTCGTGTCAATGACGGCTTACGCTTTTTCACGCTTCAGATTTGTGGGTCGAAAGAACGGCTTAACCCTGTTTTTGTTGCTCCAAATGATCCCACAGTTTTCAGCCTTGATTGCGATATTCGTCTTAGCCCAAATGCTAGGCTTGATTAATAGCCATTGGCTTTTGACCCTGATTTATGTGGGTGGGCAAATACCGATGAACACTTATTTATTAAAAGGTTATTTTGACTCCATTCCAGTCGAATTGGACGAATCAGCGAAAATTGACGGTGCCAGTAATATGCGGGTTTTCTTGCAAATCATTATCCCTTTATCGCGTCCAATGCTGGCAGTTGTTGCGATGAATGGCTTCACAGGACCCCTTGGTGACTTTGCCTTGTCTTCCGTCCTATTACGGAATCCCCAATACTACACCCTGCCAATTGGCTTATATAAATTGGTAACAGATAAAATGGGGGCGAGCTATACGACATTTGCGGCCGGTGCCTTGCTAATCAGTATTCCCATTGCCCTTGTTTTCATCGCCCTTCAAAAACATTTTGTCTCTGGCTTAACCGCTGGTGGCACAAAAGGATAAGAAAATGACAAAATATGAGTTAGAAAAAAGATTTTTACACGGTGGCGACTACAATCCTGACCAATGGCAAGACTATCCTGATATTTTAGCCAAGGATTTAGCCTTGATGAAGTTAGCCAAAGTGAATACAGTTTCCCTAGGTATATTTGCCTGGTCGGCCCTAGAGCCTGAGGAAGGTCGATTTGAATTTGCTTGGTTAGACAAGATTTTCGATGAGATTCATGCCATGGGTGGCAATGTCATCCTCGCAACCCCGAGTGGCGCTAGACCTGCCTGGCTGTCTCAAAAATATCCAGAAGTTCTGCGGACCAATGACCGATTTGAAAAAATGCATCATGGTGGCAGACATAATCATTGTTTTTCTTCACCGATTTATCGTGAAAAAGTGGCGATCATCAACCAAAAATTAGCTGAACGTTACGGTCATCACCCTGCCCTTCTGATGTGGCATATCTCAAATGAGTATTCTGGCGACTGTCATTGCGCATATTGTCAAGAAAACTTCCGTCACTGGCTACAAGTCAAATACGGGACACTAGCAGCCTTAAATGCGGCATGGTGGGGCCCGTTTTGGAGCCATACCATAACTGACTGGTCACAAATTGACGCACCGTCTGCGATTGGTGAGTCGATGGTTCACGGTCAAAATCTGGACTGGAAACGGTTTGTGACGGATCAAACGATTGATTTCTTTGAAGCGGAAACAAAACCACTCAAGGCTGTCACACCAGATGTGCCAGTAACGACAAATTTCATGGCAGACACGGTTGATTTGCTGCCATTTTACAGTCTAGATTATGGCAAATTTGCCAAGCATGTTGATCTCATCAGCTGGGATTGCTATCCTGCTTGGCATAATGATGCCATGTCAACCGCTGATTTAGCGAGCAAGGTCGGCTTTATCAATGACCAGTATCGCAGTCTCAAGCAACAACCTTTTCTCATCATGGAAAGTACACCAAGCGGTGTCAATTGGCATGATTATAACAAAACGAAAAGGCCGGGCATGCATACCCTTTCCTCGCTACAATTTTTAGCACACGGTTCTGATAGTAACCTCTATTTCCAATGGCGAAAATCTCGGGGCTCATCGGAAAAATTCCATGGTGCGGTCGTTGATCATGATAATTCGGCTGATAATCGGGTCTTTCAAGAAGTCGCGCATGTGGGAGAGCTGCTCGAGAAAGTGCAGGCAGTCAAAGGCTCTGACAAGGTGGCACGCGTCGGCATGATTTACGACTGGGATAACAATTGGGCGCTGGATGACGCGCAGGGCTTCCAGACTCAGGATAAGAAGTATGGGCTGAGCTTGCAAAATCATTACCGTTATTTCTGGAACAAGGACATTGCGGTGGATGTCGTGACGCCCGACCATGACTTTTCCAAGTATGATCTCTTGATCGCCCCCATGCTCTACCTGATGACGGAAGAGACGATGGCGAAATTAGGCGCTTATGTCAAAGCGGGCGGCCAGCTGGTCAGCACTTATATTACGGGTTGTGTCGATGAAAATGATTTGACCTATCTTGGTGGCTGGCCTGAAAAATTACAGGAAATTTTCGGTATTTCAGTGACAGAAACAGATACGCTTTACCCCACAGACCGCAACGGCCTTTCCTATGCAGGCGCGTCTTATGAAGCTGTCGATTATTGTAGCCTATTCAAAACAACTAGCGCTGAAACCTTGGCCGTGTATGAAACCGACTTTTACGCAGGGACACCAGCCGTGACAGTCAACGCTTATGGCGCTGGGAAAGCCTATTATATCGGAGCTCGCACAGGTTATGATTTTCTTGCCGCATTTTATGGGCAAAGGGTGCATGACTTGACATTAGATCATCCATTTGTCGAGACGGGAAATGATGCCGTCTCTGTTCAAAGTCGCGAAAAGGGTGATCAGACTTTCTATTTTGTTATGAATTTTTCAGAAACGGCTCAAACCATCACAGTAGCCGCTGAAAGCACAGACTTATTGACAGGAGAAAAAGTCGGAAAAACGATCGCCTTAGCACCTTACGGCGTGAAAGTCCTAGTCCCTTAAATTAAATGAAAAATAGCTGTCATCAAACCGGTGTCAATCGACGCAGGTTTGAAAGCAGCTATTTTTTTGACCGATTTCGCAAGAAAACAATGTATTTTAACCAATTTGGTCATCTTTCTCAGAAAGATGACCAAATTTACACGATTCAACAATCACAGTGATGATTGTGAGATAATTTTTTTGCTTTTTTAGCCTGAAAAGTGCAGTAATCTTGTTCCTATGTTAGTGGGGAGGCATCATCAAGTTGAAAATAAGACGGGCGATCTTGCACCGCAAGAAAATGACAACCAATCATCCCATTAGAAGATCTTTCATCTCCAAACGAGCTATTTTTCAACAGTCTCTTTTCTCCGCCTGCGCCCATTTATGCTATAATTAAAGAGATAGTCAAACAGGAAAAGAGAGTAAAATGAATCCATTATTACAAGGTATGAACGAGCGTCAAGCGGAAGCAGTACAGACAACAGAAGGGCCACTTTTGATCATGGCGGGAGCGGGTTCTGGCAAGACCCGCGTCTTGACCCACAGAATCGCCTACCTCATTGAAGAAAAAATGGTTAATCCTTGGAATATCCTTGCGATTACCTTTACCAATAAAGCTGCGCGGGAAATGCGCGAGCGGGCGATTGACCTCAATCCTCGCACGCAGGATACCCTCATCGCCACCTTCCATAGTATGTGTGTCCGCATCCTCCGTCGAGATGCTGACCATATCGGTTATAACCGCAATTTCACGATTGTCGATCCGGGTGAGCAACGCACCCTCATGAAACGGATTTTAAAAGACCTCAATGTTGACCCGAAAAAATTCACCGAGCGCACGATTTTAGGCACCATTTCTAATAGCAAAAATGACCTCGTTACAGCAGAGAGCTATGCCAAAAACGCCAACGACCTCTACACAGAAATTGTCGCCAAGGCTTACAAACGCTATGAAACGGAGCTCAAGCGCAGCGAGTCTATGGATTTCGACGACCTGATCATGAACACCATCCTCCTTTTCGATAAAAATCCAGATGTTCTGGCTTATTATCAAGGTAAATTTCAGTACATTCACGTCGATGAGTACCAAGATACCAACCATGCCCAGTATCAATTGGTGCAGCTCCTCGCTAAGCGGTTTAAAAACTTGTGCGTCGTAGGGGATGCAGACCAATCTATTTATGGGTGGCGTGGCGCTGATATGCAAAACATTTTGGATTTTGAGCAGGACTACCCTGAGGCCAAAGTCGTTTTGCTAGAAGAAAATTATCGGTCAACCAAAACCATTCTTCAAGCTGCAAATGAAGTCATCAATAACAACAAAAAACGTCGCCCTAAAAAACTCTGGACGCAAAACGCTGACGGGGAAAACATCATTTATTACCGTTCTGGTGATGAACGTGAAGAGGCCAATTTTGTTGCGGGACAAATTAACCATGAACTGCAAGAAAACAAGCGTCAGTATTCAGACTTTGCTGTTTTATATCGCACCAACGCCCAGTCTCGTGCAATCGAGGAAGCGCTCCTTAAATCTAACATTCCTTACACCATGGTCGGCGGCACTAAATTCTACTCTCGTAAAGAGATTCGGGACGTTGTTGCTTACCTCAATGTCATTGCCAATGTTCGTGATAACATCTCGTTTGAGCGGATCGTCAATGAACCTAAACGCGGCGTCGGTCCTAAAGCGCTAGAAACGCTCCGTGATTTTGCGGCGCAACAAAATGTTTCTTTGCTAGAAGCGTCACGAGATGTCACGCTCAGCTCGCTCAAGGGCAAGGCGGCATCTGAACTCTTTAATCTGGCCCATACCCTGCTCAATCTAGCAGATGATGTGGACCAGTTTACCATCACTGAATTAGTCGAAAAAGTCCTAGATAAAACGACCTATAAAAAAGCGCTGGAAGTTCAGACTACCAGTCTGGAAGCCCAAAACCGTCTGGAAAATATCGAAGAGTTTCTGACGGTTACCAAAAGCTTTGACGATAAGGAATCTGAAAACGCAGTCGAAGGCGAAACAGGCCTGGACAAACTCAGCCGTTTCCTCAACGATCTCAGTCTAGTCGCGGATACCGACAGCTACGATGAAACGTCCCAAGTGACCCTCATGACCCTACACGCCGCTAAAGGCCTAGAGTTTCCGGTCGTATTCCTCGTCGGCATGGAGGAAGGCGTCTTTCCGCTAAGTCGGCAAGCCGAAGATGAAGATGAGTTAGAAGAAGAACGCAGGCTAGCATATGTCGGCATCACACGAGCGGAAGAAGTCTTGTATGTCACGAATGCCAGCTCACGCATGCTCTTTGGTCGCTCAAGCTATAATCAACCATCGCGTTTCTTGCGTGAAATTGACGATGACTTGCTGACTTATACAGGTCAAGCCAGAAAAGCTAATACGAGCTTTAATGCCACTTATAAATCTTCCAGCACATCGTCAAGAAGTCAATTTGGCTCAGGTGTCAGCTTAGCCGATGCCATTAAAGGCCGTAAATCCGCTGTGTCATCAGTTGGCTCAGTTTCAGCAAGACAAGGCGCGACTGATAAAACAGTTGGCGACTGGAGCATCGGCGACACCGCTCACCATAAAAAATGGGGTGATGGTACGGTCTTAGATGTATCCGGTACCGGTTCAAACATGGAATTGAAAATCGCCTTCCCAGAAGTTGGCTTAAAACGCCTTCTGGCCCAAATGGCACCGATTGAGAAGGTTGAAAAAAACTGAGAAAGTCTCTAATTATGAGGGAATTGCCAATCTAAAAGGATAGGATGTGCAACAGTGATTGATTCAAAATAGTATCGGGTACAAGCGGTTCTAGTGAGTTGGTATACCCGTTATGAATATCGGTTAACCGTTTATTTTGCAGATCATGCGGTGAATGACCAGCTAGCAAACAGCATTGGTGGGACTAGAAAGATTGAGAGATAGATATCATGACGCCAGAAGTATTTGAGTATATGGTGAATCAGTCACCAGAGGTTACAGCCAGACTAAAGCAAATTTATGAGACTATTTATGAGGTTGCACCAGATGTTACCGAACGGATTTCTTATAAAATGCCTTGCTTTTATCAAGATCATCATTATTTATGTGGTTTTGCAGCCTATAAAAAACACATTGGGTTTTATCCAGGTGGCATTCTAGGCAATGGGTTTGATGATGCTGTAATGATAGCTTTTGGTGAGCGCTTGGCACCTTATAAAACGAGCAAAGGCACCATTCAATTCGGCCATCATCAATCTTTTGATATAGACTTGATACGTGATATTATCAAGTGGCGCTTGACGCATTAAGTAGACTGTTAAGGAGTTTAAATGAATCAAATCAAATGCCCACATTGTGGGGAAGTTTTCACGGTTGATGCATCAGGTTTTGCAGATATCTTGGCGCAAGTTCGTACACAGGAATTTGAGCAAGAAATTCATGCGCAGCTTGAAAAAGAAAAGGAATTACTAGCAGTTCAGGCTGAGGCTAAAGTCTCTGAGCTTAAAAATCAGCTTGAAAAATCAGAGCTTGAGAAGAAGAGTATATCAGATGCCAAGTCTGCTGAAGTAAAATTGATTGAAGAACAAACTAAATCTGCCCTCCAAACTGAGTTGTCAGAACTCAAAGCGCAGTTACAACAGCTAGAGTCCGAAAAACAACTCGCCCTACAAAAAACGGTATCTGAAAACGAAAAAGCCCTAGAACATTGCTGTTCTAGGGCTTACCGTTTTGGTGCGGCTGGCAGGAATCGAACCCACGACCCCTTGGTTCGTAGCCAAGTACT
>ERZ650305.658-NODE-658-length-13675-cov-6.208370_pt1 | contig 13675 bp, 10 predicted proteins | sample MGYA00376241_ERZ650305 | MGnify/ENA primary metagenome ERZ650305 (study PRJEB26733, sample SAMN07839276) | wastewater metagenome | biome: urban; feature: artificial channel; material: waste water | place: USA: North Carolina | collected 2016-02-25 ... | reverse complement strand
AGATACGTTAAATATAGACCCGGTTTGCATAAGTATGTGCAGACCGGGTTTTTATAATAAAAATGCAATGTATGATACAAAAAGTTTACAACTGACATATATACTCATTATAACAACAGGGAACACAAAAAAGGAGAACCACATATGGATAAAAGGGGTAACATATCTTCACGAAATATGAGATTATTTGCAGCAATTATGACACTCATCGAGGCACTTGTCCTCATATCACTCGCAGGCTGTGCCGGCAAAAAGGTAGATTATGGCACTGAGAGCGAAAGTAAAGAGACAAAAAATATGTCTGCCTTAGCTGATATCAGGGCAGACTCCGGCTGGAATGAAAACTTTACCATACAGACCGGTAATGGCGAGAAAACAGTATATGTAAATGCAAATATTGTAGTTCCAGACTTTGATAACATGTCGGTTGTTGAGGTGGAAAATGTAAAGATAGATGCTGATTACAAAAAGCGTTTTCTGGATTTATATTTTGGTGGGAACGAGTACTATTATCACGATCCGGATCATTATACTGTTGACGAATTGAATGAGGTCATAGAGTACTGGCAGAAAGAACAGGATGATACTTACAGGGAGTGGTTGGAACAGCGGCTGGCTGAATACAGGGATAAGCTTGAAACGGCAAAGACTACTTATACCGTGGCAAAGGATCTCGAAAACTGTGAAGTATTTGCAGGCTACAAGGGTGATGTGTTCTGTGAGGTGGATTTTGAGGCTCACAAGGTACATGCTTACGCCTTGCATCAGTCTGGGACAGATTACGGTCCACCATCTTTAAGGAATGAGGACTATGATACCATAACGCAGACTTTTCAGGATGATGATCTAAAGGATAAGGCAGACGAGACCTCAAATGAGGGCAGTAAATCTGCCGCATCAGCCAAAAAAGAAGCCGGGGATTTCCTTAGTAAATTGGGAATGCAGGATCTGGTGGAACGAGGTGAATGTGAGTGCAGTTGGATAGGGTTTAATAACAGCGAAGAGGGAAATGACTATCAGACAGCAGTGTGGGGATATATTTATTCATACGCGACCGGCATAGACGGCATCACATTTAAGGATGGATTTGATATGGATACCTATTTGTCGGGGTATGAAGCAATTGATAGTGATATAGATGATGTTACACTGCCTGACAGTACACTTCTTACAGTCACTGATGATGGAATAATTGATGTGCAGATGGAATATCCGGTAAATGTAACACAGATCTATAAGGATGTGGAGCTTATTTCTCTGAAAAATATAGAGCAGATCATCAAGGCGGAGATTACGGAAAATCCTGATAAATATGATATTGCATCGTCATTCAATAAGCTACAGCTTAGTTATCTTAAGATAAGAAGTGACAGTGAGCAGGGAAAATACAGCTATGTTCCGGCGTGGGCACTGTCACGTCTGGTAGACTACTCCAATGAGCAAAATGCTATCTTTGTAAACGCTATAGATGGAACGATCATAAATTTGGAAAATTCACTGTAAAGGAGAGGCTATGAAGAGGAAAAACGTTATTATACCGGCGTTGGTTCTTGCAATAGCATTAACCGGCTGTTCAGGAAAAAAAGTAGATTACAATATGGAAACTGAAAATATAAACACAAAAGCAGGAAGCGATATAAGTGCGTTTGACGACAGTACGAAATGGAATGACAGCTTTTCTGTTGAGATATCGGATAAAAGTGTGGATGTGGATATTTCAGCAGACATTACCCTGCCGGACTGCAAAAGCATGTCGGTTGTTGAGGTGAAGAATATAAAGGTGGGTGCCGATTTCAAAAAGAGTGTGATAGAGGCTTATTTTGGCGATAGTACCGTATATTATCACGACATACCTCATTATACGAAAGAAGAGATATATCACAGCATGGAGGTTGTAAAAAATGAGATTGCCGGGTATCAGCAGGAAATTGATGCGGGACTTATCACAGAAGAGGGCGTCAGCAGGGTGATGAAAAGTGAAAATGATCTGCTGGAACAGTATGAAAAGGCAGAACCGTCTGCACTGGATACGCGTGAAAAAGCTACAGATTATACGGATTGTAATGAGTATCTGGGATATATTGGTAATGTTTTCTGTGAGCTTAGATTTGGAATTGCTGAGGACGGCTCTCTTGAATATATTTCAGCACAGCCTCTTAAGGCAGGAAGTGAGGGGACATTATACGATGATAGTGAGTATGGCTATTACGGACCACCATCCTTTGCAGAGGAGAAAGGTGTAGAGGGATTTAACGGAGGCTCTACAGGTGGAGATACTACATCTTCATATGATAATGAGTGTGCATTATCAAAAGACGAAGCTATAAAAAAGGCAGAAGAATTTCAAAATAAATTAGGCATGGCTTCACAGGTATATATAGGAACATCAGACTACGAGTGGAGCGCAGGAGTGATAGAGGATGGTGATGATACTGTAAAAACTGATGATAAAGAGAGCGTCATAAAGGATACAGCCTGGGGATATATCATAGATTATGGCGAGGGTGTGGATGGCATAGCGTTTTGCAAGTCACTCGATTTCACCCGGAATATGGATATATGGGAGACACTCGATAACTATGATGATTTTATGCCATATGGCAGCAGTTCCTTTATTGTGACGGATCAGGGAGTGACGGAATTTACTGTTTCTTACCCGGTTGATATTGTAAATGAGTCAAAAAACGTAGAACTCTTGTCAATGGACACTATTAAAGAGATCATCAAGGATGACATGACAAAAAACTCAGATCAGTATGATTTTACACAAAATCACACTTACAACAATCTAAAGCTCGGATATATCCGTTTGAAGGATGCATCTGACAAGGATAAATGTACTTATGTTCCGGCATGGTGTCTGTCAAAACAGGATAAGGGCTACGACAGATATCCGGTGTATGTGAATGCGATAGACGGCACGATCATAAGGAGTGATGATCTAATATAAGATACTGTTATTGGCTGCAATAAAGTTTATACATGGAGTTACATTTTTAGATAATAGATCAGGTTCATATTTATTTGGAAAAGATGTGGAAAATATATGATTAATAAAAAGAAAAAATATATAGGGCGTTTGACACTTGCCACTGCAATTACCTCTATTTTATTTTCAGGATGTGGGGCGGCACAAAAGGAGCTTGCACAGACGGACAGAGCTTCCTACGAGAAAATATCATACCAGACAGTTACGGTACAGAGCGGTTCACTCACACCGCAGACTACCATCAGTCTGAGCGCGCAGGGCTATACCAGGTTTTCCTATGGTGCGACAAACACGGAGCTTACGCTTGAAAAGGTAAATGTGGCAGTGGGTGATCATGTGAAAAAGGGTGATATACTGGTGGCTTTTAAATCCGGGGAGATACAGAAAAAGATTGAGGACTACAGCGGGCAGATCAGTCAGAATAAGCTTCTGGCAGAGCACTACAGGGCTATTATGAAAATCGATGATACTCAGGATTATTCAAGCGATATTGCCCAGCTTGATAAGGATACAGAGGTTGCGCAGCTTTATCTTGATGAGGCTAAGGAAAAACTGTCGAGATATCAGATCACGGCATCAGAGGATGGTACGATCACAGCAATGGACAATTCACTTTTGGCGGGAGTTTTTGAACCGGGCAGCAATCTTATAACAGAAATCAGCGGAAACGGCAATTACGAGGCTGACAGACCGGAAGGTTATGACTTTAATGTAGGTGATGTATACACGGCAACAGCATCTGATATAGAGTTTGAACTTAAGGTAAAAGAGGTGGACGATAAAAAGGTTGTTTTTGAACCGGTATCGGACATGTCGGCAGTATCGGATGCACAGATATTTTCCATGGAAGTGACGCGCCCTGCTATAGAAAATGCTGTGTATGTGCAAAAGGACGCAGTACATGAGAAGGATGGCAGGTATTTTGTATACACACTGGATGAGAATGGATACAGACAGGCGGTATGGATAAGTGTCGGAGATCAGGTGGGAGACTACCGGATCATCACAGAAGGACTTAAAAGCGGGGATGAGGTGGTTTTGCAGTGAAGATCAGAAACCTTTTATCAATAAAAAAGCTGGCAGTATTGGGGATATGTGTGTCGTTTTTGGCAGGCGGCTGTGGAAAAATGACAGAAAGCAGCATTCCGGAGCTTGAAGAACCTGTAGCGTTAAATGAAGCCTATAGACCTGTGGAATACGGTACTATCGGCTCTATGCAGGTGCTGATGGCTACTGCAGTTCCGAGGGATTACTGCAATTACTACAGTGCCAATGTAAATATTTCACAGATATATGTGGAGCCGGGAGATACAGTAAATGTAGGGGATGTGCTTGCAGTCTGTGATGTGGATGAGGCAAAAAAACAGTTGCAGGAATGTAAGGATGCGCTGGCGCATGAGAATGAGACATATGAGATATCCGCTCAGATCTCGGATACGCAGATCAAATTATGGGAGAGTCAGGCTGCGGATACGGACGAATTTTCAACAGAACAGATTGAGAAAAAAGAGAGCACAGAAGATGATTACAATACGCAGATTGCCACAGAACAGGAAAATGAACGGTACGATAAGCAGCTTCACGAATACCGCGTGCAAAAGATCAATGAGCAGATGGCTTTATATCAGCAGATCGTTGATGATGGAACGCTTAAGGCAGCCCACAGCGGTCTTGTCACTTACACTAAGAAGCTGACAGATGGAAGGTCTGCTGCGGCATACGAGAATATAGTCATTGTCTCAGATACGGATGACCTTGTGCTGGATATAAAAGATACAGCCATAAATGAGTACAAATACAGCGATTATGACAAGAAATATGTGATAGTCGATGGCGAAAAATATGATGTCACCGAGTCTCAATATACATCAGAGGTTTTGGTACTTTCGAAGATAAACAACCGCTATCCGGATGTGTGCGTGGAAAGCAGGGAAAAGCCGTTTCTTACGGCAGGACAGATGTATCCGGTATATTTTGAAAAGACAAAAGCGGACCAGGCACTTGTCGTGGGAAAAGATTCCATCTATAAGGATGGCGATACCAGATATGTCTATGTGAAAAATGATGAGGGCGGCCGCGAGAAACGCATCATAACAACAGGTGAGTCTGATGAAAACTATACACAGGTCACAGAGGGCTTAAAAGAGGGGGAGCTGGTCTACTATAATTCTACAGATCAGGTTCCGACAAAGTACAGCAAATATACGGTAACAAGGTCTGACTTTGATATAGCAAACTACGGTGTGCGCTACAGCAGATCTGACGCAGGGACGATAACCGAAACCTGTGATTATGAAGGGCAGATCGTATCGGTCAATGTGAAGCAGGACGATACGGTAGAAAAGGGGATGCTGCTTTACGTGGTGGATACCGGAGAGGGCAAAGCTGCCATAACAGAGGCGAAAAATGCGATCGACTCGGAGAATGAATCCTATGCGCAGAAGATTGCTGATTACGATAAACAGATAAAAGATTTATCTGAAGGTGGTAGCAGCGCAGAAGAAAATAACCGGCAGGATGAAAAGCCGGATACAGCATATGATGAGCAGCAGTTGAAACTGAATTTACAATTATTGAATCTGCAGAAAAAACTTGCCTGTGCAGACCACACCTATCAGCTTTCCCGGCTACAGTCAGCATATGACAGCATAAGCGCAGGAAATGACGGCAAAGGAAATATTTCAGTATATGCCAAAAATGACGGAAAAGTTTCAAAGGTGAGTGTCAAGGCAGGAGATAATGTGGAGGAAGGCTCAGATATCCTGCAGATAACCGGAAATTCCACGGACGTACTGCTGGTTCAGGTAAAGGATAGCAATAGCTATAAAGTATATAAGGACAATATAGCAGATGTGGGAGAGCGCGTATCACTTGAGCTGGACGGTACAACGATCTACGGAAGCTGTATCGGTTTTGCCGGTTACGGCAGGGAAGCTCAAAAGGGATATATAAATCAGGATGATAAAGGTGTGCATATTACCGGAAACACAGATTCGGGATATGGAAATGCAGCATTTTATATAAAACTTGACAATGGAATACCGGATGATCTGACCAGGGCATCTGCTGTAAAGTTTTCTTATGTTTCTTTTAAAAAGGTGGTAGTGGTGCCGACTTCGATCATACACAAGCAGGTCAATCCTATGGACAAAGATGATATATCATACTATGTGTGGAAAATTGATGGGGACAGCGTGGTAAAGCAGCCGGTAATATTGAGCGATTATACATCAGGCAGCAATACACTTGTGCTTTACGGTATTGATGAGGGCGATGAAATATGTTTGGCTTCGTAATTAATAAATTAAAAAACAGAAAATGGTTAAATTTGTGTCTGCTTATGGGAGTGGCTTTGTTTATAGCACTTTTTGTGTGCCACCCTATGTTTGAAAAGGGTGCGGGAAATCAGATACTCGACAGACTTTTTACGGATCATGCCACACAGCAGAATGAGTTTCCTGCACAGATGAGCCGCGAGGGAACATATGCGGTGGCAGATTATCCTGATTCGCAGTCAGTGCTTGATAAGCTGTCAGGATACGAAAAGAAGTGGACTGAATATGTGGATATAAACAAGGTTTCCTCACAGCAGCTTATCACACTCTCAGGAGGACGCGCAGATACAGAGTTTGGAGGACTTAACCATTATTTTACAATAGGATATCTGCCGGGGCTTTCGGAGTACGTGGATGTTGTAAAATCTCAGACTGACACAGCCACATTCGAATGCAGTATAAGCGAAAAGACAATGGATCACTACGGACTTGTAGCAGGTGAAAAAATCTATTTACATGTACCTGATGGCAGTGGGAAAAAGGAAATTTCTTTCGTCATATCACAGATCTGCCGTGAAAAAGATATAAACGATCCATATTGGGCCAAGACGCTTTCGGATATGGGCGATGTGATATTTGTTTCGCAGGATGTTTTTGACGAAATGATGCAGTATTACAGCGAGGACAATATCAGCTACAGTGATTTTCTCATGCTGGATTACAGGCAGATCAACACGGAAAATGCCTCACTTTATGACGGTTATATGGAGCAGTTTAAGGATGCTGACAAGCTCTACAATGACAACATCCGTGATACGCTGGAGCGCTTTTTTACACAGCAGAAGACGATAAAGCTGATGCTTTGGGCGTTGGAGCTGCCGTGTCTTGTGCTTTTGATTTTATTTATAAGAATGATATCTGCACAGATACTTTCGCTCGAGGAAAATGACATACTTGTTTTAAGAAGCCGCGGTGCGACAAAATTACAGGTATTTATTTTGTACCTACAGCAGTCGGGAATAATAGCGTTTGCGGGCTGTGTACTTGGAATAGTACTCGGATATATAATGTGCCGGGCTGCCGCATCTACAGACGGATTTTTAAGATTTACGGCAAAGGATATAGGCACTTACAGATTTGTATGGCAGATGCTTGTCTATGCGGTGGCAGCGGCAGTTATCATGGTGCTGTTTATCACAGTTCCGGTGTGGAAAAAATCAAAGGATGCCATATCAGAGCGCAGCAGGGAACGAATATCAAAGAAAAAGCCTCTTTGGGAGAAATGCTTTATAGACGTTATACTTTTGGCTCTGTCAGCATATCTGCTTTACAATTACAACAAGCAGAAGAGTACGCTTGCGATATCTGTTCTTGAGAACAGGAGCATAGATCCTGTCATGATACTGGACAATTCGCTTTTTATATTTGCAGCGGCACTTTTGTGCGTAAGACTTACCGGACTTATTATTCTGCTTGTGGACAGGCTCTTTAAAAAGCATTTTTCTCCGGCAATGTATGCATCATTTTTACAGCTGAAACGAACCAGATACAATCAGGGATTTCTGGCAGTATTTCTTATCATGACAGTGGCTGGCGGTATTTTTGACGCGAATATGGCGCGCACCATGAACAGCAATATGGAAAAACGGATCGTCTACAATGTGGGTTGTGATGCGATATACAACGAAGATTTCAGACTCAGGATACAGAAGAATAAAGATGGCTCTGTAAGCTGGATGTATGACGAGCCTGATTTCGGTAAATACGAGTCGCTCAAAAATGAGGGCATCTGTGACGGGGTCACGCGTGTGCTTGAGGACGAGCGGGTAGACATTTCCGCAGGCAGTGGTTCGGTTTCGGATGCATATCTTATGGCGATAAACACAAAAGAATTCGGTGAGACTGCGAAATTGCAGAGTGACCAAAATGATGATATTAATGACGCGCACTGGTTCAATTACCTGAATGAGCTGGCAAAAGAGCCGGACGGAGTCATCATTTCCTCAAATCTGGCAAAAGATCTGGGACTTAAAGTTGGTGACAGCTTAAATTACTCAAGGTATGTACCGGAGGCTGTCGATGAAGATCAGATCTACGCATCCGAGAATGTAAAGGTATGTGCCATAGTAAAAGGTTTTCCGGGCTACGAGCGTTACACCTATGAGACAGATGCAGAAGGAAATGTGACCGAGCAGGAGAAATACCTGATCGTTGCAAATTATGCTACGGTTGTGGAAAAGTTCGGCATGACACCGTACAGTGTGTGGATGAACCTGTCAAAAGGAAAAACGGTGGATGATATATACAAAAATTTAACATCCGCGCAGCAGCTTATAGACGAGAATAAAAACTCAGCCACAGTGCAGATCACAAACGGTATGTTTACATTAAGTTTTATACTTTCACTGATAGTGTGCTCAGTAGGATTTTTGCTGTATTGGGTTATGACACTAAAACAGAGGGAGCTGCAGTTTGGTATATACCGCGCAATGGGAATGAGAATGAGAGAGGTAAAAGCAATGCTTTTAAACGAGCAGATATTTTTATCATTTCTGCCGCTTCTTGCGGGAGCAGGCATAGGTATAACTGCAACAGCGATGTTTGTAAGGCTCATATCGATCATATATCTGCCGCAGAAACACAATATCGGAGTAAATGTATATATTTATCCATCTGATATGCTGGAGCTTACAGGAGTACTTTTCGTGGCTGTAGCCGTATGCTATGTGGTTATCAGCAGACTGCTTAAGAGTATGAAGATAGCACAGGCACTGAGGCTTGGAGAAGATAGTTAGCAGATAAAAATGATTTTGTGGTAGTCGGTAGAAAGTTTTTATAGCATAGTAAATGAGGTCGTGACATATGGAAAATGCGATAATTGCTCAAAATATAAAAAGATATTTCAAGGCGGGAGATGGTACAACAGTCCACGCACTTGACGGAGTATCCATGGAGATAAAAAAAGGAACACTTGCCATCTTAAAAGGGCGTTCCGGCTCCGGAAAGACCACACTTCTTAATATCCTTAGTGCGCTTGATATGCCGACAGAGGGAAGTGTGCAGTTTCTGGATAAAAACCTCGAGCAGATGACCGAGAAAGACCGGGAAATGCTAAGGCGGTATGAGATGGGATTTGTATTCCAGTCTATAGCACTAATTCCCACGATGACGGCATATGAGAATGTGGAATTTGCCCTTAGACTTGCGAAAAATAAACGTCAGATACAAAAGAATTTGACTGATATGGATAATGACATTGGAGATGCAAAAACCGATGTGATAAATGAGAATACGCATGACAGAGTATCAGAGCTGCTCGAGCGTGTCGGACTCTCAAAGCGCATGAACCATATGCCGGATCAGTTATCGGGAGGTGAGCAGCAGAGAGTTGCGATAGCGCGCGCTGTGGTTCATCGCCCGAAGGTGGTCTTTGCGGATGAGCCGACAGGAGCACTCGATACCGCTGCTGGATTTGAAGTCATGCGATTGTTCCGTGAGTTGATAGACGATGAGGACATCACAATAGTTATGACCACGCATGATCCGAACCTGATGGAGCTGGGAGATGAAGTGTTTGAGCTTAGTGACGGCATAGTAATTTAAATTAAAAGGGGGAAAAGTAGATGATAAACTGCGATGGACTGGTAAAAATATATGAGACCGACGATAAAAAGGTGATGGCACTGGAGGGGCTTGACCTGACGGTGGAAACAGGGGAGATGCTTGCGGTAATAGGAAAATCCGGCAGCGGAAAATCCACCCTTTTAAATATGATAGGAGGACTGGAAACACCAACGGCGGGAGTGCTCACTATTGACGGAAAAGACATTTCCACATATTCAGAAGCTGAAATGGTGAGATACCGCAGGGACAAGGTGGGCTTTGTGTGGCAGAAAAGTGCCAAAAATCTGTTCCCATACCTGACTGTGCTGCAGAATGTCGAGGCAGTGATGATGTTTGAAAATTCAGGTAATACCGATAATTTAAAACACGGAGAAATTATAAAAAAACGCAAGGATAATAATAAAAGCTATGCCCTTAAACTGTTAAATGCAGTGGGATTACAGGAGCATAAGGATAAGCTTCCGGCTCAGCTATCGGGAGGAGAGCAGCAGCGCGCAGCGATAGCGGTGGCACTGGCAAATAAGCCGGACATACTGCTTGCGGATGAGCCGACCGGAGCCGTGGATACAAGGACTGCTGATACAATCTATGAGCTGTTTCATAAGCTGAACAAAGAGCTTGGTATAACCATCATCATAGTGACACACGATATGGCACTTGCAGGCCGTGTAGACCGCACAGTGCTTATATCTGACGGAAAGGTAAGTACGGAGAAATTGAAGAAACACCCTGCAATGGAATATACGGTATTGGATAAGGCACACAGGATAAAACTCACTGATGAGATGCTTGAGGCAGCGGGGATAGAGTCTAATAAGGTCAGGGTTGATGTGCAGGATGGAAGGCTTGTGATATCGCGGATTTAAGACATATTAAACGTTTAGTGTTATAGAGACACAAAATATATCATTTTCGGTTTTAACAGAGATAAAACCACTATTTCTATTTACACATTCTTTGACATTTTCAAGCCCATATCCGTGGATAACTCCGGCTTTTTTTACCGAAACCTGTGGAATAGGATTGGATATTTCATAAAGCAGCACATGATTTTTCTGGCGCAGCGTACATGAGATGGATGGTTTGTGATCTGCCGGAAAAGCATCGCAGGCTTCTATTGCGTTATCCATAGTGTTTCCAATGATTATGTACAGGTCAACAGGCGAAATGTTAAGGTCAGTATCCAGCCATAGATTAAAGTTTATGGAGATTCCCAGACTGTCTGCTTTATTAGAGCCATAGTTTAGGATACCGTCAACAATGGAATTACCGGTATCAATCATTTGGTCAAGGCTTGAAAACTTTTTCTTTAAGGCAGAGAGCTGGCTTTCGGCTTCAGGTCGTGTTTTCGTAGAAACCAGATTTTCCATTGCCAGCATGTATTTTTTTATATCATGCCAAAGTGCGCGGGATTCGTCCTGACGAGCAATGATATCCTGATAGTAAAGCTCCTGTTTGGCAAGCTGCTCCTGCATACAGAGCTGATTTTTCTGTAATTCATAAGATTTCTTTACTATTTCCGTATATCCACAAACCACTATATTGATAACAAGCATACATATGGTGGTCATCACAAAGGTGGAGTATTTACCATTGTCAATAAAGGTAGTGTACTGGGCAAACAGAATAAATATGCTTGACAGATTGCAGAGCATGAGTGGTATGGCATGCAGTAGAGCCTTTGAATCAAATCGGGCATTGGTAAATAAAATAATTATGACCAGCAAAAACAGATGAATAATCTTGCTTGTGGTATTGTAGATAAGCCGTCCTTCACTTATTCCTAAAAGTTCATTTATTGAAATTCCAAGTCTGGAAAGTACAAACGCACCAATAACATCGGAAAACATCGACGTGACAAAAAATAATATAATAGTATAGGTGATTTGGAATATTTTGCATTTGAAGCAGAAAGTATAGCATAAAAACAAAAATAAGCTGATAATGACAAGCCGTATAAACATAGGTGTATATAGGGTTGATAGCATTATGACCGCAAAGAGTGATATGCAAAATAGGATAATATATCTGCGGGAAGGGTATACAGGTCTAACCTCTTTATGAAAGAAGTAGAAAATAAGCAGGCATTCTATAATAATGGTATATACTTCAATTGGAAAATTCATTTGATGGTACCTCGTATCAAATTGTTAAAGCGCTCTTGGAAAATGGTCTGTTTTTTCCGCGAAAGTGGAATTTTGCAGCCGTCAGTCATAGTGACAGCAAGTGGTGTAAAGCTGTCCACATAATTCAAATTGATGCAATAGCTTCTGTGAATCTGTACAAATGAAGGATATGAAAAAACCGAAATCATATTTTCCATTGAATCCTTTATCTCCAATGTGGATGTATTTGCAAAATGAAAAATAATGTGCCGGTTCAGACTCTCAAAATATATGACATCGTTTATAGAAATCATTTTCTGAGTTGAACCACACGTTACCGCTGCCTTTTGCGGAAGAATCTCGTCAAGAGCCTCCCTGACAACACTTTGAAACATTGTAATCGTTATCGGTTTGCATAGAAATCGAAAAGCAATTCCATATCCTCGGACTGCATACTGCAGTGCGTTTGTCGTAAAAACTATTACGGGACGAGGAGAATATCCTGCTAAAATAGAGCCAATTTCAAAACCATTTGGCTTATCCATTTCTATATCAAGAAAAATTAAATCATAAAATTGGGATTTAAAAGCCTCAAGCAGGGCAGAGGCAGACAAGAAAGTAGAAATATTGTATGGTAATTTGCATGATTTGCAGTAATTGTAAAGTATATCAATATCTTGTTGTTCATCATCACAAATAGCAATATTCATAAAAATAATCCCCTTATCAAAACAATTAAGCTATGAAGATTATAGATTATAAATTTTGAATTTACAAGATTAATTTAGGTTTTTCAAATCATCCATCAGATTGAGAACAATATGTTTTTTGTCAATTGATAATTGTTTGGCATAGAGAGCTATCTGATTATCCAATTGCTGACTTTCAGAAGTATGTGTATCGGTGCCCCAAAACAATTCATTTGCGTCTATTTTGAGAGTGTTGATTATTTTTGAAAAAACAGAAAGTGAAATTTTGCTTTCACCACGTTCGATTTGACCAATAAATCCGCAGGAGCAGTCTGCATATTCACTTAATTGTTCTTGTGTTAGATTATTTTTCAAACGGTAGAAACGTATGATTTTTCCTATATGCTTTATGAATTCTGTATCCTGCATGATTTACCTGCCTTCATATTTAAACTATAGATATTGTAGGTAAAAAAATTAATATTTTGAATATAGTATTACTACCATTTTACAATAGTAATACTACTATATATGCAAAAGGTGTGTATATTTATGTCGTTAGTGCATGAGCTATTGTATATACAGTGATGTTGAGTAGAATTGAGAGTGTAAAGAATAAAAACAAAGGAGCAAAGAATTATGGTTAAAAAAGGTATAGTAAAATTTTCAAAAATCGTTGCAACATTTACAATGGTACTTGCTGTTGTCTCTGTGAATGCAACATGTTTCTTTTTTTCACATCAGCCAGATATCCCAGACTCATTGAAAAAAAGAAATGATTAAGAAAGCAAGTACACTAATTGTTGAGTTTTGGATTAAAAATGCAATAATCAAGACTGATGATAAGGAATCATACTGCTATGGTATGGAATTGATTTTGTCTACATTAATAAATGTTGCTTTTATGGTTATATTATCATATTACGTTATAGGATATCCTATAGCATTTATTCCGTACATAGCAGTGTATACTCCGTTGAGGTTGACAGCTGG
>ERZ650305.622-NODE-622-length-14061-cov-4.309082_pt1 | contig 14061 bp, 13 predicted proteins | sample MGYA00376241_ERZ650305 | MGnify/ENA primary metagenome ERZ650305 (study PRJEB26733, sample SAMN07839276) | wastewater metagenome | biome: urban; feature: artificial channel; material: waste water | place: USA: North Carolina | collected 2016-02-25 ... | reverse complement strand
CCATCAAAAGTCACTTTTTTGCAAGCGTCTTTCCCCCCCAAAAAACCCTCCGAAACCCGTTTGGAACTCCTGTTTGGTCCCAAAACCCGCATGGATGCTGGCCGCGCGCAATGGTTCTCCTTTTGTGAGAACGTTATGTGCCGGGGCAAAAAAAGGGGCAAAGTGTCATAGTGATGGGGGGTAGACGTTGGTTTTCGTGGTGTTCTGGGGTGTCCGTGGGGGGCTGACTGTGGAATCCGGGACTCAAGCCGCGATCCTGCTGAGAGTTGAGACTGAGGGCATTCAGGGGGGCGTCCATTCCGACGCATCGACCTCAACCCTGGCGTATGTTGTGACGATGGAGACGGCCCGCGCGCATGCTTGCTGAGGTAGCCTGCGGCCATGCTTAGGCGTTGAGTGGCCCTGACGGGGCCAGTCACTGACATGCGCTCCAGCAGTCGAAGGTTGGCGTTGATGGGGCCCGGCACCAAGAGGCCTGCTACTGGCGTGCGGCAGACCTCCCGCTGCCCATTGCATCGCGCTTGCGCAATCAGTCCTTGTGCCATATGGCAATGAGTGGCCTTCTGAATGCCAATTACAGGCCAGCACGGTGATTAATGTCGCGCTTCTTTGAGGTTTTGATAGGGCATCCGACCGTATCAGTGCCTTAGGGAGATTCGTGATTGCCCACAAATCAAGGATGATTCCACTCGTTCCAAAATCTTACTCACTCAGATATGGTTAATTCAACATTTCAAATTCCCGTCGTCGCGCTCGATATTGGTTATTTCTCTGTGAAAGGAGCATCCCGCCGCGAGAAAAACGACACGATCAAGGCGTTTCAATTTCCCAGCCAGTGCTCGCATGTTTCTTCGATGCACAAGACCTCGATGGGAATGGCTGCTCTTTCCGGTGCAAATGTCACCGTCAATGGTTCAGAGTATTTCGTAGGTCAAGATGTGGTGTTACAAACCAGCGCTCGCCAAACGCGAGCCATAACCGAAAATTATGCGGATTCGCCCGAATACAAGGCGTTATTCCTGGGCGGCTTGTATTACATCTTGCGCGATTATGCGGGTGAGTTGCGCGGGAAAGATGAGGTGGAAATTCGCCGCATGGTTGCTGGCCTGCCCATGAATACCCTGGGCACGCATGAGGCTAAGGTGAGAGAGCTATTTGAGGGCACCCATGTTGTGCCTTCGCCCTTTGGCGATGGGACTTTCAAGGTGCATATCAAGTCAGTAAATGTGATTCCCCAGCCCCAAGGTGCCATGGTCAGTACGGGGGCCAGGCAGAAAACCATGAACCTGGATCGCTTCTTCGATCAGAACATGCTTGTTTTGGATATGGGGGGCGGCACCTTCGACTGGTTCTTGGTGAACAAGCGCAAGATCCTCCATAACCGTTCTGGTGCCTATCAGAAGGGTGTGTTGACCTGCGTGAACATGGTTTGTGACAGGATCAAGCCTGGTATCAAAGATGATCCCCTTGTCGTTGAACGTGTCGATGAGGCGATTCGTGAAGGCTACGAAGAAATCACCCTCGGCGGCAAGAAATACCGCATGGACGATTATTTACCCATTGCTGATGCAGTGCTGACGGAATGCTTGAACTCCATGCGCAATGCGGTGCTTTCGCTTGAGAGTATTGATCTGATCATTTTCACTGGCGGCGGCGGTAAGCGCCTGCATCATGTCGCCCAGAAGCTGATGCCCGACCTTGCTGGGATCATGGCACTGGATACCGACCCGGTTTTCTCCAATGTGCGCGGTTTCTACGTACTGGGCGAGGCAAGCAATGGATAACGATGCGACGAAGGTCGATGTTCGTTGCCGGTTTGCATTGGAGAAGCTGATTAGCCCAGATCTCTATGAGCTTTTCAGTCAAATACCCACCTCCCAGCATTCAAAACTAATCCTGGTAATGCTGGAGCGTGCGCTGTGCTATGAAAAGCAGATGGGTGTATTCCAAAATCGCCCACTCATCCCCGCGCAGCCGTCCGTTTCTCCCATTGCCGTCCACGCAACACCGCAGCAGTACAAGCAAGAACCCGAGCTGCCGAAGCCTCAAAAGACGAGTCACAACGAACGGCCTCGTGAAGATTTGGCAGTGGGTGAGGACAGCGGCGCAATTCGGCCTATTAGTGCTTCGGCGCTCACAGGGTTTGGGTTGAGCTAAGGACGATTGGAGGTTGTTGACAGAATGGCGTTTGGTGTGTCAATGAATCAAAAGGAGATACATATGAATGCCATGACGACTCTTGCCATGTTCCGCGCCAATTATGCAGATCTGAATTCCCGAACGGGCGAAGCTCGGGCCAATGTCTTTGCGGATATCAATAGTGATCACAAGATATGCCATGTATGGCGTTTCTTGTGAAGAATTCCGGGTGCCCGCCAGAAAATTTTGCCATTTCATGAGCCAAACATGGCATGTCTTGTGACTAGATAGGATGCAGGTCGCACACCGCGTATGCTGCTAAGTATCTGATTTATAAGAAAATTACAAGTCAAGGATAGCGTATCTTGTGAATGCACGGCTTCTATTTTCTTCAGGTGGAACAACACACTTTTCTGCGCATTCCGAAGGCCTGGCTCGGCTTCTGTGCACCAAAGATGGCGTTTCTTGTGACAGATGGCCCCCATTTTTCGAAGGAGCCGACCTCCAACAATGGCGTATCTTGTGACGAATCTTTCATTCAGGGCATACAGAGCTTGCTTTTGATGATGTGGTGCATGCAGGGATGCGAACAAACGACCGTAACGGTGGGACGTTGGAGTTGTGATCGGTGGCCGACTTGCTTCAAGTGTTGCATCTCTTGTGAAGAGTTCGGCCTAGGCCAGGCTGTAGTCCGGTGGTACGCCGTCTGGGTCAAGAGCAATGAGGGGACGCGTTGCCATCAGGTTTGTGCTTCCAGCTGCCGGATTCGCTCTGCCGCTTTGATACTGATGTTTTCAAAGAAGCTTTCGCAACCGAGCCACGAGCAGTTCCCCGCTGGTCGGGCCCAGGCCTGTACGGCCGTCGGTCAAGAACAGTGACTTGCAAAATGGCCTGTAGAGCCATGAACGGTCATCAACCGCCAGCCAAGGCAGATGGGAAGCCTCATGCATCCGGAGCCATGCATGGCACTCGGCTTCCCGCTCGTAGCCAACCAGCGTCTGTGGAACGTCGTTCAGATCAAAGTACTTTGGGGTGGTTCCTGCGATTCTGACTGCCACATCCGAGCTGAACCTTTGTCGAAGTTGCTCCAGCGGACTTTGCAGTCGCCAAGTGCTTGTGATCACCAGCTTGAATTCAGGGACTTGGCGCAATGCGCTCTCCAACACCGGCAAGCAGCAGAAGTGCTTCGATTCATGGCAATGCTCTGGATGCAGAACCCCGTCGAAATCCAGGAACAAAATAGGCATCGGTCGGCTTCCAAGGGTGGATTCTCGACAAGAGAACACTCGATCAGGCAATCAGCAAAGTCCGCCCTCTCCACGCCCAAGTCACGCAGCCCACGTCGAGGGTGAATCTGCAGCGCTGCCAGCTACCCGCGCACTGAAGAAGCTCAAGGACGCAACGTTAGGATTGCTCGCGTCGGCATGGTGGTTCAGACAGAGGATTCGGTGGCGGGGACGTTGAGCCGCCGAATCGTCAGTGCGCAGCAGTGTTCGATCAAGGTACTGATTTGCTCTACCACGGCATTCCCCACAAAACCTCGTTCAGGGGCAAACTGAAGCTTGCGTGCATTCGCTGGTAGTAATTTTGCCAGCTCCAGAATTCGCCGTTTGGCCTGCGCTTTGGTTAGCCCGACGCTTTCAGCAAACTGCTCCCAGTGACGCGCCTGGACTTCGCTGAACTTGTAGTTGCTGCCGATTTTCATCGCCATCTTTTGCGTCATTGTTGGATACGCTGCCGTCGAGAGCGTGTCGTAAGACGGTGCCAGAACGGGCGCCTTGCCCGAGTACAGCAGTGAGAAATTCTTGGCGTGCGCATCATGATTGCCGATCAGCGCATTGAAGATCACATAGTCGAGCAGTCGCAGAACCTGCGGTGCACTGGGGCGTGTCGCACTGCGTAACAGATCAAAGCATTGCACCAGATCCGGACCACCTTCATTTTGGTATTTCATTTCTGGCACCACACCCAGCGCCTGGCAGAAATCCTCTTGATGAAGGCGTTGTCGGTTCCCCTGCGCATCAATCAGTCGGTCGTAGCGTTCAACCAGCAGAAAGGAGCGATCCAATACCTTGTGTACTTTTGATTTCGCTGGCTTGAGCTGCATGGCCTCAGCCAGTGCCATGCAGAATCCCTCGTTACTCACGCTGTCTTCAACAGCGTGAATGGCCGGTTTCAGGATATGCGAGCTAGGCGTTCCGTTGAGGGGCAGACCAATGCGGGCACCGTCAAACACCACCGGTAGTTTGTCCTGGGCACCTGCCAATGAAAGCCGCAAGCCGTCTTGGCCTGCCAACATGGGGCGGCGCGGTAATTCATTCAGGATGGCAACAACTTCCTCGTCGCTCAGCCATTGAACGTCATCGCTACGGGTCGGCACAGGCAAAGCTTGCCCCGGCTCCAGGAACGTCACAGCCCCGGCGCATTCGCCGCCAATGTGGTCCAGCAGTGCAAAGTCGTTCTGGCCTGAAACTTGGAACTTTTGCGCAATCAAGCGGCGCATCTGCCCTTCGGGCAGAAGACCCGCAAAGAAGGGGCGCGTTTTGCGATCGTCGAACGGCTCCGCTTGCAGGGGCAGCGAGGCAGACAAGGTGATGGCGTCCTTGTGTGACAGCCAATCGGGTAGGTAGCAAAAGTTGAGTCGACCATCAACCAGCGCCAACGTGCCGACACGATCTGCAAAAAGCCAGACTTCCAGTTCATGCGCCATGGTTATCACCTTCACGTTGATCGTCGGCTACGGCAGATGGCAACCCGCTCAACTGAATCTCACCACCCAGGGCATCAATGACCCGCAGCACGTTTTCCAGTCGCAAGGTGGGTTTGCCTGCTTCAAGCTCGACAATGAAGCGCACCCCTACCCCAGCCGCCAGAGCCAGCTGAGGCTGTGTCAGCCCGAGCTGCTTGCGTGCGGCACGCAATGCATCACCGAGTTGTTGAGGGCATCGAATGGATGTCATGGCTCGCTAAGTTTCCCGTTCGGGAAATTATCAGCCACAGCCGGACTATGTGCAAGCAATATTCCCCGATCGGGAATTTTCAGTTCGGTTAGGACATGGTCTATCCATATGCTTCCCGATCGGGAAACAACCGCAGCGCTCGATTCCAAAGTGACAGGGTGCGCGGCAAGCATCGTCCCAGACCGTCCGAGGTGGCGCAGCAGCACTCGCACGATGGCTCAGGAAACATGCATGACGCAAACGGCCGTCAGTCGCATCTAGCGCGCCTTCAGCGGCGCCGGAGCCAGATCCTCTGGTTGGAGCGTCTCGACGCAGACGGTATGCCCATCCTGCGTCAAGAACACCACCTCATAAGCAGCACCTTGCCCATGGACGTGAACCACCACACCCAATGCACCTGAATCCAGCGCATGTTCGGGAAGAGGTCTTTTGAGGGCGACTGCGGTGTGTTCCTTCAGCATCTCCAATACCTCTGTCAGGTGTGCGTAGAGTTCTTCGACGGTTTCACCTTGGGTGTCCGCACCTGGAACTCCTGGCACATTGCCCACCAGCAATCCCGTGTCTGGATCGCATTCGATCTGAATGGACGGGACACAAAGGCCAGCGCTTTGCTTCTGCAGGAACTTTGCAATCCGGGGGTCGGAAGCCTGGATCGTCTGCACGCGGCCATCGACATACCCGGTGAGGGGGATGCCAGCGCGTGTGTTCGATGCGACCGCGTTGGCCACAGCTTCCCTTGCTAGCTGAGTTAGCTGATCAGCATCCAATCCGTGAAAAGTAGGAGTCGCGCGTTCCATGCGGGGAAGGCTACAGCCATTGATGACCGGGGGCAAGGCCGCTTAGATCAGACCGATCCCCTCGTGCACGTGTTTTGAGATCGCAATGCGCACCTCGTGGTGCACTAAGTCACGAAGGTGGTACAGCCCTTTCGCGTTCTTCAGACCTGCAGCCTTCACCACTTGTTCGACAGTGAAGTCACTATTGAGCCATCGCACAAGGACGGTGTTTCGGACAACCTGTGGCCCCAGACGCGCGGGAGGCGGCAGGTTACTGCTTTGACATGCCGTTCGAATGGTTTTGGTCACCAGATACAGGAGTGCGTGCATAGACATGGATGGCGATTTCCGCGAACAAAACAGCACCTCATGATCTTGGGCCGGCTCATAGCACTTACGGGCAGACAGCCATTCTCCGAGGGCTTTCGCCACTGACGCTGGCACATGCATGACCCTGTGGTCTCCGCGTGTTTCGTTTTCTACCCGCAACGCAGTGATCTTGCCATTCGGAATTGCCTTGCGTGGATCCTCATCTCCTTCGATCAATACGTCCTTCACCGTCAGTTGCCGTATCTCTCTGGGAGCAAGTCCAAGATGAAAAATTACCATCAATATCGCGCGATTTCGCCTCTCAATCAGGTCATCACCAACTGGGAAGGCAGCAAACGCTGCTTTCCAGAGCGCATCTGAGAGGATGGTCCCCTTGGGATCCTCGCTTGGCGGCATGTCCTCCCCCAGCAAGCCAAGAGCCGGATTTGCATTCACCCACTTCTGTGACAGCGCGAATTGGTAGATTCGGTTTATGGCGCTCCAATAGCGCCTGCGAGTGATGAGACTGACCGTACCTTGTTTTTTTGAAGCCCGTAAGCTGCCGTTGATGAAATTGTGGACGTCTACGGCAGTGGCCTTGTGCCAAGCGGTAGCAGACATAGCTTGCCCGTCGATGTTGGAATGTTGACTCAACGACGTAAGCCAGCGTTTCCAAATTAGCCGATAGAGAACCGCCCCCTTAGGGGTCAGCCAATCGCGATCGTCGTTGGCTCGATTGTTGAACCAGAGCTCAAACACCTCTGGTCCCAAAGGCCTAGGCACAGGGGATAAGAGGTGATTCTCCTGCAGAGGCAAGTCAGACATAGAGCTTTTCGAAGTTTTGAATGCACATTACATGACATGACAAATAGTAAGCCATCATGCCATCTCATATCCGAAAGCTACGCATAAAGCATAGGAATAAAAAGCCAATCAGCAAATGAAGACGCTGATGACTGTGAAATCCGTTCATGTAATGTGCATTCAATTGCCGGCCTAGTCGCTCGCGAAGATCGGCACCGGTATGCCGATGCTCCTAGGAGGTTTGCTCACGATGGAAATACTACCCCCTCCCCCCGAAGGGTTGGGCAAACGGTAAACGTCGTTGCTATGCTGCGGACTGAAATTGCTCAATGAACTGCGCCAGAGCCTGGGCTGTAGGCTCGCCCCAGAGCTCCTTGGCATACCAGGTTGAGAAGAGGGAGCGGACCATGGCGCTTTCGATGCCCTTATCAAGCTTGATGGACTTGTTTAGGTTTTGTGCCTTGAACGCGTCGAAGATCTGCTTGTGCTCCTTTTCATCGAGCTCTTTATAAACGGCCAACGCGTCCTGCGCGCGTGCGGCGAGGAACTTCTCCATCACCGACGGACCTGCGGGGTTCTTTTTAGAAATCGTCTTGGGAGCGCTTAACAGCAAAGAACTCGGATTTCTAGCAATGTCTTGGAGAGTCCATCGAAAATACCCCGCCGGCGTGCCCAGTGGACTCATGCTGGTGGACTCGGCTCTGATTTCCACTCGGGAAATGGCAGCGCGGATGACATCGTCTTGGTACTGAGCGGCCAAGTCTGATGCGTCAGCCTGGCTGAATCCGAACTTCATAATTCTTCCAATCAACTCCACATCGATCACTGGAGGTGCGGGGAATTCGAGCTGCGGCTGCTTGTTTTGCTCGACACGAAATTGAAGCTTTTCCACCCTACGCCCGTTCTTATGCTCAACGAGCTCAATGTTGATGTCGGTCAGCGCATTAATTTCCGCAATGGCTGGCTTGATCGTGTCCCGCTTGAAATACTTATATACCGGTGGAGCCTCAGCGGATATCGGATTTCCAGTAATGACACCGTACCAGTGCTCGTAGCTCTGGATAAAGGTCAACTTCGACGGGTTGGTGGCATAGCGCCTACAGATCTCATAGAGAGCAAGCGCCGAGCCAGATTTGAGCGAACTTTGGTAGACGATTGACAGCCGCGTATAAGTACTCGGTGCCATAACTTGCTCATGGACCTCCGGCGGGAAGGCGAAACCGAACCATACTTGGCCAGAGTGCTTATTGAACCCCTCGGGGTTCACCAACGTCACCGACGAAACCAAACGCTCACTGGTCCACTGGCGCTCGTTCTCCATGAGCAGCTTGATGTTCTGCATGTCCTCCAGTTGTCGCTTGAGGTACTGGACGTCTTTGCTGTCGTATGCGGCGTCTCGAGCCAGGTCTGACAACGGGATCCAAAAATATTTCTTTGCAGCTGGCGTATTGATGGGAGCGTTAAGGCCGGGCTCCTTCATCTCCTGCGCGTGATACATCATCACATTGAAAACCTTGCGCGACAGCAAAGACAGGTTGCCTTCGACAACACGAAGACCGATGGCTTCGTTCGTCTTTCGAAATTGCTTGAGATCGCCTGATTCGAGGGTCGTCAGCGCATCGCTTCGAGCCTTGCTCTTCCTTGTCGCCATCGACAGCCTTTCAGTGTCACCTGCCCATCTCTTTCGCCGCAGCAATGGCCGCCCTCATCGGTGAAAATTTCGATGAAATTTTTCACCTTTGTATGAGCACCTCGCTTTTTCACTTTTCGATGAGATCATAGCGCGCTCACCGCATGAATTGATAGCTTCTCTTTAAATCTCAAGCAGTTATCCAACAGGTACAAGAGATCAGGTCCCTGTAAAGGCTCACCAATGTCCCTGAATCCACTCACCTATGCTCCCTGTAGAAGCTCACCCAAAACTCATTTGCTCCCCGGTGAGTCTCACCTGTGTCCCTGTAGATGCTCACCTAGGTCCCTGAATCCACTCACCGGATCGCCCACTACCCCGCGCCAGTGCTGCATTTGATTGACCTTAATTTGTATTTAATGAATCCAAGGGTATTTTCAAAAAGATTCTCAATGCGAAGATGCCACTCTTGAGGAATACGAACAACCAAATACCGTCACCAGAAAGTTCGAAGACCCAGTTCTGGTCCCTCAGGCACGCCTGGTACCGATTCCACCACTGCAACGAACTCTCACAGCTCAAAACTGATCGGACCCTCGCCCTATCCCTCCTTTACTGGCAGCCGCCTCTTTACATGGTCCAGCGCCTCTCTGTACGCGCATCGGAAACACCAACTTATACGTTATCGAGACGGGGATTTCCATTGGTCCCTGATGAAGCTCACCTATCGTTTGCATAAAGACTCACAGGGGCGTCAAGACTCATCAGCAGCCCTTCCGCTTCGACGCCGCTTTCGAGGACCTCTTTGGCCCCGTTTTAGGAGCAACATGAGGTAGTCGTTTGCCATCAAGCCATAAATAGGTCCCTGTAGAGGCTCACCATACAATTGATGTGTCGAAAAAAACCCAATAAATGCGCACTCTCCGAGAGAGTGGGCGCTCACTTTTTATTTTTGCCACGAACTCAATTTTCGAGAATGTGGTCCCCGAAAAATCTCACCTTTCCTGGACCGGCTGAGTATGGCGAGCCATATGTTGACGTCCAAGGTCCCTGAAGAAGCTCACCTTTTCATCGATACGTCGTGCAAGGTCCCTGTTCAGGCTCACCTTAGGGTCAGCAGGGATGGTTTTCCACGTTAAATGGTTGTGCGACCAGCGAGGGTAACCAGCAGACAACTGGTCCCTGTGAAGGCTCACCATTTGAAGTTAGCCGGCGAAAGGTGGTGTTAGGTCCCTGGAAAGGCTCACCTTTTGAATTTTCTAAGTACCGCGGGCAAATATGGTCGCGGAAACCAAGAAGGCGATGTAGTGCGAGGATTTATTGAGCGCAGGTCCCTGAAGAAGCTCACCTTACGGCATAAAGCTGTCAATCCTTGGCTCTCCGAGATGGCATCACTCGGAGCAATGGAGATGAAATCAGATATGCGGTGAGGATTCGGCCCTGAAAGTTTCACCTTTCATAGGTCCCTGAAAAAGCTCACCTTTTAACTCGCTACACAGGCGATGCACTCGATAAGCTAGGCGCGGTATAGCCGGAAGCTGTCTATAGTCCTTCGGACGTTGTCGCAGCCGCTATGTACAACTCTAAAAGGTTCCTCCAAGCTTGGCGCTCAGATCTGGTCCCCGTAGACGCTCACCTTTGGATTTGTAGCGGCGGGCAGTGGTTCTGGAGCTATATTGCCCTGCCCTGCCCTGAAGCGAATTACTCTTTCGGGAACAATGCCATTAACTTCGACGTAATCTCGTGGGCGGTCTCGGGACTGAGGCCCCTCAGACTGAGTTCGATACGGCCGTCCTCCTCGAAGGATTTGAGTTCGCCTTTAGCACCTTTGAAGCTGAGCACCTCACGTGTGGAGCGTGGGCGCTTCACTGGGCCCTTGACGGCGGCTTTGCGCCTGGCCACAACGTCGCGATATCCCATGCCTGTTTTTGCGACTTCGAGGATGAGCTCGAGAGTAGCCTCATCTCCCTCGACGTCCCAGAATTCACGGAGCGCATTGAGCATCTTGTGATTTAGCAGCTCCGGGTTCTCGGCTACGGCGTGTATGACTCTGTTGGACAGCCCGGCCAACGACAGTGTTCGACTGACGTGGTCCTCGCCAAGGCCAAGAGATTTGGCCAATGCTGCTTGAGTCTGATAAACCTTTTTTGCTAGCAGCTCCTTCCATTTGATCGCGTCATCCAGAGGAGTCTGTTCGCGTCGTTCAACATTGGCCGCGCGAGCTTCCTCGTAGAGCTCTCTGTCGCTTGCCGGACGGGGCCGAATCTCGATGCGTAACGTTGCTAGACCCGCGGCGCGAGCGCCGCGCAATCGCGTTTCACCTTCGATAAGGGTGATGCTCCCTTGGTCGTCAATGTAGCCTGTAGCGGAAATGCGCTGTCCTGAGGTCGACAGCGAAATAGCCATGTTGTCCACGGCAGTGGTCGTGTAGACGGCTCGGGGATTAAATGGATTTGACTTGATGAGGCCGACAGGGACGTCATAGACGTTTCCTACTTGGTAGTCTGAAGGGGCCGCAGTCCGATCTTGGCTCGAACCAACTCCTGGGGAGATATGCACAGCGCGCGTGTCTGCTAGTCCTATCTCGGATGGAGCCATGCGCGGATCACCCACGATGGGAATGTTTGCTGAGACTGATTCGACGGCAGCGACGCGGTCAGCGGAGACTGCTCGTTTTTTGAAACCGGTGGCCATGTTTATTGCTCCTCACCATTGATGCGGCTTAGGATCTCGTCGTAAACCGCTTGCATCTCATCAACCGCCTTTTGTGAGCGTTCGCGGCCTTTCAGCTCATGCACTGCGCGACCGCTTTTGCCGGTGGCCAGCCAAGAGGCTCGGTGAGCAATTTGAGATTTGAATACTGAGATACCTTCGCTTGCGAGGAATTCGCGCAGTTCTGCTGTGGCCTTGGCGCCTTCGATCGGTGAAACGCGAGTAAGAACGACGTGTGCTGGAATTTCGCCGGACTCGTGGCGAGGCCCCATCTCCTTCAGAGTGTCGAAGACATTCAAAGTCGATTCAACTTCCTGCTGGTCAGCTCCACATGGAACTAAAACGATGTCGCTGAGCAATGCACACTCGAGCATGGTTCTGTAGTTTTGAGCACCGATATCGACCACGACCAATGTGTATTTTTTCGAGAGATTTGCGAGTTCACGTGCTGGGTTCGGTGGCAAAGCGAGTACGGGAATTGATGGCGTGACGCCTTCATCGTTACGAATTTTCGACCAGCTCATCGCCGATCCTTGCTTATCCGTATCCAAGAGAACTACATCCACGCCATTTGCCACTGCCAAAGCTGCGATATGTGTTGCAAGTCTGGTCTTCGCGACGCCACCCTTTTCCGCTCCGATGGTGATAACCATATCAAATGTCTTTCATAAGGCAAGAATATATTGCGCTATTTTCGTTGAAAACACAATGCCTCGTCAATGTTAAAAGCTAGTTCTACGAAATGATTGCTATAAAGCGCATCGCGGACAGTGATCTGCTCCCCAACAATCGACAGCCGTAATCTTGGCTCGCGCCAACTTGGTTGATGTAGCCCAGCTTGAGAGTCGAAGTCATGTGGGTTGGCTCGAGCCAAGACGCTTGTCGCAGCGCTATACCAATGTGAATTCAATAACTGGCTTGGTAGGTGCCGGTGCCTGGGGGTGGCTTCGTGCTCAGGGGGTTATCTGCTTATAAGTGGAGTTTTCGGTATTCGCTGAGTAGCTCGACGTTTGAAAGGTTGGCGCGAGCCAACTTTCCGTTGTTGAGTTTGGATGGCAGTTGTCTATTTTGTGTCGGATGTGTGTTTTACGGTCTTTCATAAATGCCGTAAGAGTAAGTTCGCACTGGAGAGGCGTTGGGTTTATGGATGACTCAAGTGTTCTGAAAGGATGTTTGATTCGTGCCGTCTTCGTTAGATGGCGGCTGTGGCCGCAACAAGGAGGAATCTGTGTGGGTGCGGTGTTGGGAGTTTGGAATGAATCAGGTTCGTTTTGCATGAGTCTTGAGTGCTTTGCGAACTCTATTCCAGAATTAAAATTTTCCCGCGGATGTGGTGTCATTCACGCGGAATTCCGGTGCATCAAAATGCTGTGATGATCGCTTATAAGAGGGGTATTTTTCCAAGTCACATGGAGATTTCCGTTTAGTTTCTGGATCGAATGTGTTAGACGCCAGGTCGTTCCGGAAGTGACTTTGGTGTTTTTTCAGAAAGAATCTAGAAAACGTTGGGGGTCGTCAAATTCACTTAAAAGCAGCAGAGATGGTTTGGATCTGACGCTCCAATGGAGCCTTGGCGTAGATGTTCATCGTCGTGCTGATATTGGCGTGACCTAGCTGAGCTTGAACTACTTCCATGGGGACATCTCGTTCGATAGCGCGAGTTGCAAAGGTATGTCGCAGCCAGTGTGCCGATGCGCCTGTGAGTGACTGGCGTTCGGCAGAGGGGAGGGGGGATGCGTTGATCGCTTTCTTTAACCAGGTGCGTACGGTGAGGTACAGGGCCTGGTAGCCAATGGATTCCATAGGATCTTTGGCGCTAGCCAGTAACGGAGCCTTCACAGGAGTTTCCTGCAGGCTGCCGATACCGCGGGCCTCCAAATAATCCTCCAGTGCCACTAAGGCAGAAGGGGGGATGGCTACGACGCGCGGCGTGCCTCCTTTGCCCATCACCTGCAGCACATAACCTCCGCTGACATAGCGCAGATCGCCCAACTTGGCTGCCAACAATTCAGAGGCGCGCAGTCCAACACCCGACAAGAATCCGACAATGAAACGCATCCGCGCGCGGGAAGGGGAGGGGGGTTGCGCATCAATGAAGCGTTGGATTTCAGTCTGGGCGTCCTCGGAGAAGGCGCGAGTGTCCACGCTGTTGACCGCGGTCTTCTTCATGGATGTGCGGGTCTTGATCAGTGGCCATGGGTTCTGAACGATGTAGTCGGCCAGCTTCAAGTAGGCGAAGAGGGCGCCCACGATGTTGAGCAGGTGGTGTCGGCTCGATTGCGAAAGCTGTCCACGAAATGGTGCCCAACCGGGTTGACCTGGGCTGGCGCGCTCACGCGATATCCAGTGGGCTGGAATGTTCTCCGTGAAGGTCCGGAACGCCAAGCAGTCCTCTACCTTGACGTCCGCAAACGTGATGCCCTCGCGCTCACGCTGTAGCCAGAGCATGAAGACACGTGCCTCCCGCCAGAAACTCTTGACTGTGGCGGCAGAGCCTGCATGGGTCTGGATCCAGGTGCGCATGGCCTGCAGGTCGTTGGAGGCATTGAGCATGGAACCCGACCCCGACAGAGGTGGGTCCTTTGCCGGAGTCTGGAGAGACTCTTGAAAAGAGTCCCTAGGGAGCCATTCAAGCTCAAGCGGACGGTCGACCAGGGCAAGGGAGGGGAGGGCGAAGTGGCGCCTCAGGGGTGGGGTTGCTGCCGGTATGAGTGTGTGGAGGTGCGCTGCA
>ERZ650305.619-NODE-619-length-14088-cov-6.681465_pt1 | contig 14088 bp, 10 predicted proteins | sample MGYA00376241_ERZ650305 | MGnify/ENA primary metagenome ERZ650305 (study PRJEB26733, sample SAMN07839276) | wastewater metagenome | biome: urban; feature: artificial channel; material: waste water | place: USA: North Carolina | collected 2016-02-25 ... | reverse complement strand
TAGCATATTCAACAATCCATTGAGGGTGTAAATGAGACTCTGGTTCATCAATTAATAAAAGTGTCTTATCATTAATTCTTCCTGATTTTAATAATAATTGAATAATACTAAACGATTTTATTCCTGTTGCACAATCTAACAAATTAAAAACACTGCCATCATCTCTTTTATATGTAAAATTATATGTTGACAAAATATCATCGTCATATGAAACATCTCCTTTTATTATCTCAGAGCTAATTATATTTGTGATTCTTTGATAATTATTAATATTTCGTCTATCCTCAAATAGTATTTCGTCTAAATCATTCCAATGCTCATTGTCAGAATTGTCAATTCCAAGCATCATGGGAGTGTCAATATAAATAACATTTTGTATTGAATAAGGAATTGAAAGATGGTTTTTCTCTAATGAAACTATCAAATCATCATATTCAAAAACTTCAAAAACACTTGGTAAATCAGAGTCATTAAACACATTTATTAATTCTTCTTTTAGCAATCCTATACTTCTTGATTTTATTAACCCATAGGTTTCTTTAAATAGATTTACTACCTTTTCTTTAATCAACTCAAATGGAATATCACTAATAACATTATATCCATCTTCTTTTAAAATATCCTTTGCAATAAAGTTTAATCTTTTACTAGTATTATCAAAAAGTAATTTTGATTTTTGTAATCCGTAAGATAAATTAATTTTATCAATTAGAGATATAAGATCATTTTCAACCCTCTCATTTGGAGATTCACTTCTTAATTTATTAGAAATAATGGATAGGTCTTTCAATAAATCGTTTCTTAAAGCTCGTTCTGTTGAAAACAGTTCAACAATACTAATTTCTAAAAACCTTCTGATCTCATTCAATTTTGAATTTAAAGATTTCCCAACAAGCTTATCGTAATTTGAAGTTGTTTTAAACAAATAGTAAAGCAACTTAGAAATAGAGCTCTTACCACTTCCGTTTTCACCAGCAACTATAGTTATTCCATCAATTAGCAATTCTGCATTATTAATTGATCTAAAATTTTTAGTATTAACTCTTATATGAGAAACCATATTTAATAATTGTTTTTACAAATTTAATTTAAAATTAAGAACAAAACTTTACTTCTTCTTACTTTTCACTTTTTTTACTTGATCTTTGATGTAAGGATACTTTTGTTCCATATCATCTGCAATAGATGAATCTAGTTCTAATGCCATTTTAAGGGCGTTTTGTCCGTGTTCTTCTTCACCAATGTTAAAGAAAGAATTGCTCATTTGGTAATACAATTCTGCTCTTTTGTGTAATTTCAGGGCTTTCTCTAAGACCGTAATTGCATCTTCATAATCGCCAATCAACATTAAAACTTCGGTGTAAGCATACCAATTGTAGAATCTTTTGGGTTCTGCTTCTACCAATTTTTTAAGACAAGTAAGAGACTCTTCGAATCTACCAGAATCTATGTACAAAAACGCTAATTTTTTCTGAAAATCTAGGTTATTTTCGTTCAGAGCTACCGCTTCTTTAGCAAAATGAAGTGCTTCTCTATTGCTGCCCATTTCTAGATAGATATCGCTTTGCTCCATCATCGAAAGATAAAACTGTGGGTCTTCTTTCAGAGATTTTTGGAAAGCTCTCAATGCTTCTAGATTTTTTTTATCAGCCTTGTAGCATAATCCTATTCTATAAAAAGTAAAAGCCTTTGTATATTCTAGTTCTAGCTGTTCTTCATACACTTCTATTGCTTTTTGCCATTGTTCTAAAGCTTCGTAACACGCTGCTTTATTGGCATAAACGCCTGTTGCATCAGAATTGATGGCAAGTAAATAATCAAAAGCAAGAATAGCTTTTTCGTAGTTTTTCCTATTGAAATAGAACTGCCCCATTTCGAACCAAGCGGTTTCAGAAAAAGGAAACTGATTGATATAATTTTGGGCAAATTCTTCTGCTTCTTCGTGTCTGTTAAGTTGTTGGTAACACATCATCGCACTTTCCAGAGAATAATCATCTTGCGGATCGTGCTTAAGTGCTAATTTATAATGCTTTAGCGCATTAAAAGGATCGTCTAGATTATGATATTCGTCTGCAATAAAATTGTGAAGAAAATTTTCTTCTTCTTCTAATTCTAAAGCTTTTATGCAATAATCTATAGACTTTCTAGGATTTCCGTTGTTAGAAAAATATTTGGCACAACAAACCAGATAATCTGTGGTTTCAGAACACGCAGGTTCTAGCTCATTGATTAACTGACGAGCCTGTACATATCTTTCTAAATCCAAAAGAACTTCTAGTTGTTTTACCTTAAGTTCAAGAGAATTAGGATGGAGTTTTAATCCGTAATTGACGGCAGTTTCCGCAAAGTGCGTATCTCCCATTTCGAGATAAAAAATAACCAAATCTTCTATTTCTTCTGAATCGAAATAGAAATTCTCGTTATTCTCTATCATTTCTTCGAACTTTTTAGCAAGCTCATTTTCAAAAAATTCTTCCAAATTCTTTATTTTTTGTTTGAAGGTTTGAAATAGTTTGAGGGTTTGATTTTGTTTAAAGTGGTTAAAAAAGTTTCAATCAAACCACTTCAAACGTTCAAACCTTATCAAACTAGATAAAACTCTTAATTTTTTCTATCATTTTATCTGCCAATTCATCAGCTTCTTGTTGAGAAAAGGCTTCTGTATAAATTCTAATAATTGGCTCGGTATTAGATTTTCTTAAATGTACCCAATTTTCTGGGAAATCTATTTTCACACCGTCAATCGTAGAAATTTCTTCGTTTTTATATTCCTCTTGCATTTTTACCAATAATGCATCTACATCAATTTCTGGAGTAAGCTCTATCTTCTTTTTACCCATATAATAAGCTGGATATGTAGCTCTTAACTCCGAAACAGTTTTATTTTCTTTTGCCAAATGTGTCAAAAATAATGCTACACCAACCAAAGAATCTCTTCCGTAATGCAAATCTGGATAAATAATTCCGCCATTTCCTTCACCGCCAATTACTGCATTTTTTTCTTTCATTAAAGTTACTACATTTACTTCTCCTACTGCGCTTGCAAAATATTCTGAATCAAGATTTCTAGCAACATCTCTCAAAGCTCGGCTCGAAGAAAGATTAGAAACGGCAACTCCTTTCTTATGTCTCAGCAAATAGTCTGCCACAGCTACCAAAGTGTATTCTTCGCCGAACATTTCGCCATTTTCGTCAATTAATGCCAATCTGTCAACATCAGGATCCACTACAATTCCTACATCTGCACCTTCTTTTTTAATTAAATCACAAATGTCTGTCAAATGTTCTTTCAAAGGTTCTGGATTGTGCGGAAATTGTCCGTTTGGTTCGCAATACAATTTCACGACTTCGCAACCTAATTTTTCTAAAAGTGGCGGTAGAGAAATTCCACCTGTAGAATTCACCGCATCAAGAACTACTTTGAATTTTTTAGCTTTTACGGCATCTGCATCTACCATTGGTAAATCTAGAATTTTTTGAATATGAATATCAAAAGCATCGGTTTTGGTTTCATATTTCCCTAAATCATCTACTTCGGCAAAGTTGAAATCTTCTTTTTCGGCAATTTCCAGCATTTCTGCACCGTCTTTTCCGCTGATGAATTCTCCTTTTTCGTTCAAAAGTTTCAGCGCGTTCCATTGTTTTGGGTTGTGAGAAGCGGTTAAGATAATTCCACCATCAGCATTTAGCTCCGGAACCATCACTTCTACAGTTGGCGTAGTTGATAAACCTAAATCTACCACATTGATTCCTAAACCTTGTAAAGTGGCGGTAACCAATGAATTAACCATTGCGCCAGAAATTCTGGCATCTCTACCAATGACTAAAGTTAAATCTTTTTTATTTTGAGTTTTTTGAAGCCAAGTTCCAAAAGCTGCGGTAAATTTTACTACATCTACTGGTGTAAGATTGTCATCTACTTTACCACCAATTGTTCCTCGGATTCCTGATATACTTTTGATTAAAGACATTTTTGATTAAAGTTTAAGGTTTAAAATCTAAATTTCTGCAAAATTACTGAAATTACCAAGAGGAAAATGTTTACTGTGGAAAAATAATAGGATCTAAAAAACTAACTGCAACCGCAATCTTTATCACAATGTGTTCTTTTACTATCAAATTTTTTAGGCGTGAAATTTTTCTTCAAAATAGTAAACAATGAATAGCAAGACGCCAACACAACGGCAAAAATGATAATATACTGAATAACAAGTGAATTCATACTGCAAAGATACAAATATTATTTTTAAATTTTATTTGTATTTATTCTAAATAAATATTAATTTTGTCAAATGAATGAATTTAGAGCTAATCCATATTTTAATTTAATTGTTCCTGCGATAGATACCAACGCCAATCAAGAATTATATTGTGGCAAAAAGAAATGCTGCAAAAAATTCAAAAAGGGAAAAAGATGTAAAAAATGCCCAGGAAGAGATAAAATTTCATAATTTTGAATAAAATATATTCAAGATGAACAGAGACATAATTTATAATTTGCTAAACTCACAAATAGCAAAAGAACAATACGCAGCGCAATTGTACCTATCTATGAGCGCTTGGTTTTACGAAAGAGATTTAGACGGAATCGCTAATTATTTTAGAATTCAATCTAAAGAAGAATTAATGCACGCAGAAAAATTCTTTGATTTTCTGAATGACCTTGGCGGAAAAATTGTTTTACAAAGTGTAGAACAACCTCCTCACGATTTCACAGATGCTCAAGCTATCTTTGAAAAAGCACTAGAACACGAAAAGTTGGTTACCCAAAGTATTTTTGCTATCGTAAAAGCTGCCAATGAAATTGGTGATTATTCTACCGCTTCATTTCTTCAATGGTTTGTAAACGAACAAGTAGAAGAAGAAGCTACTGCATCTCAATTAATTACAAAAATTAAATTGGTGAAAGATAATCCTTCTGCACTATATTTATTTGACCAAGAATTAGCACAAAGGGTTTTGACACCTGGAGAATAAACTTAAAATCAATAAACGTTTTGAGCTACGAAGTGGTGATTTAATAAAGGATAGGATGCTAATCCTCTCAAAATAAAAGAGACATTGCTATTAAAAACTGCTTTCTGAAGCAGTTTTTTTATTGATTTATTTCAAAATCTGATAAGCAATCATAGAAACAAAATAGGCCAAACCAGACATAAATACCAATTGTATTGCAGTCCATTTCCAAGATTTGGTTTCTCTGTAAACTACTGCAATGGTAGAGATACACTGCATAGCAAAAGCATAAAAAATAAGGATAGAAATTCCTGTAGCAAAGTTAAAAACCTTTTCGCCGTTTGGTTTTACATCTGCTTTCATTTTTTCTATTACTGTTTGTTCTTCTGCTTCGTCGTCTAAACTGTAAAGCGTTGACATTGTGCCAACAAACACTTCTCTTGCCGCAAAACTAGATAAAATGCCTACACCCATTTTCCAATCGTAACCTAATGGTGCAATAGCAGGTTCCATTTGTCTTCCGATTTTTGCTAAATAAGAGTTTTCTAGTTTTACTTCGCTTTGAACTTGAAATAATTGTTTTTCATCTTTCGGCCCGAAATAACTTAATACCCAAAGAATAACGCTTACTGCCAAAATAATTTTACCTGCTCCTGTAATGAATTCCCAAACTTTACCCAAAACCAATTTGAAATCATACGTCCAAAGTGGCATTTTATAAGCCGGCAAATCCATTACTAAAAACGTTTTCCCTTTATTTTTAATGAAATATTTGAGTATAAATGCAGAAATCAGAGCGGTAACAAAACCTAAGAAATACATCGCAAAAAGTGCTAAAGCCTTATATTGAATTCCCCAAATGGTTTCATCTGAAAAGATAAGTGCAATAATGATGCTGTACACCGGAAGTCTGGCAGAACAGGTCATAAAAGGGGTGATTAAAATAGTAATTAATCTTTCTTTTACGTTTTCTATGTTTCTGGTACTCATAATGGCAGGAATAGCACACGCCGTTCCTGAAACCAAAGGAACAATACTTTTTCCGTTTAAGCCAAAAGGTCGTAAAAATCTGTCCATCAAGAAAATAACTCTCGCCATATATCCAGAATCTTCTAGCAAATAGAGAAAATACAAGAGAATCCCAATTTGCGGCGCAAAAATCACAATTCCGCCAATTCCGGGAATTATTCCGTCTGAAAGTAGAGAATTGATAGGGCCTTCCGGAAGATGTGTTTTGGTAAACTGTGATAGCCAAGCAAAAGAACCATCAATCCAGTTCATAGGATATTCTGCAATAAAAAAAACGCTTTGGAAAATAATCAACAAAATCAAGGCAAACACCAAATATCCTAAAATAGGGTGAACCAATACTTTGTCTAGTTTCTCTGTCAACAATTCTTTGAACTGAGGTTTTTTAGAAATAATCTGAGACATATAACCATCTATCTGTTGATATCTTCTGATGGTTTCTTGCACTTGTAATCTCTTCGGAACCATACATTTTCGGTCTTCTTGGTTCAGTTGAGTTTTTACACTTTCTAGTTTTCCTAAATAGGTATCAGCTGCAATTAATGTCCAAACTTTATAAAAATTTGTCTCATTAATTTGTCTCGAAATTTTGAAAACCAAGCCTAAATTTTCTGAAGGAATATCAAAAAAAGCCTTATCTGAAACCGAAAATTCATTGTTTCTGATGGCATTTCTAATTTCTTCAATCCCAATATTAGCTTTGGCATTGGTTTTTAAAATTCTATTGCCAATGAGGGTTTCTAGTTTTTTAGAATCGATGTGTAAACCTCTTTTCTCTGCCAAATCCATTTGATTAAGAACCACCAAAACCGGAATTCCTAAATCTTTGATTTGCTGAAAAAGCAATAAACTTCTCTTTAGGTTAAGCGCATCTGCGATGTAAATTACACCGCTATATTTCTCTTGCTCTTCTATTAAATATTTGGTAAAAATAGCCTCGTCTTCTGAGGTAGGATAAATGCTGTAAGAACCTGGCAAATCTACAATTTCTACTTCTTCGCCTTGGTGTATGTAAGTTCCTTGGTGAGAAGCGACCGTTACACCCGCATAATTCCCTGTTTTTTGGTTTTTATTACAAAGCAAATTAAAAATGGTAGATTTCCCTACATTAGGATTACCTACCAATAGAATATGTTTTACTTTTTGAGGTTCAGTTTGCATTATATTTTCCAAAATTTTTACAAATCTTGGTTATTTTTCGGGTTCTACGAAAATAAATCTTGCCTCTTCTTCTCTTAGTGCCACTCTGGTTTTTTCTTCACCATATTCTATATAAAGAGGCCCTCTGAAAGGTGCCTGATGCAGAATCACAAAAGAGGTTTCTGGCAACAATCCCATTTCTATAATCTTGTTGGGCATTTGCAGGTTTTCGTTATCATACCCGCAAATTTTTCCCTTCAATTTTTTGGGGAAGCAGCACATTTTGTTTGAGTTGATATTTTTCAAGATTTTTCTAAAAAATTATGAGTTGCAAATATACTTTATTTATTTTAATTCTAAATAATATGTCCGCTTTTTTTAGCTTTTGTTCTCTATAAAACCTAAAACTTGATTAAATTTGTAGAAAACAATACATTATGAAGCTATTGTACACCAAATCTTATGACACCCCATTAGGAAAAATGGTCGCTTTTGCCAATCAAGAGGCACTTCTGATGTTAGATTTCGAAGATAGTAAGTATTTTGAGAAACATTTTGAGGAAATTTCTGCTCAATATGGAGTCATCAAGAAAACTGGAAACAAAGTACTTTCTCTTTTAGATAAAGAATTAAAGCAGTATTTTAAAGGAAAACTAAAAGATTTTACAGTGCCTGTAGAATTTTCTGGAACAGATTTTCAAAAAAAGGTGTGGCAAGAACTTCAGAATATCCATTTCGGAGAATACCGAAGCTACCAATCTCAAGCAGACGCTATGAAAAGACCAAAATCTGTGCGTGCGGTAGCAAATGCCAATTCTAGAAATAAAATTTGTCTGGTGATTCCTTGTCATAGAGTGATTGGTAAAAACCTTTCTTTAACGGGCTATGCAGGCGGAATCGAAAGAAAAGCAGCTCTATTAAAATTAGAAGGTATAGAGCTGGAGTTTTAACAACAAAAAACCACCGAAAATTTCGGTGGCTTCTTTATGTTTTATATGATTTTATTTCATTTCAGAAATGATATTTACGGTTTCCTGAAGGTAAATATCTCTTTTCAGATTCTTTAACCAATTTTCAGATTTTTTAGCAAAAACCTCATCTGTTTTACCTCTTTTGGCTTCGTCTGCGTGTAGCGTAAAGTTAAGCCCATTGTTAAATTTAATTAATGATTTGAACTTTTCTATTTGCTCTTTTCTAGCTTTCATTAAGCTTTCGAACTCTTTAAGATTAAGAGTTACTTTCTCTTCTTTGTCTAGTTTTTCTTTCCACTGTGCAGATTCTAACAATAATTGGTAATTTTTATTTTGAGTTAATCTTTTTGCACTATTATTTACCAAATTAGACATATTCAAGGTATTCAAAGGAGCAAAACCAGAAGTAGAAACTTGATCCCACGGTAATGCATAATTATCATAACGCTCTCCTATTTCTTCGTAAGTAAAAATACCTTTCATAGGAATATCAGAATCTACGCCTTTTAGCTGAGTAGATTTACCGTTTACTCTATAAAATTTTTGAATGGTTAATTTCAAAGCTCCAAAATCATCGCTCGTATTTAAGAATCTATTAAGTTCTACAAAAGTCTGAACCGTTCCTTTACCAAAAGATTGAGGTGAACCTACAATTACCGCTCTACCATAATCTTGCATAGCACCAGCCAAAATCTCTGAAGCAGAGGCAGAAAGCTCATTTTGCATAATTACAAGTGGACCAGTCCATATCGGATCGTTTTGTTTATTTTTAAGAACTTGTATTTTTCCGTTACCATCTTTCACTTGTACTACAGGGCCATTTTTCATAAATAATCCCATAATATCTACCACTTCTGTTAGAGAACCTCCTCCATTATTTCTAAGATCTAGGATAATTCCTTCTACGTTTTGAGCTTTTAATTTTATCAACTCAGCTTTGATGTCGTCTGAAGCGTTTCTACCTTTTGCATCTTCAAAATCTGCATTAAATCCAGGTAAATTGATAAATCCATATTTTTTACCATTAGGAGAATTCACTATAATACTTCTAGCAAAAGTATCTTCTATGGCTACCTCTTCACGAATCATTTTTACTTCTTTGATGCTTCCATCTTTTTTTCTGAGCGTAAGAACCACTTCCGAACCTTTTTCGCCACGGATAAAACGCACCGCTTCATCTACCAACATACCCGTTACATTGATGGGTTCTTCGTCTTTTTTGGATTTTACTTTTAGAATTTCGTCTCCTTCAGAAATTTGCTTAGACTTCCAAGCTGGCGCACCTACTACTAGAGTTCCTATTTTTATTTTTCCTTTGCTTTCTTGGATGGTTGCACCAATGCCTATAACTTTTCCTTTGAAACTTACATCAAAATCTTCTTTGTCTTGAGGCGAAAAATAATTGGTGTGTGGATCAAAAACCTCCGTATATGCATTCATATAAACAGAAAACCAATCCATTTTTTTTCTTTTATCATATCTCTTAAACATAGAAGTTAACAAGTCTTTTACCTCATCTGTAGCTTTGGCTTGTTTCTGCTGAGGAGTAAGAATTTGTAATTTAATGGTGTCTTTTAGTTTAAATTTATTTACGCTATCCTTTTTCTCTTTCTGAGTTTGCTCTTTGGCATTTAGCGTTTCTATTTCTTGTAAAATATTATACTTGATGAATTTTTTCCATTCATTTCTAAGTTCTTCTTGGTTTTTAGGATACGTTTTTAATTTAGGCTCTAAGATTAATTCTTCATTTTCATCAAAATTAATGGGCTTGCTCAAAATATCCTGAGAAAGTTTTTCTACTTCTTTGGTTCTAGCATTCAGCCTATCCACCGTAAGGTTGAAAAAAGAAATATCACCTCTATTAAGGTAATCATCTAGCTTGGTTTTGTGCTTCGTAAATTCATCTACATCAGATTGAAGCAAGAATTTTTTAGCAGGATCCATCATTTCCAGATATTTATCAAAAACATCCGCAGAATAGGCATCATTAATAGGTTTAGGAGAATAATGGAGATATGATAAGGTGTTTTTTACACTAATCATAATTGTTTGCATCTTTTCCTCGTCATTTTGAGGAGAGTTGAAACAAAACATCAGCGTCATTAAAGGCGCAAAAAACAACAGTTTTTTTAGGTTAAATTTCATATTAATATCTAGTATTTTTTAGAATTAGTTTTAAAAATGATCATAATTGTTACAAGTTTAAGAAAACTTTAGCAAAAGTAAATGTAATTCTGCTTTAAAATGGTAATTTTTGAAATTTTATCAGAAAAAACATCAACTTAAACTCTTATTTATTAGAAGTTATACTGAAACCCGAATTTTATCCCAAATTTTCTGGCATCTTGGTTCTCCAAATAATTTCCTCTCCAGTTAAAGTCTATTCTTAGAATTCTTATATTTCCAAAACCTATATTTTCTATCCCAAAACCATATTCGTAATAAGGTCTATTAGGTGCATTAAGAGAAATATTGGTTGCATTGATGCTTTTAGAAACATCTCCCAAACTACCTACTGCCGTTCGGAAAAACGCCACTTCTCTTAATTTCAATTTCTTGATTAAAGGAATGTATGATAAAATTTTTCCGTTAAAATGATGCTCTGCATGGAACGTAGCATATTCATCTGCCACAAATTCATAATAATTAAGCAATGCAAATGTATTCGGAATTAAGCTGTAAGATTGGTTACCCGGAATTACGTTTTGTAAAGCCAAAGGAACTGCACTGAAGTTTTTACCAGCCTCTACATTTAGCAATAATCTTCCGAAGCTTTTCAGGAGAATTGGTTGGAAATAGTAAAACTGAAGCTTACTGTAATTAAAATCTGAACCGAAGACACCTTTTAAACCTTGCGTATATTTCAAGATCAAAGTTGGTGCTAGTGTACTGTGTTCATATCTATCTACACCATACTGAGAGAATTTAGCTCCTGGTCTTGCAGTAACGCTAAAAGCCATTTTAGAATCTGCAATTTCAGAAAAAACTTGTCCGTTTTTGTAATAATCTAAAGAAAATTTTTCTGGATTAGCAGATTTTATGGTTTGATAAGTAGCGTCTAATCTTAAAGTGAAATTTTTAAGAGGATCTATTGCCGCAAAAGCACTGGTTTGGTTTACAGAACTCAGATTAAAATTATTGCCACTATTCAAAACACCAGAAGATGCGAAAGAACGCGTCATAATACCTTCGTCTGTGGTTAATTGTGCACCTAATTGCATTACATCTCTTCTGGTGCCTGCTCCTATGGTGAATCTGGTATCTCTGTTAAACATTTTTCTAGCTTCTAAACCGTACTTCAACTGCTTGTCTTTGAAACCATAAGCTGTATAAAAAGCAGCTCTCCACATATCATTAGACGTAAAAAAAGTTCTAGCTCCTAGCCTTAGCCTAAGTCCTTCTACATCATTAAAACCAATGGTAGAATAAACATCGCCTATGTCTATTGCATTAAAAACATTAAAATATCCTGAAGCCAATGTTTCATAGATTTTTACTGCTTTTTTAAATTTCGGAACTTTATTAAGTTCGTCTATCATTTTATAAACATTTTGCTCAGATTCTGTAAGGGGTTCTTTTCTTTCAAGCTCCCAATAATCATCACTTTTTTGTACAGATGCATCACTTAGAGCTTCTGTTTTTCTATCAAAAACATCATCGTCTAAATTTTGGTCAAAAGAATATTTAGAAAAAAAGGTAGATTTTTTTGCCAAAAGACTTTTAGATTTCTCATTCTTCCCGAAGATAGACATTTGGATTTCTTGATAATTTTTTCTTGGCAAAAAGATAGAATCGTTGGGATTGTAATACTCTAATTCGTAGTAGAAATTATTCACAAAGTTCACATTGATGTTTCTAGTAGATTTTAAGGTAGAGCGCACAACTGCATAATTATCTTTCGAGATATAGATCATCCCATAAATAGAAAGTACGTCTTTTCTTTTTGGGGTGTACTTTATTTTGTAACAATCTGTACCTGAAATATTTTCTTCATTCAAAAGCAAATAATCATAACTTGCAAAACCATCTCTAGCGATAGGACTAGTAAACCCTATATTAAAAAAATTCAACGTATTATTGTAAATATCAATTTCTTTATACAGATTTTTGGCGGTATTTGCCACAACTTCGTTATTCGAAAAACCCGAAGATTTATTGGCGATAATATCTCTTTTTTCTTTTTTAGGATTATTTTTTCCAAAGTTTTTGTAAACAGATTCATTAAAATAGATAGGCAAGGTAAGATTGTTGCCATTATCTGTAGAATCTGCATACTGAAACATAAAGTCTAATCCTTTGAAAATCTTTTTCTTGGTAAACGCACTATCAATATTGGTAACATCTACTTCTATCTTTTCGTACTCCTCGAATTGAAAGTCTTTATAACCACCTAATCCGTTGCTTTTTTTACGTTTCCAGACTTCCTGCAAAATTTCGTAAGCAGGATTTTCTTTTTTCTTCAGTTTCTTTTTAGTAGATTTTAGATCTACACTTTCTATAGATTTTTCTTTAATCTGAGCGTTTAATCCGCTACAAAACAGTATAATAGATAGAGATATTATTCTTATAAAATTCATTTTTCTTCAGCATTTATGAGCTTTAGTGCCCAAAAAACAAGCGCGCAAGATACTACAAATATCATTCCTTTTGTGTAACCTATATATCAAAAAACAATTTTTAGCATTACTTAATATTAACGCAGAAAACATACTATTCTTACTAAAAAGAATTAATTTTGTGTGAAAATGAAAAATAAAATGACAAACAGACCTTTGATTTTAGTAACCAATGATGATGGAATTACCGCACCCGGAATTAGAAACTTAGTAAATTTTATGAACGAAATAGGCGAAGTAGTAGTGGTAGCACCTAATTCTCCACAATCTGGAAAAGGACACGCCATTACCATCAATTCTACCCTAACTTTCGAAGAAATACAACTAGATGGTCCTCAAAAAGACTATTCTCTAAGCGGAACACCTGTAGATTGCGTAAAATTTGCTTTAGATAAAGTGCTAGACAGAAAACCAGATTTGGTAGTTTCTGGCATTAATCACGGTGCTAATTCTTCTATCAATGTTATCTATTCTGGCACGATGAGTGCTGCGGTAGAAGCTGGTGTAGAAGGATTGCAAGCCATTGGTTTTTCTTTGCTAGATTTTGCTTGGGATGCAGATTTTTCTCAAAGCAAAGAATTTATTCAAACTTTAGTAAAAAAAGTATTAGAAAATCCTCTACCAAAAGGAATTGTGCTGAATGTAAACATTCCAAAACTAAAAAAAGAAGAAATAAAAGGCATTAAAGTTTGCCGACAAGCCCACGCAAAATGGGAAGAAAGTTTTGATGAACGCGTAAATCCTCACGGAAAAAAATACTATTGGCTTACTGGTTATTTTAACAATATGGATTCTGGTGATGATGCAGACGAAAAAGCACTTGCCGATGGTTATATTTCTGTAGTTCCCGTGAAATTTGATCTTACAGCGCACGAATATTTGCAGGAATTGGGTGAGGTTTTGAATTCTTAAAATTTGAGTATTTTAAATAGAGTGAAAAAATAGAGCGAAACAAAAATCTTAACCAATCTATACAAAATGCGAAAGAAAAACAAAGGAAAAAACCAATAATAATTAGGGTTTTTCAAAAATTTCGAAGTTTTTCTTCTTGATTTAAAACTTTTGTATATTTGTGTGTTAGCAGTAATACTATTAAAAAAATCGTAAAATATAAAAAAATCTATATTTTGAAATAAATTTTGTATATTTTTGTATTTTAAAAAAGTAAAACTAAATGAGTAAATTGCCAAAAGCTCCACTAGTAGAAGTGGTTTTTGAATTAAAATGGGATATTAAAATAAAATCAGATTTAGATGATTTCCAATATCTTTATGGTGATTTATATGCAAATTTGAAAAATGAGTTTCCAAATAGAGAAAGACTAACTCCACTAGAAATTCCATTTGATGCTTTAATAAACATTCCTGTATTTAGAT
>ERZ650305.597-NODE-597-length-14360-cov-4.360364_pt1 | contig 14360 bp, 2 predicted proteins | sample MGYA00376241_ERZ650305 | MGnify/ENA primary metagenome ERZ650305 (study PRJEB26733, sample SAMN07839276) | wastewater metagenome | biome: urban; feature: artificial channel; material: waste water | place: USA: North Carolina | collected 2016-02-25 ... | reverse complement strand
CTCTAGTCTCACCTTTAGCAATCGACTCTATTATCTTATCTGTTCTTTTTCTCAATTCTTGATCTGTCAATCTACCTTTTTTCTTGTGCATCATATCATTCTGTCTTCTTAGCAGTGCACTTACTGGAATTCCTTCAGTTGTATGACTGATTAATCCTATTGCACCTTCTGTGAATCCTACTGATTTAACTTTACCTGTCATTAAGTAGTAATCTTGACCATCTAATCTCATGTATGGTTTTCTTTCAACTAACTTCATTAGTACACTTTCTTGAGCAGCAATCTGATCTTCTGGTACCAATTCATATCTTAGCAATCCATTAGCAGGTTTTGTATAACCTTTTGGCACTGGGTCATATCCATCTATTGTAGCATCTTCTCTCATGCTATCTATGTAACCTCTATACATGTTCCTAGTTTTCTCAATTATGTCTTTACCATTATCTTGTTCTAGCAATTGTTTTATGTTTGTCTTATGTACATCATCAGTCATTTGTAATGCTTTTAATGACACTAGTTTATCAACTAATTCTACTGGCATTCTTGGTTTTTTACTATCGTATTCTGGTATGTGAACTCCGTGTGCTATGTTGTATGCATTCATTTGTTGATCTACTTTTGATGCAGTACCTTTTACCATATATTCTGCTAATCCATCAATCTGACTCATTGTTTCTCTATCAATCTTACCTGACACCATGCTTGATTTTATCTCTTGTATTGTTGAATTTATTTCATCAGCAATCTTAGTATCATCATTTAGCAATTCTTTTAGGTCATCAACTTCGAATTGTGCTCCATCTGCCTCTAACAGCAATTTAGTCACTGAGTTCTTAGTTCTTTCATCTACGTCTTTGTACAGTTCTGTAGCATACATTTTTACACCATTTCTTATGTCTGCTGTATGTTTTTCTACTACTTGCTTACTATGTCTGAACACCATGTACATATCAGCCACTCCATCTTTAGTAGTGTCTTGTGTAACTGTTCTCCATAGGTATTGTGCAATTCCTGTTTCCATTAACTCATTTAGTATTGGTATCTTTGCTATGTGTTTACTTAGTTTCCCAGCACCCATGTTTTGTAGTTTATCCGACCATGTTGTTACTTTATCAACTATTGGTTTAACTTTTTCATCTAACTCATTCATCTTACTAGCAGCATATGCACTTAGTGTTTCATCTTGCATTGAGTCTCTAACTTTAGTTTGTTGCATTTCAGCATCTAGTCTAGCTATAGTTGTTACCATATCTGCTATTATCTGACCTCCACGAACTCCTCTTCCACTCATCATTCGCCATATTTCATTAACTGCTTTAATTAACTTATTTAACACTATTCTGAATGGCTGTTTTTTACCTGCTTCTAGTTCCATATCTTTAATCAATGGAGTTTTAATCTCTAAGTTCTTGATTGCATTATACACTTTCTCATTTGTAGTTGCATATGCATAGAACTCTTCTACATTAGCAGTCTTATCGAATGTGTATTCGTACTTCATCTTAGCAATTTCTATTTCATTTGCTGTTGGCTTATCTATTCCATCTAGGAACACTTTATAATCCAATCCTGCATCTAGTGCTGTATTTCTTAAGTCTTCAGCCAATCTTCTCAATTGTACATTGGCTTTGAATACGTGGTGTGACATAGCATGATTTACTTCATGTAGCAGTACTTCACTTGTACTTGTTAATCTTGATGCTTTATTCCATCTTACTTTCAACTCTCTAGTTTTTAAGTTTATGCTACCTGCAGTTTGCTCAGTTGCATTTGTGAACATGTCTACTGACATATTTCCTGTATCTAAGTCTGTCATTGTTTCCATGTATGTGTCTATCACGTGTTTTTGCAGCATTTCGAACTCATTTAACTTAGTCCCACTTTTAGTAAACTCTTCTGCTGTCATTACGTATGCATCGAATATACCTCTTTTATCACTTGCTATTACACCTGTATCCATGTCATTTTGGTACCAGTCTACGAATATATCTACTAAGTTTTGTCCTAAGTCTACATCGAATCCCATTTCTTCTACATCATTTGCTGATTGTCCTATATTAGCATCTTTATCACTGCCCATTACGTCTTTTTTACTATCAGCAATTATATTATCATTGAATTGGTATTCTAACATAGCAGTAAATCCATCCATTACGTGTTGGTATACACTGTCATTTTTTGTGAATCCTAACATACCAAGCAACTCATTTACTAACGTTTCGAATAAGTAAGTTAATCTTGTCCCACTATATTTAGTTGGCATGTTATTGAAGTACTCTATCATCACTGGATTACTTAATGCTTCAGCTATGAACTCATCCATACTCTCAGCCCAGTAGTCTTGTCCAGTATCCTGTTCTATGAATGCTTTATTTTGCAATACTTCTAGGTATAATGCTTTAACTTTTTTAGTTGCAGGATGATCCGGATTTGTTTTCATAAATGCACTTGACCCTAAGTGAATTAACTCATGTGTTAATGTATGCTCTCCATTCACATGTGCTATTGCACTTAGTAATCTTTCAGCAATCTCAGCTTTATTCTTATTTTCGAATATCTTATATGCTGGACTATTAACTAATTCTACTGCTCTAACATCTTCATTTCTAATTTTTGCAATTCTTTTACCTTCATCCGTATCTTTTAGGAACCAGTCTTGTACAAATCCTGTAATTGTTTGATCTGATACAGTTTTACGATTTATAACAATCTTATTTGTTCCTGTTTTCATATGTCCGCCACTTACCTTGTTAGGATTACCTTCTAACAATTGTGTTATAGTAGTATTGTAGAATGATATACTATCCCTGTATGATATATCTGCCGGAATAATATTTTGTACTAAGTCATTTATATGATCTCTATATGTTTTTAGATCCTTTTCCATTATCATGCTTTCAGCTTCAGTATTTTGCAACAATGCATTTAACGTATCTTTTTTAACTGCTGATGCAAACCTTTTATTTTTCTTACTTTCTTCATATGTATATTGGCTAGGCATTATTGGACGAATAGCAGTATTATTTTGGGCATCTTCGATTACTTCATCCAATTCTTTACTTGATAAGTTTAGTATTGTTTGAGCCTGTTCTTGTTTTTCTTTTTGAGTTGGTCTACTCATGAAGTTTTCTTCATTCATATCTCTCACTTTTTGAACAACTTTACTAACTTCAGTCTGTTTAGGTGCTAGTGTAATTACTCCCATAGAGTATTTAGCTAGTTCCATTGAAGGCAGAACTACTGTTCTACCTGCTTTAGTTGGCTTACTTTTAATCTTACCTTTTTCGAATGTGTAATTTTTACCGCTTTCTAAGTATATTACATAGTCATTACCAATCTCTTTTACGAACACTAATGGCTCATTTGTTTGTTTTACATCACTGTGACTTATGCTAACAATTCCATCTGTTTGAGCTACTAGCGATTTGTACACTTCTTTTTCACGAGTAGTCATTATGTTGTTTTCTAAGTTTAACCAGTAATTGTTTATTGCGTGTTGTCTTCTTACTGGATCTACTTTTGGATTCAATTCAGTTAACTTCTTATGTACTGCTTTGTATCCTGCTATTTGATCTTGTGCTGAGCATCCCATGTTATTCCTTACATTCTATTTTTCTATTTACATTCTGTTCGAATGTTTCTGTTGGAACTATTATATCAGCTTCTACCTTATAATTCTCTTCTAACTCAATTTCAGGATACTTATATGTCAATCCATTTCTATGTTCAGCTAACATTTTCTCTCTAACTTTATCCAATTCAGCTTGTATTATATCTTGAACTGTACTTGGTTTAGCATTAATTTCTTCAGTTATTTGGCCGTACTGATATTCCATCATGGCCGTAAAACCGTCTAGCACATGTTGATATACACTATCTGTCTTTTTAAACCCTAGCATGCCTAACACTGTATCAATTAGCGTACTGAATGATTTACTTATTATGCTTTCGCCATGTCTAGTTGTCATTGTGTTTAAGTAACTAACCATTAATGGATTGCTTAACGACTCAGCTAGGAATTCATCTACATTTTCAGTCCAGTAAGCATTTCCTACAGCTCTACTTATCCAATCCTTATTTTCTAATGCTTCTATATATAGTGCCATTACTTTCTTAGTAGCAGGGTGTTCTGGATTTTCCTTCATGAATGCTGCTGATCCTACGTGTATCATCTCGTGAGTTAATGAATGAATCCCATTTAGGTTTTTAACAGCATCTAGTAAGTTTAATGTTAATTCTTGCTTTTTTGAATCAACGAATCTATCTAGACTTTCATTATTTAGCATGGCTTCATTGTAATCATCTTCGTTCATTTCCATGATTCTTTTGCCTTCTTCAGTACCTTCTAAATACCAATCTACTGAAATTCTATAAACCTCTGAATCTGGAACTTTATCAGTTGCTATCTTTACATTATTATTCTTATCTGTTGATCCTCCAACCACATCAACTCCACCATTCATTAGTGACTCTACCAGATTTCCTGAGAACGCAACTGTATCAGAGTAACTAGCATTTGGCTTTTTAATTGAGTCTACTAAACTTACCATATATGCGCTATATGAGTTTACTTTCTTTGTATCAATTAGTTCTTGCACTTCAGGAATGCTAAGTAAGTTATCCACACTTTCTTTTTTAGCTTTTTTAACCTGTTGAAATTTAATGTACATTATTTTATCTTGTTCTTTTGAGCCTATTATATGTGAGTGAACACCATTATCTTTAACATCTTTTGCTAGGTCCTGTAGCTCAACATTACTTAATTTTTCAACTTCTTTTCCATAAGCAAAGTTTTTATGCTTTTTGGCATATAGTTCTTTAGCAATTTCACTTTTGTTTAATTCAGGCTCTTCAATTGACTCAACTTTATTTTGAGCATTACTCTTTACTGCCTTTTTCATATCTACTACATTATTTAGCAGGGTAGAGAGTATTTCAACTCTCTCCTTAGCTTTAGTAGCACTCTCTTTGAATTCTTTTGAGTTCTTAGTATTACCTAATTGTTTTGTTAGCGTTTTTTCCAGTTCTTCTAGTATGCATGCCATTAACAGTTCTCCATAGTCTTTAATTTATCATTTACCCACTTACCAATAGCAGATTTTAGATTTTCATCTTTAATTCCATTTACTAACTTATTCAGTTCAGTAGGTATTTTCTCTTTTGTAAGTGTACTGTATTTACCCTTAGGACTATCTTTTGACTCAGTTAATATATTAGCATCAGTTTTACCTAGCTCTTTCATAATGTTGTCTAAGTGCCATTTAGCACTTTTTCCATGATCTTCATCTTTTAGTACTTCTTTGACAACTTCTAAATCACCAATTACTTGTACTGTGTCTTTACTAGTTAATGTGCTCCATAGCTTATCACCAACTTTCAATTTATCATTCAGTAATTTGAATTGTGCTAGATTAGCTTTTGATTCAGTTGTATTAGCACCTTTTATGAAGTCATTTAAGTCTAACACATAATCTACTCCATCAGCAATCTTACCTTTGAACTCTTCTGCGGTTTTAGCTCTGTCTCTTTCAATTACCTTTTTCAGCATAGCTTTTATTCTTGCTATTGTAGGGAATTCTTTAGCTCTTGCATCAGCTGATTCTTTAACATCAACTACTCCTGAACCCATTTGGTATAGGTGTCCTGAACCGTATGCTTTAGTACTGTTAGCTAATCTCTCAGTATTTAATCCTTCTGCAAGTTCAATTCTCTCTAGCATTTTATTAACTGACAATCCAAGTCTCATAGCTTCTTTAGTGTAATCAAACGCACCTTCGCCATTTGGTCTTAATCCTATCGCATCTTTGAATTGGTCTAGCAACCCATCTTCCTCTAATCCAGTTAGCATTTTTTCTAACTTATTTAGTTGGTCTGCCATAATTGATCTACCAAACCCTGTTTCAATCATTCCACTGTTGTAGTAATCTGCTGTATCTGTTAGCAGTGCTTTATTTAACCCAAGCACAACTGCATCATACACATTTCCTCCAGTGTATTTACCTTTCAAGTCACCTTTTAACTCTCTGTTGAGTGTTTCTATCATCATATCGCCATCAATCGCATGGATTGGTATTGTTGATGCAGCACCTGTATTTACTATTGGTTTTGACTCTTTAATTTGTCCACCTACTGTTGTATCACCAACTCTTACTCTACTTGAGTGAATTCCACCTTTATCAGCTGTTTTCTGTAGTGATTGATTTCTTACTCTACCATCTTGATTCCATACTATTGTATGTCCGTATCCTTCATCTATCAACCTATTATTAACTTCTACTAAGTCTTCTTTACTTAGTGCCATTGAACCTTTTTTAGCACCATCTGAGCCATACTTTTCAGTTAGTTTAGTTTTTACTGCTTCATGTAACTTAATCTTGTATGCTTCGAATGTTAGTATCTCAACCGATTTAACTGCATCTCTGTTCTTATCTACGAATCCTAATCTACTCTCGAATGCAGTTTCTATTGCTGTTCCGAATGTAGCATCTATTACTTTACCTATATCTTCAATTGATTTTTCATCAACTTCTAAGTGCAGTAATTTATCAGCTTCACTCATCTCTGTTGTATCTATTGTCATACCGTACATATCTTTGTATCTTTTCACTGGTATGAACTTATCTACGAACGCTAGTTCAGCAGTTGCATCTTTGCTATCTCTTAGTAGTCCACTTGCTTTTTTAATCGCTTTTACTACTGTATCTACACCTAATGAGTATGTCAACTTTTTCTTAATTGAATTAATTGATGCTCCGTATATATATACCATTACTGGACTTTTAGCAATTGATCTGATGTTCTTTAAGTTCAATTCTCCTATTTGATTTAGCATAGCTAATTGCTTATCTTCTGACTCTGTTCTAGCATCATTTTTTACCAGCATGTCTTTGTATGCTTGTACTTCACCAATCATTGCCACACCTATTGTTGAGTATAAGTCTTTGAACACAGCATCATTTTCTAACTCTGTTCGTAAGTCAATCAACTCTTTACCTGTCGCTGTTTTCATTTTATCTTCTATTTCAGCAGCATGTTTCTTACCAGCTTCAATTAGTGCTCCTGGAGTAAATGTTACATCGCCTAACCATTTCTCCACATACTCTTTTAATGCAGGCATTCTATCAGCAGTGTATATTCCACCTTTTTCAGCCATTTGTATAGCTTTATCTGTACCTATTTGTAGTAATGTTAGTATCATACCACTTGTTATTGCATCAATCTCTACACTTGATGCAGTTTTGAACTTACCTTTACCTTTTACGGCTTTGTCCCATTCTACTAGCAATTCTATTGAACTTAGTCCATGGTGTCCTTCTGAGTCATCGAACACTTCTGCCATTGCTTCTATGTTGAACTTACCATCTCTTACAGCTTCATAAGCCTCTTTGATTGGTCCATCTTTGATTACTTCTAATCCTTTATCAGTTACTTTGAATGTCTCATCGAACTTCTTATTAGCTGTTTCTGGACTTAATTTATCTGGATCCATATCAAGTCCTTGTAGGATACTTGCTTTCATCATCTGTACATTATCAGCATTATTTACATCTACTGTTTCTACTTTATTATCAGCTACTACGAACTCTCTGTGTAACTTACTTTCTTGGTATTGTAAGTCACTTAGCATTGTGTATCTTCCACTTACTGTTTGACCCCATGGTATGTAGAACTTTTTACCTTTTGCTGCTTTAGCAAATGTCTTTAGGATGTTCCACTCTCTTACCAACTTATCATTTCTAGCTTGTTGAGCTGATTGTTCACTTATGTGTAATCCTGAGTTTTCCACATCTTTATAACCCATCATCTTTAGCACATCTTCTTCTGGCATTTCTAGGTACTTATCTAGTCTATCACTTATTGTGTATGCTATTTCTTCTGTTTTGTTCATCTTAGCATTTGTTTCACTATCAATTGCCATTTTAGTGTTCATTACGAATCTTTTACCATTCTCTACTGGAGCCATTTTCTTGAATGATGGCAGTGGTCTATTTCTGTTCTCATTTAAGTACTGTAACTTATTCATTGCTTTGATTAGCGCATTATTACCATCTATTCCTAGTAACTCATCCGATTCAATCATTGCTTTATTCACACTAATTAAGTTCTGATTCTTACCTCCGAACTCATCTGCTTGCATATCCATTGTTCCATTATCAACTGCTATTGCTTGTACTAGTACTCCTAGTGCCGATTCGAATGACTCTTCTGTGAACTCTGGTGTATTCTTACCTAATCTAATCCCTAGTGCTTGATATACTTCTGATCCTATGTCTTTTCTTATAGCAGCTGAACTTACTAATCCATTAGCAGCATTTAGTTTAACTTCTTCTTGCTCTGTTGGATCTGTAATTCCTAGGTATTTACTCATGTCACCAGCATCCATGCTTAGTATGTTACCAACCATTGCTTGTGTATCAATTATCATCTTAGCTGAGTAGAACTTTAGTATAGTCTTTGTTTGTTCATCAATCTCTAATTTACCATCTTTAACTGTACCTATCAATTCTAGTATATCTACTGGGAATGAAGTATCTAATTGTGACTTAACTTTGTAACCTTCTAAGTTAGTTGGTATATTACTTTTATCTGCTTTTACAGTTAGTGTTTTACCATCTGCACTTTGTAACTTATCTCCAGCTTCTATTGGTCTATTTATAGCTACGTACTTATCAGCATACTTAATTACCAATCCTTGCTTATCTATATTCCCAGTAATCTTTTCACCAGTCATATGTATATCGCCTATTGTTACTCCATTTATGAACTTATCCATTGTTTTGGAGTTCTCAATTAAGTCTTTACCGTCTTGTTCATCTGTTACGAAGAACTCTTTGAACGATTTTGGTAGTGCCTCCAGCAGTTTCTTTGGATTACTGAATAAGTCAGCTCCTAACTTTCCGAATACGCTATCTTGACCTTGTGTTATCATTCTATGTACTGCACTTGATATATGGAAGTTTTGTAAGTTTCTTACCATTATCTTAGCACTTAAGCTATCTCCTTGTGCTTTGTATTCTGCAATCGATTCATCCACCAACTCTGCCATAGCTTGATTTAGTGCTGTCTCCGGAGTTTGTAGTCCTTTACTTGTTTTCTTTTGTACTGCTTCAACTCTTTTATCTTTAGTTTCAATCATTGGTTTACCGTATACTGTATCAGTATATTTAGTTACTTTACCTATTGATGTTTTAACTACTTCTGGCGCAATTCCTTTACTATCTAGGTAATCTTGCTCTATTGTATTAATCATTCCAAGTAAGTCATTTAACTCAGCTTTAGTAGCATCGAATTGATTCTTGTTCAATCTTAACTTATTTCTTAGTTCATCTAACTTGTTTAGCATTGATTTGATTAGTTTATCAGCATAAGCTATCAATCCAGCTAATGGATTTTTAGTACTAATTCCTTCTAATCTATCTAATCTTGCATCTACTGCTTTTTCAATTCTATCGAACAGCGAATTTAACTTAGTTTTATCAGCATTTATCTCATCTAACTTTTTAGCATAGTAATCTTTGATATGTTGTTTTACATCCATATCTTTAACTTTAGCTAACTCTGCACTTAGTGTTTCATCTAACTTAGCTATCTTCTCTCTCACTGCTCTTAGTGGATCTTTTGGATCAGCAGGTTTAGTTTCTGTTACTTTAACCGGTTCAGTGAATTTAGCTTGGGCTTTGTAATCTTCTTTATTAATTACTTCATCAGGTCTACTTTCCATTGTTGGTTCAATTACTACTTGTTCTTTAGTAGTTGACTCAATTTTAGCCACTTTTACTGGCTCAGCATCTTCATTGAACTTAGCTTCTGCGTAGTATTCCTCTTTATTTACTGATTCATCTGGCACTGCTTTTGCTGTAGTTTTGATTTCTCGATTAGCAAATTTATCATCAATCCATTCTACTGTACCTTCAGCAGTAACTTTCGCTACTTCTTGTCTATCTTTACCATTTACTAACTGTATTGTTTCATTTCCAGCTTTGTCTATTTGGTATGCATATTCTCCACCTTTAACTTTACCTAATTTACTTAGTATCTCTTGTCTTCTAACCATTTGTTCATTAGCAGTTTTAGTTGCATTGTATGCGTTATCTAGTACTGCTTCGTATGCTGTTTTAGTATTAGCTTTTAGGCCTTTTAATCCACCTGCTGTATTTTGTAGCTTTTGTATAGCTTCTAGCATCTGAGCATTTTCATTGATTAGTTGACCTAGCAATTTACTTGTTTGGTATGCTTTATCTTTGTTTAACTTCTCTAATCTACTATTAGCAAATCTTTCTAATCCAGTTAGTGTTGTTCCACCTGCTTTAGTTACTTTCTCATCTAGTAAGTTCTTGTTAGCTTTTGGATTTAGTAACGCACTTTCTAATTCTCTAGCATATGTTTGAATTCCTGGTCTATTTGGATCAGCTCTTAATCCACCTGACGGATCTAACTCTATGTATCCTAATTTACTCATTTCAGCATTTACTGTATCTAAGCCTTTACCACTTATGTACATATCTATTAAGTCTACTAGTTCTTTTGGGCCTTTTGAATTATCATCGAATTGGTCTGAACTCATTACATCTTTCATATCTTTGATGTCTTGCTCTAGTGAAGCTTTCATTGATTTAACTTTTTCTAGTATGTTAGCATCCATTTGAGCACCAGTTGTCTTAACTGTTGCATTAGCTTCAGCTGCTACTTGTTTACCTAGCTTCATAGCATTCAATTTACTTTCTGTTGATTCATTGCTGTTTATTAAGTCTTTGAACTGCTTAGTTGCTTCATATGTTCTTTCATCAATTACATCTTTAGCTTTGAAGTCTACATCTTCTCTAGCATCTAATTCTGCTATTGTTTTGTATATGTTCTTAATTGCATCTGTATTTTCCTCTTTAGCAGCTTTAGTTAGTGCATCTCTAATTACTCTACCGTATGTGAATGCTTTTGGAGCACTTTCATCTAAGTCTTCAGTTAACTTACCGTGTATTGCTTCTACTTTACTTACTACATCATCAGTTGCACCAGTTGCTAATCCTACTTCAGCTTCAGCTTTTAGTGGAGCTGTATAAGCCATATTTTCTCTAACTGCTTTTTGTTCATCAGTTTCAGTTGCTAATTCTATGCTCTTTTTAATTACATTTACTGCAGTTCCTGCTGACGGTAGCATTCCAGCCACTACTTCTGGAGTTTCTCCGGCAGTTCTTAGTGCTCCACCCATTACTCCACCAGCAATCACTCCACCAATTGTTTCGTCACTTGATGCATATTCACCTAATTTATCTAAGCTAGTTCTATCTTCAGCTTTTCCAGTAGCCCATTGCTCTTGAGTTGCTTCGTACCCTTCTTGCAATCCTTCACCTGCTGTTGACATTCCTACACCAGCAACTTTTCCACCTACTGTTTTGCCAGTTGCAAGTACTTCACCAACTCCTGATTTAACCAGCATTTTCTCAGCTATTAATGATGGTACTATACTAGCAGCTGTAGCGAACGCTTCTTCTGTTGTCATCTTTCGACCATTAGTCTTTTCGAATTCATCCATTTGATTATTTAATCTAGTTGCTACTACTGATGGTATACCTGCACCTGGAGTCATTAGCACAGCCATTTCTGGAGCACTTTCAGCTAGGTATCTATCTAAGTTAGTTGCTACATTCCATGCAGCACTTCCATACTCTTTGTTTGTTATATTTGCACTGTATGCTTTCTTTTCTTCATTCCATGCATCTCTAGTTGAGTATCCTACGCTTTTATCAACTTTCTCTTGATCTTTTCTAGCTTCTTCTACTGTTAAGTCTGTACCTAGTAATTTAGCATTTTCTGGTAAGTATTTATCTATGTTTTCTTTACTTACTCCTAGTGTTCCTGCTAGTGCTCTACTACCGCTTCTTGCAGCCGCAGCCATATCACCCCAGTATTTTACAGTACTTGCTTGTGTTAAGTCTACTGTTTCACCTAATCTACCATCTGGATCTTTAGTTCCTAGTGCCATTAGTTGCTTATATGCATCTTGTTGTTCTGGTGTTTGTACTTTAGCTTTCATACCATTTTGTTGATTAGCAAACGCATTCTGTCTTGGGTCTGTTGCAGCTATGTCAGTCACATTTTGACCTGTTTGTAAGTTAACTAATGAACTTAAGTCTCTCCCATTTGCATCTTTACCTACTATTGCTGTACCTACTTCCACATTTAACGGAGCTTCTACTGGTTTACCAAATTCATCTTTGTAGTGTCCTGTTAAGTTAGCTTGCACAGCATTTCTAATTAACGGAGCTTCCCATTTAGGTTCACTTGGACTTGCCACTAAGTCAGCCAATTTTTGTATTTGTTGTTGATTACCTACATCTATCATGTCTTGTGGAGTTAGTTGATCAGCAGGCTTTCCTAGTATTTTAGCTACTTGTGCTCTCTGCATATCCATAGCATACTTTGATTTACCGTATTCACCTTCAGCTTTACTGTTAGTTCCGTACATATCATACGGATTGTTTCCATGTTGTAGTTCCACAGCATCATATCTTCCACCGGTTGATGGGGTTTCTCTTAATGTAGTTCCTGAAGCCAAATTAACTGTATCTGCATCATTCATACCTAGTATTCTGTCTTTCTTAGCAGATAATACACCTAGTTTTTCTTGTACTTTATTTTGTAAGTTTGTTGTTTTTGATTGTGTGTCCGTTTGCGTTGCAGTTGTTCCTGCTGTTTGTTGCATTGGATCGTATATTGTAGCGTCTGAGTACATATCAGTTAATGTAGGCATGTTTTAGTCCTTAATTGTAAATTAACTACAGTATAGCTAATTTACTCTTAAGTTTTGTTTATTTTAGTTTTATCTTTTGAATCCAGTTTTATCTAGTGCTTCGAGTAATTCTCTAGTACTTATTAATCCTGAATCACTTAATTTTCTCATTGTAGCCACTACTTGCTCATCTGACAATTGTCCTTTGGCTTTTGCATCTACTACACCATTCCAGAATGTTCTAGCTTCAGTCTCATTTTTAACTTTACTAGCCATATCCAACTCATTTTTAATATTGCTGAAGTAATTTGGTGTTGCTAAATTAGTTGGTTTAACTTCATCTAATAATCCTTTAGCTTCTTTAGCATTTTCTAATGCTCCTAGTAATCGGCTACCTTGATTTCCGGATTGTCCTAGTACAGCATCTGCATTAATCCCATTTAACTTATCTGTAGCAACTCTACCTGTTCCTGTCCAATTTGCTCCACCTTGAGGTCTTAAGTTCTCTAGTAATTTAGGAGCATCTTCAATTACCATAGGCTTTGTTGCAGGTGTTAATAAATTCTCCAGCTTACTTAATCCTGTGCCTATTTTTGGTAATCCCCCAACAGCATATCCTGATGGGCCTAGTGGATCAAGCAATTCTCTTCTTAGAGTATTTGCATACCCACTTACTTTATCACCTACTGTCCTAGGATTAAGTTTTAACTTTTCATCCATTAGAATTAAGTTTTCAGGAGTAGGTGCTGGATTAGGGCCTAGTATACTATCTATTTCTGCAGTTCGTTGTGCAGCAACCTTTTTATCAGGGTCTTGTCCACCTATTCCACCTTGTCTTTTTAACAATTCTTCATTAATAGTATATTTAGAAGCATTCTTAACACCGTCTGTATTTACTTTGCTAAACAACTCTTTTACAGGTCCTTCAGTAGCATATTCCGGGAATAGTTTATCAGCATATGCCTTTCTTTCAGCATCTGTCATTCTAGATATGTCTTCTTTTTGTACTGTTGGTCTCTTTTCTTCTGGAGTAGCAGTATTTTCAAACTTGTGCATAAATCTGTTTGTGTATGCTTCTCTAGTAGGTTCTACACCTTGTGCTTGAATAGCTTTCTTTGTAGCATCTGTTAGAGGCTCATTTGAGAAGAAATTCTCAGTTTGTGATGGTCCTAAGTTATGTGCCATATATACTGTGAAGTTATTAACTGGAACTCCATTACTTTTTAATGTGCTAATGTTCTCCTTTGTTAACTTATCATAGTAATAATCTTGTAACTCTGGACTTTTTCTAACTTCATCTATTGTATGCTTACCACCCTCTTGTTTAATTAAGCTATTAATTGTACTTGGTACGAATTGGTATTTACCGAATGCCTTTGATGTAGCATTATAAGCATTATAATTTCCTCCACTTTCTACTTCACTTAAGTTTTTATCATATGCTGATTTATTGAAGTTTGAATCTCCATATTTATCAACTACCAATTTCTTAATTTCTGAACTTGGTAAATCTTTATTAGCTGCTTCACTTAGCAATGGTTTATCAGCATCTTTGCCGAATAACTCTGGCAGAACTCCTTTAGAACCTTCTAGGAATCTTTTTGGGTCGTAATCCACTACTCTGTAACCTGCT
>ERZ650305.595-NODE-595-length-14365-cov-9.155975_pt1 | contig 14365 bp, 5 predicted proteins | sample MGYA00376241_ERZ650305 | MGnify/ENA primary metagenome ERZ650305 (study PRJEB26733, sample SAMN07839276) | wastewater metagenome | biome: urban; feature: artificial channel; material: waste water | place: USA: North Carolina | collected 2016-02-25 ... | reverse complement strand
TGGTATACCATACATAGTTCCAAAGTACATAGTTGGCACCATCAGAAGGGTTGTTGGCATCACGCTCTGACGCATTACCATCGTAAGCCCAACGGAAACCTGGGAAAGCGAAGGTACGGTAGAAACGCTTGTCACGATTCAGGAATGGAGTCACGTTATCCAAAGTCTTCTCTGAACGTGCCAACTTGGTATAAGTATCGCAACTCTCAGGAAGCTTACCGTCTGACATCGGGAACATATTAATCAGCATCTGAGAAGCATTCTTACCGCTACCACCTGTATTAGCCGGACGAATCTGACGCTCCCAGTTGTTGTTCTTCTGATTATCGAGACCATCACCTGTTACATTATTATATAAGGTAACGAACACAGCCTCAGGATTATTACCACCATCGGTAAACATCTTGGCAAAGGCAGAACCATTCACATTGTCATTGGCAGTATACAGGTGATAACCACACTTGTTGATACGCTCCAAATCGGACTTCATGGTTTCATAAGCAGTCTTCCAACGGTTTTCATCGTTAGTACGATTGAAGAGAGGGCTACACCACAAAAGCATCAAACGACCCTTCAATGCCAACGCAGTACCAGTAGTTACACGGCCTTTCTCCGACCATCCCGAGCCATTCTCTGTCTTGGCAGCCAACATATCAGCAGCCTTGTTCAGGTCATCAAGAATAAACTCGTAAGTCTCCTTAGACGTAGCACGAGGAGTAACAGAACTTTCTACAGGATCCTGTGTTTCCTTAACCAGAGGCACACCGCCATACCACTTGAACAAGTTGTAATAGCACCATGCACGGAAGAAATATACCTGACCGAGCAATTCATTCTTCTGTTCCTCAGAAAGAGTGCTGCCGCTGATACCCTGGATTACATCATTGACATTACGGATTCTACCATATACAGATGCCTGGATATTAGACTGGTCGCCCATGAAGAAATCAGGAACCGAATTTGTGGAACTGGTAGAGCTCAGCTCAACCTGTGGGTCTACAAAAGAACTGAGACCACTGTATTCCTCAGTAGACTTACCAGCCTCATCCGCATTACCCATAGAAGGATACTTCCAGGTCAAATCGTTGGTTGTCGGCAAACACCAACTGTAAATATCGTTTACACGACCATCACATCCTTCATAATAGTTGTAGACGTCTTTATTTACATTGTCATAGTTCTTCTTTTCCTCCAGGAAGCTGTCACTACAAGAGCTGAAAGCCAAGGCTGAAACCAAACCAAGACTGAATAATTTTATTGTCGTTTTCATTGTTCTTTTCTTTTTAAAATTATATAAGTATCTCATTAGAATGAGAGATTCACACCCACAGTCCACTTACGGAGGTTAGGATAGCTTCCGTATGATCCCGACATAGGATTCATGAAGTTGTCTGGATATGGATTGTAGAAGTTGATGAGGTTCTGACCGGTAATATTGATACGGCAACTTTTGATGCCGATGCTACCCAACCAGCTCTTTGGCAAAGTATAAGCCAAGGTCAAGCGGTTCAGAGCCACACGTGCTGTACTTACTCTCCAAAAACTAGACGCAACAGCATTCACATCTGTATACTTCAGGTTAGGATAGTAAGCCTCACGGTTCTCCTTTACTACGAGATTACCTGAGCCATCATATACATCCTGATAAGCAAACATATTGTCTGGATTCCAGAATGAAGGCATGTTGCAATACTCCAGATTACCAGTTGGCTTCAATGCTGCACCAGGAAGTGTGGTATAACCACCCCAGCTTGCACCAATCTGAGCTATCAGAGAAAGTCCCTTCCAGTCTGCACCCAAATTCATGGTCAAACCATAGAGGTTGCTGCTGCGGTGACCTAACTCTACCTGGTCGTTGTCTACATCTACGACACCATCAGGTCCGGCATAAGTACCTGTCTCAGGATCGTAAGCACCACGAACATCCTTATACATCAACATACCAGGGCGAACCTGGTCTTTGGTCAGACCCATATAAGTAGAGATGTTGTACTTCGTGAAGTATTCCTCAATATCCTGGAAGCTACGGAACATACCGATGCATTGCATACCCCAGAGACCTACGTCTGTACGGTGACCAGGAGTAATCTGACGGTAGAGATAGTCTGTAACCCAGTCCATATTCAGTACCTTGTTGTCAGACCAACCTGTGTTGATACCAATACGATACTTGAAGTCCTTACCAATCTTATCCTTCCATGTAACAGAAAACTCACCACCCCATGAATCCATCTCACCGATGTTGGATGCAGCACTCTGTGTACCTACGGTAGAAGGAACAGTCTGCTTGATATTCATCAGCATCTCGCGGTTCTTCTCATAATAGTAATCGAAGGTTACAGCCAGACGGTTGTTGAGGAACTGTGCATCAATACCCACGTTGGTCTTGTAGTCTTTATCCCAATGAACGTCTGAATTTACAGCAGAATTGTTCTTGTTGATAGTGATACGGTTGCCAGAATCCTTACCAGTCTCGAATACTGTACCACGGTTAGCATCCTGTGCATAAACCTGCATCCATTGCCATGCCGCTGTATTGTCTCGACCGGTCATACCCCAGGAAGCACGGAGCTTCAGGAAGTCAACTCCCTTCACCTTGTTACGGAACCAGCTCTCCTCAGAGATTACCCAACCTGCAGAGAAAGCAGGGAAAGTTCCCCAGTAGTTCTTTGGAGCAAACTTGGTTGATGCATCAGAACGAACCAGAGCCTCGAAGAGATACTTGTTGGCGTATGCATAGTTGATACGGCCGATATATGAAAGGGTACCGCTCTCACTACGGGTAAACATAGTAGTCATCTCACCTGTTGCAGAGTTATACTGACCGGTAGTGAAAGGATATGGGGTCAAACGCTTTCCCTGCAAGTACTCACTCTCTGCCTCAGACTTTTCAATAGAGAACAGACCACCCAGATGATGCTGACCGAAATCGCGCTGATACTGGGCTGTGAAGTTCATCTGATAGTTATCAGTACGAACCATGGTACGAGCCAGATAGTCACCATTGGCGGTTGTCACACCATTGAAGTTAGACGCTGCCAGGTAATCGAAATCTGCATTATCGCCGCTGGTAGGAGTATAAAGGTGGTTACCGCTACCATAACGAGTCAACATCTGATAGAGGGTGAAGTTTGAACCATACTCATTACCCTTATCGGTATTAATACTCTTGGAATAAGAGAAGCGCAACTTCAATCCCTTCAGAATCTTGCTCCAACCGAAATCATAATTAAGGCTTCCGCTGATATTCAGGTTAGAATTCATGTTCTTGCGGTAGTCGCCATTATTCTGCAGAGTAGCAAAGTTATACTGCTGGTTCTGGTTCTTCTGTGTATTACTAGGACCATAAGCCAGGATATCATAGCCATTTACTGATTCTGGCATGTAAGTAGGACGGGTCAGAAGGAGGTTGTAGTCCTTCTCATCGCCAGATCCACCCACCTTTACCAATGGCTTTTCCTTTGTAGCATAGTCACCGCTAACAGTCAGATTAGCACCCAACCACTTGCTTACTTTTACATCGACACCGGCACGGTAGTTCCAACGGTTATAGTTGAGTTTACCGAGGTTACCATCCTGATCGAAGTAAGAGATACCTGCAAAATAGTTCACCTTATCGGTAGCACCACTTACGTTCACGCTGTGCTTCTGAGTCATACCTGTTTCCCAATACTTATCGAGCAAATCATAGTTCAGACTCTTCATTGCCTCCAACTCATCTGCCTGGAAAAGCGCAGTAGTCGCATTAAGAGAAGTATTGGTTGGGTCCTCAGCAGTAACAGCATTGTACAAACGACCATACTGATAAGCATTCAGCATCTTAGGACGAGAAAACTCATCGGTAAAACCGAAAGAACCGCTATAAGAGATGCGAGGTGCACCCATCTTACCCTTCTTGGTAGTAACGAGGATAACACCATTGGCAGCACGGGCACCATAAACGGCAGCAGAAGCATCCTTCAACACAGAGATACTCTCTACCTCTGAGGCATCCAGGTTGTTGAAAGCCTCAGCACCGAGGTTCTGGTAAGTGTTACCTACCTTTACATCGTTAGGATAGATATAACCATCGATAACGAAGAGAGGCTGCTGGGCTGTAGAACCAACTTCGCCCAATGAGTTGGTATCACGGATCATGATACGGGCATTCGCACCAGGACGGCTCTCACCACCACTTACGCTCAAACCATTAACCAGACCGTCCAAAGAAGAAGCCAAGCCACCATTAGCAAGGTCCTGGATTTCATCTGTTGGGATGTTGGCTACAGAACCAGTCAGGTGAGCCTTCTTCTGGGTACCGTAACCTACGACTACCACCTCCTGAAGAGTCTTGTCGTCAGCAACCAGCTTGATAGTACCACCATTGGTAGTAGCATCCCTAAAACCAATATAAGAAACGGTAACCTTGCCACCCTTAGGAACAGACAACTTATAGTTACCATCCATATCGGTAATCACAGCAGTCTTGGTACCGGCAACCTTTACGGTAGCACCGATAACAGGTTCACCGAGGTCATCGAGTACAGTACCCTGCACTACTTTATTTTGAGCCATTGCAGGCACAGCACAGGTAAGTGCCATACCAAAGGCCAATGTCTTTATATATTTACGTTTCATCTTGTTTCGAGATTAGATAGTTTAAATTATTTTCTCCAACGTGGATCACCGATTGTACTTGAAATCGCACCGGTAGCCTTGAAATTAAGCCCGAAGTTAGGCTGGGTGAAGTCGAGTTCCTTCTTGGTCTCTGCCTCAGCAAATCCAGCATCCTCTTCAGTAGCCAGCTTACCCTTATCGGTTCCATCTACTGAACTGCCGACACCCCAGACAGTATTCAGATTCTGGTGATATTCCAATTTACAGTTGCCCTGAATGAACTTCTGCAAACGGAAGCAGTCGTAGAAGATATTGTTATCATAAGTAATCACATATTCCTTACGATTAGGAGTATTGTTACCGAACTCCTTCTTGTCATATACACGGATAAAGGTATTATCCATCATGGTACAAGAACCACCTGCTGTAGGGAAGGCATGGTCCAAATCCTTGTTGTTGAAACGGAACATACGATTCTTACTATTGCTTTCAATATTGTAGATAGTAGAGTTCTTGATGGTAATGCTCTTGATACCACCATACCAGAACTGACCGCCACTAGGAGCCTTGAAGCCATTAGAAAAGCCGCAGATGATAGCACCATTAGAGTTCTTCTTTCCGTCATTACGCATCTGAACCACGCTGTTCATCACACGTACATCAGCAATACCCCAAGAGCACTGGCCTACAGAGAAGAGTCCGTCGATGACATTCTTGAAGGCACAATCCTGAATGATAATTGGGTCTTGCAGGATATATACATCGGCAGGCTTACCACCATTCTTGCCAGCACCAACGCCCTGAGACTCTGCAGAGCAAGATGCAGGTGGCTCTGGAGACATCTCGATGATACCACCCTTATGAGTTGTGGCAGAGCAGTCGAAATTGATGAACTTCACCTTCAGCTGAGCTGAAGTATAGATGGCAGCACCTTCACCCATAGTAACCAAAGCATGGCTCAGTTTGTTACCACGAAGGGTCATCTTGTTGCCCTTGAAATCAATTGAGTTATTGCAGGTATAAGTACCACCTGCTTCCAACTCGAAAGCCTGCTCCTTATCTGATTCCTGCAAGTTGGCAGCAATAAAATCAGAGATGTCAGAACCTGTAGGAATGGTCGTCGCTGGAACCAAAGTACTGTAAGACAAAACTGTTGCCTTATCAGCCTCAGTATTGTTCTTCGCTTCGTTTCCCAAGGTACGTACCTCAATCTTATAATTGGTATCTTCAGCTATCTTGAATTGGAAAGAAGTACCATCAATGGTATCACTCGCCACCTCCTCAGGATTGTCTGGATCATCCACATTATAAGCCTTACACTCGTAACCACCAGCGCCATAGACTACCTTCCATGATACTTGCAACTTATCTGAACCATCAGAAGCAGCAACTGTCTTTGTCGAGAGTTCAGGTGACTCAAGTTTCACTCCAGACACGCCGTCGTCAAACTTCTCTTTGTCATCAAAACCATCAACGGCACACGAACCCAAGAACATCGCTCCTACGGCAGCAAGTGCCAGAGAGAAGAGTCCTTTCCGCGCAATGAAATGATTTTTCTTCATAATTGTCTTTTTTAGGTTTAACTATATTTTGATTTATTTCTTTACTAACACGATTTATACTTTCCTAATCATAAAAAAGTAGTTTGCCAGTTATTCCCCGAAACTGTTACCGCTCTTGAAATACCTGTTTTAAGTAAGCGATGTTTCTACCGAAATTATATTTCACGTCTCTTACCCTCTTTACATCACGGCTCCGCTCTACCACCAGCCAGCCGCTCCATTTCATCTTGTCAAGCGTCTTCCTGATTTTCGGAAGATTAATCTCCGGGTCTTCCTGAAGATTTACGCTATCTGTATTGGAAGCATGTATCTGGACGATACGCTGGGCACCCAACTTCCGGAGTTCCTTGCAGATATCACGATGATGATCGGCTGCATCCTGGAAATTGTAGTAGACCTTAATCTGACTGCTGCCTACTTTCTTCAGCAGTTTCTTATCAAACTTAGCTCCCATTCCGGTTCTGATACCGATGGTGATACCCTCCTGCTTTGCCATCTCACCGGCTGTGCGAAGGCGAGAAACCATCTGCTGGTATGCTGCACAGCCTTCCTGCTGCCAGTCTTTTCCGCTACCTCCGAGTGGAAGGAAAGCCACCTTGCTGCCAAAGAGTTTCATCGTCTGGAAACAATCTTTCAAAAGGTCTTGATAATTATCACGAGTCAGGAAACTCTGAGCGAAGAAGCCACTCATCGCCATAGAAGGAACAGCTACGCCATACTGACGGGCTGCAGCCTGAAACTTTTCTGCCTGTTGTGGTTCTCTAAGCTGATTATCAAATAACACGCGTTTACCCAATCCGCCCATGTCAACCTCAACGCCATCTGCTCCTAATTCATGAGCCAGTTTAAACTCGCCCAGCTTCTGACGTTTCAGCATCATCCAGTCGCAAGCAGCTATCCTGTACCTAGGAGTTGCCGCCTGTGAGCATATTGGTAAAGTGTTCAACAACGTAAATAACAGAACCAATATAAACCTACTATGATAAGACAGTTGTTTCATTAGCCTTTTAGGTAAAAATGATTAGTCAACATTTAATTTGTTTGTTTCAATTGCCTAAAAGACGCACATTGGTTCACGCTGTAATCACCTTTTTTGAGATTTTTTATAAAAAACTTTATTTTTTTATTTCACTCTCCTGCTGCTGCGCTACATACTCTCTTGGCGACATGCCATATTTCTTACGGAAGCACTTGCCGAAATAGCCTACATCGGTGAAGCCGCAACAGTAGGCTACATCTGTGATACTCTGACCGGAATGCTTCAGCAATTCTACGGCATGACTCAGTCTGAAATCCTTCACCATATCGCTTGGCGAACAGCCCATCACAGCCTTCGTCTTCTTGAAGAAGGCTGAACGGCTCATGCCCAATTCCTGTGCCAGCATATCTATCTCGAAATCGGCATTGGTCAGGTTGGCTTCCATAAACCGGCGCACCTTGTCAGCAAACTGCTTATCCTGCTGTTCGGCATTAAACTTGCGCTTATACTCTGCCAGCTGGTTCTGGATGTAGATATTGTTCTTCAGCCGAATCTGATACTTCGCATAGCGGAAAGCATAGTAGCTGGCTACGGATATCAGAATGATGTAGATGAGATAAGCCCACCACGTAGCCCACCAGGGTGGAAGAATGGTGATGGTCAACTCTCTCGTGCTGTGAGAATCAGGATTGGTGGCATCCATTACCTCTACGATAAACTGATAGGTTCCCGACGGCACATTGGTATAGGAAGCCAGACGGTTCTTGCCGGCATAATGCCAGTCATGGTCGTAACCCTTCAGCTGGTAACGGTAGCTGATGCGCTCCGGATTGCAGAAATTCAGGGCAGCAAACTCCAGAGTGAACATCGACTGGGAATGACGCAGGGTGAGACGATCGGTATAAACCATCGATTTCTCCAGGATGGCTGGCTGATTGTAACTGCGGATATCGCGGTTGTTCACCTCTCCACCTATTATATATATAGGATATTGCAGACGGGTGGTATGGATACGTTCCGGCTGATAAGCAAGGATTCCTTCCTTGCACCCCAGCCATATCTCCCCATTCTGGATCAAAGCCGCAGAAGATTCCTCAAGCTGGACATCAGGGAAACCGTCGGAATTGTCGAAATGCTGGATGCGGTCTGATTGATAATCATAGCACGACAAGCCATCGGCATTTACCAGCCAAAGGCGTCCCATCTTATCCTCTAAAATCGAAATGATGACATCATTATGCAAACCTTCCTTTGCTCCCAAAGAAGTAAGGATAGGCAGATGCGTCACTTCATCAAAACCATCCAGACGACTCAGACCTCCACCAAAGGTACACATCCAAACCTGCCTGCTGTTATCTTTGTAAAGTCCGTAGATGTCACTATTGGCACGGGTATTGATATCGGTATTGCGATAAGTCTCGAAGCGCAAGTCGCCTACCGATTTGAAATCTGTCTTGAAAGACATCAGTCCGTCCATCGTTCCTACCCACATTCTCTGATGACTGTCCTCTACCAGGTTGCGGGCATCCATGTAGAGTCCGTAACCGGGATAGTTTTTCATACCATGATATTTATTATAGAAGCGCATCTTTCCGCCCTGTTCCTGCAGCAGATTGAGACCTCCATCCAGCGTAGCCACCCAGATGCGATGGTAGGAATCCTGACAGGTCATATAGACATTGTTGCCGCTGATGGAATAAGGATCCCGGGCATCATGACGGTAATGAGCGATGCGATACCCTATTGGTCTGGAGGCATCGGGAGTCAGTTTTACCAATCCGTCTCCCTTGGTAGAGAGCCAGAGATTCTGCCTGTCATCACACATGGCATGATAAATGCTGCCGATTTGATGATGGGCATAATCGAACACCTGCTTCACCCTGCCCTGCATATCCAACAGATAAACATTCTTGCTGCGGGCACCCACCAGCACATCACCATTCTTCAACTGGCAGATGGCTTTCACTCCACTCTTATCACCATCCGGCAAAGGGATGACACGGAACTGGTTGGGGGTGAAACTGACACGGTAAATGCCATTATCAGCAGAAGTGAGCCACAACAGTCCGTCCTTGTCCAGGTTCATGTTCAAGAAGTGGCTATCTGGCTTATGGTCTTGGAACTTAGGAAGGAAAGCCAGGTTAACGCCTTCCATCGTCTGCGGATCAATATAGATAATTTCGCCAGCACCGGAAAGATAGAAGTAACCATGATGAGAGGTGGCGATGAACTTAGGCTCCACCACCTTACCTACGCCCGAAACCGGATAACGGCGCTCCCATCCGGTCTTCGGATTACGGCACACCAGGGCGGTATGCGACTCATCCAACTGCCACACACATCCGTTCGGGGTATGATAAACAAAATGTTCCTTTGATTTACGGGCGAAATACTGCTGCCACATGCCGAGCGTCCACTTCCTGTTTTTCGCAGTAACAGGAACGGAATAAATCTGATAATCCTTTCCTACATAGTTGGCACGCGAAGCCTTCAGCTGTACCACATCCTGGCGCAACTGATAATTGAACGTATTGATATACTTCCGGGCATCTACCAGCGTCTGGATACGGATGCTTCCATCCTTTAATGTTTCTGCAAGAAGCAGGTTCTTATCTTTGGTGAGCAGGAGAATCTTGCCGGTACCATCTGCCTGAATCTTGATGACCTGCAGATTACGGGCATAAGGTTTCAGTTCTTCATAGACATCTTCGAAACGTTCGGTCTGCTTGAAGAAGACGCTGAGTTTCCAGTCGAGCGTCTTGATCCAGAGATTGCCCAGAGCATCTTCTGCCAACCATTCTACCTTACGGGGTGGCTGGTCGGAAGAAGAGATGTAAGCATCAGAATAATTGGCAAAACGGGAACCGTCGAAACGGGATAAGCCGAACCAGGTTCCAAACCACAGGAAACTGTCTTCCGACTTCAGAGAACAGTATACGATGTCGTGAGGTAACCCTTCCTTCGTAGAATAATGAGCTACCTGCATATTGTTCTGTGCCATACCCAACAAGGCATAAAGCGAACAGAGAAGTATGGTAAAATATCGTTTCACGTATGCAAAAGTACAAAAAAGTCTTGAAATCTCCAATAATCTTTCTGTTTTTTGAAGATTTCAAGACGATAACGATTACGTAAACGGAATCTTCTGCATAGAACACTCCGGTTACGCATTATTAATTATTGATACCGAAATCAGCCTGCTGGTCTTCTACCTCTTTCAGCATCTTTGCCTTCTGCTCGGGTGTAAACTCATGAGAAGAAGAAGTGGCAGAAGAAGCATTCTGAACAGATGATGAAGTGGCAGACTTGGCAGTCTTTGTACCCATCATCATGGTTCCCTGATAAGCTACGCTCTCTATCTCCAGGTCGGCAGGAGTAGGAGCATGAGTACCCGGGAACTGAACCTCGGCATGAATCTTAATCTTGCCCGGCTTCATCGTGCTGCGCACCAGGATAGGAGCACTACCCCATTCTACAGCTCTCGGATTGGCATTGATGCTGGCATCGCCAATGATTTCGCCCTCACCCTCCAGGGTAAAGCGGATATTCTCTTTAGCCAGACGGCGAACATGACCGTTATCATCGGTCACTTCGGCTACCACAACCACAAAGTCGCTGCCATCAGCCACCAGCGGTTTGCCCATCTCATCAACATAAAGACGGAGTTTGGTGCTGCGGCGGGAAGGCATGCGCTGGTCGGTACAAACCACCTTGCCATCCTTGTATCCCTCTGCTACCATCACTACCATCTGAGGAGATTTCTTCTTATAACTGTATTCGCGAGCCTCCCAAAAATCCCAGGCATTCTTGAATACCACAGGGGCATTAAAGGCGGCTGCCGTAGGATGAAGAACTGGCAAAGTATAGGTATGAGCACCCTGATAGGTGGTAAGACGAACGCTGTCACAATTAGAGAATACCGTCACATCGGCATCGCTGAACTGGGTCATCTCGTGAGCGATATGCACAAATGGCTGGTCGCTGCGCTGTGACTCAAACATATAATAAGCAGTCTTCTTCTGTCGGAATGCATCATAGATACCGCCCCAGTAAGGATCTGGATGATAGCCGCGCTGATGATCGAAAGGATGCCATTGGCAACCACCGATAAACTGTCCCGGTGTGTGCATCTCCTCTGTTGTCTTTGCCAGAGAATAAGCCTGGGTCAGCATCGGTTTCTCACCCCAGCTGCGGCTGGCACGGTTCAGGTTGTTATGCGCATACCAGTCATCCACATACTCACCAAACTCTCGGGTAAAGACACACTGGCTGATGCCGCTCATATCCATATCCGGCCATCCGTAAACCACATCATAATTTTCCTTGACACCTGCCGAATTCCAGTCGGCAACAGCCACAGGACGGTATGGATAAGGATACTCATCCTTGGTCAACTGCAGCGACTTCAGGGCGAAATCCTTAGGATAGCGGGTCTCATTCAGGATAGGCTCCCACATCAGAACCGAAGGATGGTTGCGGTCACGACGGATGATTTCACGGGTATTCTGGAACACACGCTCGGCAAATTGAGGGTCCTTGTTCCAATACTGCCAGCCCGGTGTAGCCACGATGATGAAGATTCCGAGTTCATCGCAGGCATCCATGAACGACGGGTCCTGAGGATAGTGGGCAGTACGGATGATGTTGAAACCGGCATTCTTCAGACGGAGCACATCTCTCCATTGCTGACTGTTGGGAAGTGCATTGCCCACATAAGCAAAATCCTGATGACGGTTGGCACCGATAAACTGACGGTATTTCTTGCCGTTGAGCCAGAAACCTTCCTTGCCACGGAACTCGAAGCTGCGGATACCTAACTTGGTCTTTCCGCCGTCCAATACCTGCTTACCATCCTTGATGCGGGTAACCACACTATATAAATAAGGTGTCTCCGGCGACCAGAGATGCGGATTCCTGACAGAGAACATCTGTCTGACGGTCTGATGTGCATCGCCAGCTGCCAGGAGCACATTCTGCGAAATGGTCTTGAGCACCTTGCCCGAAGCATCCAGCAGACTCTGCTCCACCTTCACCTTGCGTGCCTTTCCGCCCACATTCTGCAAGTCGACATCAACAAACACCTTCGCCTGCTTCTCTGAAATATCCGAGAAATGAACGAAGATGCCGGCATCACGGCGGTCGGCTTCAATCACGTTGGTGATAGAAATCTCCTTCTTATTGATAAGCCATACATCGCGATAGATACCACCATGATAAGCAAAGTCGAGTGTATACTGCGGTTTGCCAGGAGGATAACTCTTGTCATTAGAGTTGTCAGCCATCACAGCCACCACACACTTATCGCCCTTCTTCAGTCCCTGCTCTTTCAGGTTGACGATAACAGGCAGGTAACCGCCGAAGTGCTCCTTAGCCAGTTTGCCGTTCACATAAATCTTCTGCTTGCCCATTATTGCCTCGAAATAGATTTCAGAGCGATTGCCCGGCACGATAAAGGTTTTGCGATACCAGGCTATACCCTGATAGTTGCGGCAACCCGAAGCCTCAGCAGGTTCCAGTTTCACACTATGAGGGGTAGAAACTACCCCCCAGCTTGTATCATCATAGTCGGCACGTTCTGCGCCCAGCACATCACCCAGATGGAACCGCCAGTTGGGATTGAAATTCCACACCTCGCGTCCCTGGTTGCTGACAGGAAACAAACCCGCCACCGATGTATCATCGTAAGCCGATGCCTTTGCCGAGCCTGCGCCCAGCAAAAGCATCATAGCCATCAATATGTAATATCTCATCTATAAACTATTAACTATAAACTATTAACTATAAACTATTACTTCACTTCCCAATCGTCGGTACGGAAAGAGCTGACAGGCAGACCATCGTGGAAAAGGTCGCCCACAACCCAGTTTTTGAACGCATAGCGCACAGCCACAGGTTTCTTCACGTCCTCACTCTTTACATAAACCTTGTTGCGTGAAATCCAAGCCTGTGCCTTGTGGAATACCTGGTCTTCGCCGGCAATCTCGAAGTTGTCGCTCTTAGGACCATTGTTGAAGTAAACCCACTCCTTGCTGCGGTCGAAGCTGACTACAGCGGTATCGCCCTTGAACTCAACACTCTTGTAGACAGCGAAATCAGGCAATCCCTTCTGACCATAAGTATTGGCAAGAGAAAGCAGAGCCAGACGCTCGCCCACCTCCTTCTTCTTACGTGGATGGATGCCATACTCCAGACCGGCATCAAGCAATACAGCCATACGGCAGTTGCTGATGCGCTTCTCTGCCTCCATCTGCTTTTCACGAAGCAGGGCACTGTTGTTTTTCCATTTTATCAGACTATAATCGTAGGGTGCAATCTGACAATAATAGAACGGAAAAATCCCCTGCTTCCATTCCTTGCGCCAACTGTTTACCAGGGTCTGCATCTGGTCGGCATAAGTAGCATAGCGATTGCAGTTATCCTCACCCTGATACCAGATAACACCCTTCATGGTGTAACCGATGAGCGGATGGAGCATACCATTATAGAGAGCCGAAGGACAGCGCTGCTGATATTTCTTCACATCAGCCTCATTCCAAGGTGTATGAAGTTTAGGGAATGCCTTGAGCCAATCGCTCTTGATGAGATTGCCGTTGATCCATGCCTCACAGGCACTACCGCCCCAGGAAGTAACAATCAGACCTACTGGTACACCCAGCGATTGGCGCAACGTCTTACCATAATAATAAGCAGCAGCACTAAACTCACGAACGCTTGCAGCATCAGCTTCCTTCCAGTCGCCAGCCACCGTATCAACAGGATGCAACTGGGCATTGCGCTGAACCGTAAAAAGGCGCAACTGCTGGTCTTTACACAGCATCAGTTCTTCAGGAGTGCCCGCAACAGGCTGTGCCTTGAATCCCTTCATCGGCATCTCCATGTTACTCTGACCCGAACAGATCCAGACCTCACCAATCAGGATATTGTGAAGTTTCAGTTCCTTTCCATCGCTCAGACTCAGTTCATAAGGGCCGCCAGCCTGAGGCGTTTCTATCTTCATCGCCCATTTTCCCTGGGCATCGGCTTGAGTCTTATAGGTCTTGCCGTTCCAGGAAGCACGCACTTTTACCACCTTGTTGGCATCAGCAGTACCCCAGAGGTTGCATTCCGTCTGCTGTTGTAATACCATATTGTCGCCAAAGATCTTTGGCAGTTTCACTTCTGCCTGCGCTGCCAGAGTCATGGCAAGCAGCAGAGCTGAACATAACAGTTTCTTCATTTTATTCAATGT
>ERZ650305.591-NODE-591-length-14427-cov-5.236989_pt1 | contig 14427 bp, 10 predicted proteins | sample MGYA00376241_ERZ650305 | MGnify/ENA primary metagenome ERZ650305 (study PRJEB26733, sample SAMN07839276) | wastewater metagenome | biome: urban; feature: artificial channel; material: waste water | place: USA: North Carolina | collected 2016-02-25 ... | reverse complement strand
GGTTGCATTGAAAAAAGTGCAAAAAACATGTGAGGATGCACAAAAAGCAGGATCTTCTTTTGGACGATTTATGAAAGGAAATCTTGCACGAAATTTCCTATATTTTCCTTCAATTTTTCCGCCCTCTGCTGCTTTGTAGGTTATGGTTACCTTCTCTACAGGAGTTCCTTTTTTCTGGAAGATCGCCGTATAGGTTTTATCGGCTTTCACATTTTTGTCCGTGCGGGCTGCGGCAGAAGAACGAGGCGGCGATCTCCTCCAGCTCGTCGTCCACCTCCACCGTGTCGAGCACGCTGCCCTCCTCGAGTCCGGCGGCCATGCAGAGGGCCGAATACCCCGTAAAAGTGCCTATTTCCAGGATGTTGCGGGGCCGTAACATCCGCACGAGCAGCTCCAGCAACTTACCCTGGATATGCCCCGAGAGCATGCGCGGCTGTACGACCTGCAGATGCGTCTGGCGGTCGAGTTCGTGCAGAAGTTCCTCTTCCGGCGACGAAAAATCGTGAATATATCGTTCGAGTGCGTCCATAATATATAATTGTGTGTCGGGTCGTTGAAAACCGTTATTTATAGATGAGCCGCGATGGTGAGGAGAAGACCGACGAAGCTACGGCGGTCAGGTCTTCGGCCGTGAGAGCCTGTATTTTGCGATAAACCTCCTCCATCGTATCGACCTCGCGGTGCGCCAGGAAACTTTTGCCCGCACCGAGCATGTAACCTTCGTTGCTCTCCATCGAGATCGCCAGCTGGGCGATGAACTGTTTCTTGGCCATCGAGAGCCGCCGGGCCGAGAGCGGCGTGTTGCGGAGCCGTCCCAGCTCTCCCTCGATCAGCTCGATGCAGTGATCCGTGTTGTCGTGGTCGCAACTGAAATAGATGGCCACGATGCCGCTGTCGCTGTAAGGCGTGTAAGAGGCTTCGATGTTGTACGAAAGCCCGTTTTTCTCCCGCACCAGCACGTTCAGCAGGGAGTTGGCCGAAGGGCCGCCGAGCAGATTGACGAGCAGCGCCAGCGGCAGCCGCTCCGCGTCGTTGATCCCCTGCGCCCGGGCACCGATGATGCAGTGCGTCTGGTGCGTATGTTTGGTAACGATTCGGGAGAACGGTTCGACGGCGGCGGGTTGCCGGCGCGAGAAATCCCGTGCGGAACTTTCGATGTCGTTCAGGTAGCGGGCGACGGTCGTTTCGACGCTCTTGGCCGAGAGGTTCCCGATCGACGAGAAAACCATCTGGTCGGTGGTGTGCGTGCGTGCGACGAACTCCCGGATCGACTCTCCGCTGAAGCGTGCCAGGCTCGATTTCCGGCCTAAAATATTGTGTCCCAGCTCCGACCCGGCGAAAAGCATCTCTTCGAACGTATCGTAGATCATGTCGGCCGGAGAGTCCTTGTAGGTGTTGATTTCGTCGTAGATGATCTCCTTCTCTTTTTCCAGCTCCCGGTCGGGGAAAGTCGAATGGAAGGCGACGTCGGCGATCAGCTCCACGGCCTTCGAAAAGTCGCTTCGCAGGGTCGTGGCGTGGATCGTCGTATCCTCCTTGGTGGTGAAGGCGTTGAGTTCGCCGCCGAGGTTTTCGAGCCGGCAGTTCACCTGGTAAGCCTTGCGGTGCTCCGTGCCTTTGAACAGGGCGTGTTCGGTGAAATGGGCCAGTCCGAATTGATTCTTCAGCTCGTCGCGGCTTCCGGCGTTCACCAGCAGGGCGCAGTGCGTGACGTTGCCTTTGATCCGACGGTGAATGCCCCGGATGCCGTTGGGGAGCGTATAGGTGGTAAATTCCATCGTTGTCTTATTCGTTTTTCTCGCGGAGCGCCAGGTAGCGACCCGTGTAACTCTCCTTGCAGCCGGCCAGCCCGTCCGGAGTGCCTTCGAAGACGATGCTGCCGCCCCGGTCGCCCGCTTCGGGACCGAGATCCACGACCCAGTCGGCGCACTTGATAACGTCCATGTTGTGTTCGACGATCACGATCGTATGACCCCGGGCGATCAGGGCGTTGAAGGCGTCGAGCAGCTTGTTGATGTCGTGGAAATGGAGTCCTGTCGTAGGCTCGTCGAAGATGAACATCACGTTGCCTTCGGTGCTCTCCTTCGACAGGAACGAAGCGAGCTTCACGCGCTGGCTCTCGCCGCCCGAGAGCGTCGAGGAGGACTGTCCGAGCCTGATATACCCCAACCCGACCTCCTGCAGGGGGCGGAGCCGTTCGATGATCCGTTTGCAGGTGGCGTTTTTCTTATCATCGCCGAAGAAGGCGATCGCGTCGTCCACCGTCATCTCCAGTATGTCGTAGATCGATTTCTCGCGGTAGCGGACTTCGAGAATTTCATCCTTGAAGCGCTTGCCGCCGCAGGCTTCGCACACCAGCTCCACGTCGGCCATGAACTGCATGCCGACCTTGATGAATCCCTCGCCCTGACACTCCTCGCAACGGCCGCCGGCGATGTTGAACGAGAAGTGCGAGGGGTTGAATCCCGACCGCTGGGCGTAGGGCTGGTCGGCGTAGAGTTTGCGGATCTCGTCGTAGGCTTTGATATAAGTCACGGGATTCGACCGCGAGGATTTGCCGATCGGGTTCTGATCGACCATTTCGACCGAACGAAGCGTCGAAAGATCGCCTTCGATGGCGTCGAAATCGCCCGGTTTGAGCCCTGTGTCGAACAGCAGGCGCCGCAATGCGGGATAGAGGATGCCTTTGGCCAGCGACGATTTGCCGCTGCCGCTTACGCCCGTGATGCAGGTCATCACCCCGAGCGGAATCCGCACGTCGATATTCTTCAGGTTGTTCTGCCGGGCACCTTTCACGGTGATCCACGCTGCCGGGCTGCGCCGCGAGGTGGGCACCGCGATTTTGCAGCGTCCCGTAAGGTAGTCGGCCGTCAGGCTTTTTTTTTCTTTCAATAAGGCTTTCAGCGGTCCGCTGAAGACGACCTCTCCGCCGTTGTAGCCCGCCTCCGGACCGATATCGACGATCCAGTCGGCGGCGCGGATCACCTCCTCTTCGTGCTCGACGACGATCACCGTGTTGCCGATGTCGCGCAATTGTTCGAGCACACCGACCAGACGGTTCGTGTCGCGCGGGTGCAGGCCGATCGACGGCTCGTCGAGAATGTAGAGCGAGCCCACGAGGTTGCTGCCCAGCGAGGTCGAAAGATTGATGCGCTGGCTCTCGCCGCCCGAAAGCGTCGAGGAGAGCCGGTCGAGGGTCAGGTAGCCCAGCCCCACGTCGGTGAGGTATTGCAGGCGGTTGCGTATCTCGGTGAGAATGCGTGCGGCGGTTTTCGTGTCGTGAGCGTCCAGCTCGAGCGAGGCGAAGAAATCGGCGAGCGTCTCCACCGGCATCACGACCAGGTCGGCGATGGTTTTGCCGCCGATTTTGACGTAAAGGGCCTCTTTGCGCAGGCGCGAGCCGCCGCAGTCGGGACAGACGGTTTTGCCCGTGTAGCGGGCTTTCATCACCCGGAACTGGATCTTGCGCCGCTCGCTGTCGATGTAGGCGAAGAAGTCGTTCAAGCCGTGAAAATACTCGTTGCCGCGCCACAGGAGCCGTTTCTGTTCGGCCGTAAGTTGGTAGAACGGCGTATGGATCGGAAAATCGAACTTATAGGCATTGGCTACGAGCTGGTCTTTCCACGCCCGCATGGTCTCTCCGCGCCAGCAGGCCACGGCGTCCTCGTAGATGGTTTTGCGTTTGTCGGGAATCACCAGGTCCTCGTCGATGCCGATGATCTTGCCGTAACCTTCGCACGTCGGGCAGGCGCCCAGCGGGTTGTTGAAGCTGAACAGATGTTCGGTCGGAGGCTCGAATTCGATGCCGTCGGCCTCGAAACGGGCCGAGAACTCTTTGACGCCTTCGGGCGTGACGATTCGGCAAACCCCGTTTCCATAGGAGAAAGCACGGGCTACGGAATCCCGCAGGCGGGTCGGCAGGTCGCCGTCCTGCGAAACTTTGGCACGATCGACTACGATCGAGATATCTTCGGCACGGGTGTTTTCGTCCACGCGGGGCAGGAAATCCTCGATCGGCAGAGTCTCTCCCGCCGCATGTACACGCAGGATGCCTTCGCCCAGCACCAGGGTCAGCTTTTCGATGACGCCCTGCCCTTCGCGCAGTTGCAGCGGCGCTGCGACGGCCACGCGGCTGCCTTCGGGCAGGGAGAGGATATATTGCGCCACGTCGTCCTCGGTGTAGCACTTGACCTCCTGTCCCGATACGGGCGAGAAGGTGTGTCCGATGCGGGCGTAGAGGAGTTTAAGGTAGTCGTACAGTTCGGTCGTGGTGCCGACCGTCGAACGCGGATTGCGGGTATTGACCTTCTGTTCGATGGCGATGGCCGGAGCGATACCCGTAATGACATCCACATCGGGCTTGTTGATCTTGCCCAGGAATTGTCGGGCATAGGCCGAGAGGCTCTCCACGTAGCGGCGCTGCCCTTCGGCGAAGATCGTGTCGAAGGCGAGGGTCGATTTGCCGGAACCCGAAAGTCCCGTGATGACGACCAGTCGGTTGTGCGGAATTTCGACCTCGATGTTTTTGAGGTTGTGCACCCGTGCACCTTTTATATAAATGGACTTTTGTTCTTTTGTCATGTTTTTTTACGTGGATCCGGTCCCTGCGCCGTGCGTGTTCCGGGCCGGACCGATATTATTTCATTTCGAGGGTCACGCCCCCGATCTTTTCCAGTTTGCCGATCATACCTCCTGCGAGACTTTGCCGGATCGCCAGTGTCATCCGGCAGAGGTTGTCGAACTGCTGCGTCAGCACCCGGGGCTGTTCTTCCTTGACCACGCGCATCACGTCGTTCATCGCCAGGTACGAAAACTCCACCTCCACGACGGTATCGACCGTCCGCTCCACGATTTCGGCCGCTCGGATCGCTTCGGCCGCCGACTCCTTGTAGGCACCGATCAGGCCCGATACTCCGAGTTTCGTACCGCCGAAATAACGCACCACGACGATTAGGCAGTTGACCAGTTCGTTGGACAGAAGCTGACCGAGGATCGGCTTGCCCGCCGTGCCCGAAGGCTCTCCGTCGTCGTTGGCGCGGAACGTTTCGCCGTGCGGACCCAGCCGCCACGCGTAACAGAGGTGCGTCGCGTCGTAATATTTCTTGCGCAGCGCATCGAGCAGCGTGCGAATCTCCTCCTCGCTTTCGACCGGATAGGCATAAGCGAGGAACTTGCTGCTTTTCTCTTTGTAGATGGCTTCCGCAGGCCCGGCAAGCGTATGATAACTGTCCGAGGTCACGACTACCCTTGTTTTATTTGACTTTGGTGAACATCCTGTTCCAGCGGATGTTCGCGGGGAAGCTCTTTTCGGGATCCAGCGACAGCCAGATGAAGGAGGCTTTGCCGACGATGTGGTCTTCGGGAACGAATCCCCAGAAGCGGGAGTCCGCCGAATTGTGGCGGTTGTCGCCCATCATCCAGTAATAGTTCATCCGGAAAGTATAGGTGTCGGTCTGTTCGCCGTTGATGAAGATCTTCCCTTCTTCGTCCACACGCAGGTCGTTGCCTTCGTACGTTTCGATAATCCGCCGGTACAGGGGCAGGTTGTCGGCCGTCAGCGCAACGGCCGTTCCCGCTTGGGGAATCCAGATCGGGCCATAGTTGTCCTGATTCCACGCATAGCGGCGATCCTGCGGAAAGACATCGAAATTGGGACTGCGGGCGATGTATTTCTGTACGGAAGCGACGTTGTCCAGCTTCTCCAGTTCTGCGGCGTTTTCGTCGGTGAGCGCCATGTAGTAGAGCGTGCCCTTGTTGCTCCATTCGGTGATACCCAGATTGTCGAGTGCGTATTGGGTGATCGGCGAGGTGGTTTCCACCAGATACATGAACTGTTTTCCGGCGACGGGCTCCTGCGGCTTCCCATTGACGTAAACCGCCGTTTCCTCGATTCGTATCGAATCCCCCGGGAGGCCGATGCAGCGTTTGATGTAGTTTTCACGCTTGTCCACCGGGCGCGTGATGACCGTGTATTCCTGCATCAGCCGTTCGCGGCCGGCCTGATGTCCGAAAGTTTGCTGATATTGCCGCAGCACGTCGTAGTACGAAACGTCCTGTCGTTCGAGCAGCACCGTATCGCCTGCCGGAAAGTTGAATACCACTACGTCGTTGCGCTCGATTCGGCCCAGTCCCTTGAGGCGGTGATAAGGCCATTTGACGCTTTCGGAGAACGATTTTTTGGTTTTCGAAAAAGGCATCGTATGGTGTACGAACGGAAATGCCACCGGGGTATTGGGCATCTGGGGACCGTAGGCTACCTTGCTGACGTAGAGATAGTCCCCGACCAGCAGCGATTTCTCCATCGACGACGAGGGAATCACGTACATCTGAAAGAAGAAGATGTGTACCAGCGACGCTACAACGGTGGCGAAAATGATCGCATTCACCCATTCGTAAACGGCTTTGTAACTTTTGCTTTTCTTGCACATCTCGGCGTTGTGCCGCCAGACGTACTTGTAGAAATAACGCGTGATATAAAGGTCGAAGATGACGATTTCGCCCAGCAGCAGCCACCAGTTGCCCGTCCAGAGGACGAACCAGAGGATGTATAAAATACTTGCCAGGGTGAATCCCACCCATTTGTTGCGGAAGAAAGCTTTGATTTTTCCCATGTTCTGTATCGTTTATTTCAGCAGGTCGTCCATCGTATAGACACCCTTTTTGCCGCAGAGGAACTCCGCAGCGACGACGGCGCCCAGAGCCAGTGTCCGGCGGTTTTTGATCGTATGTTTGAGTTCGATCCGGTCGTCGTCCGATTCGTAAGTTACCGTGTGTGTACCCGGAACCGCTCCTTCGCGCAGGGAGGTGACGACGATTTGCGAAAGATCGTCGCTGGGTTCATTCACCCAGCCCGTCTTCCGCCCGATTTCGCTGATGATCCCTTCTGCCAGCGTGATGGCCGTGCCGCTCGGAGCATCCTTTTTCTGTGTGTGGTGAATCTCTTCGATCCGTACGTCGTAGGCGTCGAAGCGCTCCATCATCCGGGCCAGCCTGCGGTTGAGGCGGAACATCAGGTTGACGCCCAGGCAGTAGTTCGAGGCGTAGAAGAGCGCACCGCCTTTTTCCCGGCAATAGCTGCGCAACTCCTCCAGACGATTTGTCCAGCCCGTCGTGCCGCTGACGACCGGAATCCCTGCGTCGATGCACGCCCGGATGTTGCCGTAGGCCGCGTCGGGGGTCGTGAACTCCAGTGCTACGTCGATGCCGGCCAGGTGTGCGGCATCCAGTTCCGATGCGTTCGCCTCGTCGATGACGGCCCCGATACGGTGCCCCCTTTCGAGGAGTATTTTTTCGATTTCACGGCCCATTTTGCCGTGTCCGATGATCGCTGCTTTCATTGGCTGAAGGGGATTTTACGGTATATTATCGCAAATATAGCTATTCGCCGCCGAAATAAAAAATAGTTTCAAGTTTATATGGTTTGTTGGCACGAATTGAAAATAAAGTGTTAATTTTGTCGAATTAAATTCGCGACGGATCGAAACTTAAACGTCAAAAACAATTATAAATTATAAGTATTATGGCAAATAATCAGAAAATGCGTACGGAGAGCGACCTGCTCGGCAGCGTAGAGTTGCCTGCCGACGTACTTTACGGTGTCCAGACCCTGCGGGGTATCGAGAACTTTCGGATCAGCAAATTCCATTTGAACGAGTATCCCCTCTTCATCAAGGGACTCGCCATTACCAAGCTGGGAGCTGCGGAAGCCAATCACAAGCTGGGGCTGCTCACCGACGAGAAGTTCAATGCGATCGCACAGGCCTGCCGCGAGATCATGGACGGCAAGCACCACGACGCATTCCCCGTGGATATGATCCAGGGCGGTGCCGGTACGACGACCAACATGAACGCCAACGAAGTGATCGCCAACCGCGCGTTGGAGATCATGGGCCATCAGTACGGCGAATACCAGTACTGCTCGCCCAACGACGACGTGAACTGTGCGCAATCGACCAACGACGCCTACCCGACGGCTATTCACCTGGGTATGTACGCTACGCATCTGAAGCTGGTCGAGCACCTGAAGCAACTGATCGAATCCTTCGAAAAGAAGGCTGCGGAGTTCGCCGATGTCCTCAAGATGGGCCGCACGCAGCTCGAAGACGCCGTGCCGATGACTTTGGGCCAGACTTTCCACGGTTTCGCCAGCATCCTGCGCGATGAGATCGTTCACCTGAACGAAGCTGCCGAGGATTTCCTGACGATCAATATGGGTGCTACGGCGATCGGTACGGGTATCTGCGCCGAGCCGGGCTATGCCGAGCTGTGCACCGAGAACATCGCTCGGATCACCGGCTGGAAGATCCGTTTGACGGGCGACTTGGTAGGCGCTACGTCCGATACTTCGTGCCTGGTCGGTTACGCTTCCGCCATGAAGCGTGTCGCCGTGAAGATGAACAAAATCTGCAACGACCTGCGCCTGCTGGCTTCGGGCCCCCGCTGCGGTCTGGCCGAGTTCAACCTGCCGGCCCGTCAGCCGGGATCGTCGATCATGCCGGGTAAGGTGAACCCCGTGATCCCCGAGGTAATGAACCAGATCGCCTACAAGGTGATCGGCAACGAGCTGTGCGTTACGATGAGCGGCGAGGCGGCCCAGATGGAGCTCAACGCCATGGAGCCGGTGATGGCCCAGTGCGATTTCGAGTCCGCCGAGTTGCTGATGAACGGCTTCGATACGCTCCGCACGCTCTGCGTGGACGGCATCACGGCCAACCGCGAGCGCTGTGCCGATTACGTGAAGAACAGTATCGGCGTGGTGACGGCTCTCAACCCGATCATCGGTTACAAGAATTCGACCAAGATCGCTAAGGAGGCTCTCGCTACGGGCCGCGGCGTCTATGATCTGGTGCTCGAGCACGGTATTCTCTCGAAGGAGGAGCTTGACACGATTCTCAAGCCCGAGAATATGATTCGTCCGGTGAAACTGAACATCAAGCCGCGCAAATAATCGCGGGATAGTATAGATGCGGGGTCGAAATCCTATCGGGTTTCGACCTCGTTTTTTATGGAGCGGAGTTGGCGTTCCGGATTTTATTATCTTTGACATAGTCTTAAATAGGTTGCGTCTCGGAAAACTGGGAACAAGTGCCCGTTTTCTGTCGGCTTTCACTATCTTTGCGGAAGATGGGAGGCGGTTCGGCAATCTTTGCGTGCAAGCCCGCACGATTGCTCTCACCTTTCACTATCTTTGCAGAGTATCATGGGTTCGGATTCTTTTTGCGAATGGAGATCCGATCAGCCGTGATTCTCGGCTCGGGATCGAAAGATTCGGGACGAGCCGGCTGGGATTCCTCCCGAAATGCGGGGACTGCCTGCAAGATGTGATAAATGGAAAAACGATGCGTTATTTTATCGAATTGAGATACAACGGCGGAGCCTATTGCGGTTGGCAGCGGCAGCCCGATATGCCGTCGGTACAGCAGACGATCGAAGGGGCAATCTCTACCCTGCTCCGTGAACCGATTCTGTTGACCGGTGCCGGACGCACCGATACGGGAGTGAATGCCTCCTATTACGTGGCGCATTTCGACACTTCCTCTCCCGTCGCCGATCCGGAACAGGTCGTTTTCAAGCTCAACCATATGCTTCCCGGCGATATTGCCGTAAGCCGCATCGTGCCGGTCGCGGCCGATGCTCACGCCCGTTTCAGCGCCCGGGAGCGGGAGTACCGCTACTATATCGAACCGCGCAAGAATCCCTTTACGCGGGATGCGACGTGGCAGTATTACGTGCCGCTGGATGTCGGGCGGATGAACGAGGCGGCGGCCTGGCTGCTGTGCTACGACGATTTTACGTCGTTCGCCAAGCTCAATTCGAACAACAAGACCAACATCTGCCGCGTCATGCACGCGTCATGGACGGCCGACGGGCAGGGCGTGCTCTGCTTTACGATCCGTGCCGACCGTTTCCTGCGCAACATGGTGCGGTCGCTGGTCGGGACGCTGGTCGACGTGGGGCGCGGGCGCTATACCCCGCAGCAGTTCCGCGAGATCGTTGAAAGCCGCGACCTGTCGCGCTCGAGTGGCGGCGCCCCTGCGCAGGGGCTTTTCCTGAGCGATGTGGTCTATCCGGCGGACGTGTTTGAACGTAAGGTATTTTACTGATTTTAATAAATAAATATTATCGACTATGATTGGGACTATTATTTGGCTTATCGGTGTCTTCTGCGCAATATGGTGCGTGATGGACATCTTCAAGAAAAACATTTCGACCGCGGGAAAGGTGATCGCTTCGATCGTGGTGCTGCTCACCAGCTGGCTGGGTTTTGCGGTGTATTACTTCTACGCCAAAGACCACTTGCAGGAGTGGTTCAGGTAAAAAACTGAAAGGATTCGAAATGAGGGAGGTTCCGCCAGGAAACCTCCCTCGTTTTTTTGATATTGGGAATTAAATAGCTATATTTGGAAGCCAATTCCAACTTGTATGAAAAAATCCCTGTGGACGCTGTTGGCTGTCGGATGGATGGCCGCTTCTTCCGCGACACCTCCGGCGCATCTCGTAGATTCGCTGAAATCTGCTTGCCAATCGGAGCCGGATGCCCGCAAACGGGTCGATATCCTGCTGAACCTGAAAGACCTGAACGACTCGTCGGAAGACGAATTGTATTACAGCCGCAAACTGTTCGACGAGGCCGCCGCCGTCGGGGACGGATTTGCCGTCGGGGCGTCGCTGGGGTCGCTCGCTTCGTATTACATCTCTTCGCCCGGTGCCGGGGATTCGCTCGCCCGGGTGCTGGCGCAGGCGGAGCCGCTGATGCAGGGCAGCGGCATGGAGGGGCTCGGGGCTTATTACCGCATGGTGGAGCTGGCACGCAGGATACAGGTTGCCGGGGCGGAGGAGTCCGCGCGGCTGTGCCGTGAATACATCGACTCGGTACGGACATTGCCCCCGGGCGATGTATACGAAGAGGCGTCGCGGCTCTTCCTGAAAGGCATAGCCGCCTTCAGGCTGGTCTCGGCCGAAGGAAACCTGCAGATGGAGCGCGGCCTGCCTTTCTGGAACGACGAACTCGCCCTGCTGGGGCGGATGTGTCCCACGGCACGCCGGAATTTCCATGCCAACCTGATCACCTGCCTGATCGCGGCTTACAGCAGTTTGGAAGACCAAAGCGGGCTGGTACATGCGGCCGACGGTTACCTTGCGATGCTCGACGAGTATTACCGCGATCCGGAGATCGTACGGCGCAGACCCTATATTTCCAAGGAGATGTCCTACTTGGTCTGTTACTATTCGATGTGCACCTCGCCGCTGCTCGACGAGCGCAACTTGCAGGCGTATTACGAGCGTTACCGCCGTTTCGCGGACTCCGCGGCGGCGGATGCGGGCAACCTGCTGACCAACAGGCAGGGATTCTATACGATCAGCGCAGAGTATTACAACCGCCGGGGCGATTACCCCAGGGCGCTGGCTTACCTCGATTCGCTGACGGTGCAGTTGCGTCCGGGCGGTGTCACGTCGCAGTTGGTGGCGATATCCGCTAACAAGGCCAAGATCCTCGAACGCATGGGACGCTACAAGGAGGCGTGCGGGGTTTATAACGAAGTGGTCGGCCTGCGCGACTCGCTCTCGTCGCACAGGTATGCCGAGAAGGTGGGCGAACTGGAAGTGCAGTACGGACTGGACAAGGCCGAGCGTGATAAAGCGTTGCTACTGGCGCAGAAACGGCAGAACTCGCTCTACTTCGCCCTGACGATCCTGCTGCTGGCCGTCATCGCCGTTGTCTACCTGTGGCGGAACCTGCTGCGCATCAAGCACCTGCAGCACAACCTGTCGGTCGAATCGCAGCGCGCGCAGGAGAGCGAGCGGCTCAAGCGGGATTTCATGGGTTCGATGAGCCACGAAATACGCACGCCGCTCAATGCCATAAGCGGCTTTGCCGAGCTGATTGCCGGGGAGGACCTCACGGAGGAAGAGCGCCGGGAGTTCGTACAGATCATCCGCGACAATACGCAGCTCTTCACTTCGCTCATCAACGATATGCTCGAAGTGTCGCAGCTGGATAATACGAGTGCCGAACTGCCCCGGAAGCTGCTCGACATCAGCAAGATCATCCGTGCCGAAATGGAACACCTGCCCGTAAAGGAGGGCGTGGAATACCGGCTGAAGCTCGCGGCCCCGGAGATCGTATTCCCGTTGCACCGGAGTTATGTGTCGCTGCTCGTACGCGAGTTGCTGAAGAATGCCGTCAAATTCACCGAACAGGGATCCGTGACGGTCGAATGCGGCCTGACGGGGCCCGATACGCTGACCTTGTCGGTCACCGACACCGGCTGCGGCGTGGAACCCGGGCTGGCGGAAAGGGTTTTCGATCGCTTCTACAAGGTCGATCCTTTTGCGCAGGGGCTTGGACTGGGCTTGAGCCTCTGCCGGCTGATCGTGGAGAAATTGGGCGGTACGATCGCCCTCGACACCTCCTATACCGGGGGTGCACGGTTCGTGGTGACGCTCCGGGATGCCTGACCTGCGGTTCCCGGAACGGGTTTCTGACGTCGTACGGCGTTTGTGAACCTGCAGCCGGATCGGTGTGTCGCCCTGTGGAAATACCGTTATAACAAAACGCCCCTCGTTACCAGAGGGGCGTTTAGTCTGCCAGGCGGGTTAGAGGTGTATCGCCTCCCCCAATGCCGCTTCGGCGGCCTCCATGACCCCTTCATTCATCGTGGGGTGTGCATGTATCGTGCGGGCGATCCGGTGTGCCGTGGCACCCAGCATCCGAGCCAGCGTCGGCTCGGCGATCATCTCGGTGACGTTCTGTCCGACCATGTGCGCCCCCAGCAGGGTGTCGTCCTCGCCGAAGAGGAGTTTCACGAAGCCGTCGCGGTCGCCCGCGGCGGTCGCCTTGCCCGAAGCCGTGAACGGGAAACGCCCTACCTTATAGGCGACACCCCGCTCCTGCGCCTGCTGCTCGGTCATGCCGACCGATGCCACCTCGGGTTGCGTGAAGACGCACGAGGGGATGGTCGTGTAGTCCACCGGCTCGGGGTTCAGCCCGCAGATGGCCTCTACGCAGCAGATGCCCTCGGCCGAGGCCACGTGCGCCAGCGCCGGGCCGCCCACGATGTCGCCGATGGCGTATACGCCCGGAACATTGGTGCGGTAGAACCGGTCGACGAGCACTTTGTCGCGCTCCACGGCGATGCCCAGCTCTTCGAGGCCGATCCCCTCGATGTTGGACTTGATCCCCACGGCCGAGAGCACGATGTCCGCCGTCAGGGTTTCGGGGCCCTTTTTGCCCTCGGTCTCGACCTCGCAGCGCCCTTCGGCGTTGACCCTGACCGATTTCACGGTCGTCGAGGTCATCACCGCCGCCCGCAGTTTGCGGAATGCGCGCTCCATCGCCTTCGACACCTCCTCGTCCTCGAGCGGCATCATGCGGGGCATGTACTCCACCACGGTGACCTTCACGCCCAGCGCGGCGTAGAACCACGCGAACTCGCTGCCGATGGCGCCCGAGCCTACGACGACCATCGTTTCGGGCAGCCGGGTGAGCGTCAGCGCCTGGCGCGACGAAATCACGTGCCGGCCGTCGATGGGCATGAACGCCATTTCGCGCGGGCGCGCCCCCGTGGCGAGGATGATATGGTCGGCTTCGTAGTGCGTGCCGTCGACCTCGAGCCTGCCTGCCGCCGTCAGGCGCCCGAAGCCCTGTATGAGGTCTATGTTGTTTTTCTTCAGCAGGAAGGCCACGCCCTTGGACATGGTTTCGGCCACGCCGCGCGAGCGCGCCACGATCTTTTCCGGGTCGGGGCACACCTCGCCCGCGAGGGTGAGCCCGTAATGCTCCGCCGATTTGCAATAGGTGTAGACCTGTGCGCTTTTCAGCAGCGCCTTGGTCGGGATGCAGCCCCAGTTGAGGCAGACGCCTCCCGGTTCCGAACGCTCCACGAGCGCCACCTTTTTACCTAACTGCGCAGCGCGTATCGCCGCTACATAACCGCCCGGGCCGCTGCCCACGATGATGATGTCGTATTTCATGGAGTCTGTGAGGTTTTATTAAGTGATATCTTCATACTCGTTTCATGGAAATCCGTGCGGTTTTAAAGTATATGGCGTTCCCACTCCTGCCATGCACCGTTTCCCTCTCCCGGATCTTTTATCGGGTTGTGAGGCCCGGTATTAACAGTCGAATGCATAATATGACCGGCCTACGCATTTTACGATTTGAGATTCGTCGGCTTTCGACGATAAGAACAAGACTACGCATTTGGATTCGTAGTCGTCCGAAACATCGAAGACGAAGTCCGGCTTTGCGTCGGCATCCAAATCTCCGATCCAGAGAATGAGCGCTTTGGTGTCCCAGAATCCCGGCATGGCGATCAATAATTGCTCGTTTCCCGACCCTGCTTCCGACAGATAGAGTTTGTAGTTTTTTACCGTATCCCACGAACTTTCATCTCCCTCTGGTTGGTCGCCCGTATTGACTCCGCT